>Ga0129301_1001421_pt1 | contig 11611 bp, 8 predicted proteins | sample ConPoolayeHmetaG_FD_94489 | JGI IMG/M metagenome (GOLD analysis project Ga0129301, IMG submission 94489) | Hot spring microbial mat communities from California, USA to study Microbial Dark Matter (Phase II) - Cone Pool mat layer H metaG ...
CTTGGAGACCGTTTCGCGTCTTTCTCTAGGTGCCTCGCCCCCGCCCGGAATGTGCCGCGCCATCACCAGAGATTACCTCGGCCTGCGACTGCGGCAGGCCGGGGTGGCAGCGGAGCAGATAACCTTTGAAGGGGCTGCGACAACCCATGTGTCGCGCGTCACTGTGAGAGTGACCCCCGAGATGGTGGCAGAAGTCGTGCGTGCCTTGGCCGCTGCCGCGATGCCGGACCGCGACCTTGAGGTGGAGATCTTCTCCCCAAGACAGGCGCTGCTGGTGCCCGGGGAGGAGGTGGAGGTGCGCTTTGAGGACGACGCAGCGGCCTATCTCGTGCCCGGCTACAACCTGCTGCACGCCCGGGTTCTCGTGGACGGCGTGTTCTGGAGGGCCCTTCCAGTGCATCTGCGACTCCGCACCTTCTCGCTCGGGCTGACGACCACGCGAGACATCCTTCCCGGCGAGCGGTTCTCTCCCACCGACGTTGCCCCCGCGCGCATAGAGACCACCGATGGAGCGAACGATTGTCTCACTGATTTCAGCGCGCTGGAGGGCAGTCGCGCCCGCCGCTTCTTGCGCCGCGGAGAGCGGGTGCGCGCCACCGACGCCGAGCCGGTCCCCGCGGTCAGCAAGGGACAGTCGGTGGTGATTCAGGTGAGCGCGGGCGCGGTGGTGCTGAGTTGCCCGGGGGTGGCGGCGCGCGAGGCGGATGTGGGTCAGCAAGTTGAGGTGGTTTCCGCCTACGACGGGCGCAGGCTGACGGGAACGGTGCTTGCGCCTGGGGTTGTGCAAATCCTCGCCGGCAGTCCGAAAGGGGTTGAGACCGGTGCGCAGTAGATGGGTTCTTGGGGCGCTGTTACTGCTTCTCACCTCGGTGACCATCGCCGAGGCCGATTCCCTCTGGCTCCGCGCGGAGCCGCGCTGGCGTTCGCTCTTCGCCGACTTCCGCGCTCGTGAGGTGGGGGACATCGTGACCGTGCTGGTGACCGAATCAACCACGGCCGTGACCGACGTCAGCACCGACATCAGCAAGGACTCGGAGGCCAACGGCAAGCCGGGAAGCGGTCTGTTGGAGTTCATCCCTCTGGTCGGCTACTCCTACGAGGACGGGTACAAGAGCGAAGGTCAGACCGCGCGGCGGAATACGATGGTCACGCGCGTCTCGGCGCGTGTGGTGGAGAGGCTGGCCAATGGCAACTTGCGCATCGAGGCAGTGCGCCGCGTGGTGGTCAATGAGGAGGAGCAATCGCTGACGCTGAGCGGCATCGTCCGCCCCGAGGACATCTCCGCGGACAACACCGTGCTCTCCTCGCAGGTGGCCGATGCCGAAATCAGACTGACGGGCACGGGACCTGCGGCTCGCAAGCAGAAGCCGGGTATCTTGTCGCGTCTGTTCGATTGGCTCTTCTAGGGGTGATAGGGATGCGACTGGTCAGGGCGCTAGCGCTCATCACTCTCCTTCACCTGTGGACCTCGCCGGGCGCCGCGGAGGTGCGCATCGGGGACCTGGCAACGGTCAACGGCGTGCACAGCAATCAGTTGTACGGCTATGGTCTGGTGACCGGTCTGGAGGGCACGGGCGACAGCCTGACCACGCAGTTCGCGGCCCGCAGCCTGGCCAATCTGCTGAATCGCTTCGGGATAAGCGCCGACCCGGAGCAGATGATCGTCAACAACATCGCCGCAGTGATCGTCACTGCCCAACTGCCCCCCTTTGCCAGGGCGGGGGATCAGATTGACGCCGTGGTGTCCTCGGTGGGCAGCGCGAAGAGCCTGCAAGGCGGGATCTTGCTTCAGACCCCGCTCCAGGGCGCTGACGGCGTGGTGTACGCCGTGGCTCAAGGCCCCGTCTCGATCGGCGGGTTCAACGTGCAGACGGGGTTGGGCGGCAAGTCGAGCAAGAACCACCCGACCGTGGGCCTGGTGCCCGGCGGCGCCATCGTTGAGAGAGAGGTGCTCAGCCGGTTGAGCGCGGACGGCCGCTTGCGCCTCGTCCTGCGCAGCCCCGACTTCACCGTGGCACAGACGGTGGCCGCAGCGGTCTCCGCGCAGACCGGCGCTGCGGCGCAGGCGACGGACGCTGCCCTCGTGGTTATCACACCGAGCGAGGAGCAGCGCCGCAATCTGGTCGGGTTTATCGCGCAGGTGCAAGCGATTCGAGTGCCCGTGGAGGCTCCCGCCCGGGTGGTCATCAACGAGCGCACCGGGACGGTCATCGTGGGCGGCAACGTGCGCATTCTGCCCGTGGCCGTGGCGCACGGCGCACTGACCGTGGAAATCAAAAGGCAGTTGGCGGTGAGCCAGCCCCCGCCTTTCTCCGGTGGCGAAACAGTGGTGGTGCCGCAGGAGGAGATGCGCGTGGAGGAGCAGCGGGCGAGTCTGGTGATGCTCGATCCCGGGGATACAGTAGAGGACGTGGTGCGCGCGTTGAACGCCTTAGGTGTCACCCCACGCGACTTGGTCGCCATCTTCCAGAGCCTGAAGGCGGCGGGCGCGCTGACTGGGGAGTTGATAGTCTTGTGACTGAACTCGGCATCCCGGCCCACGAGGCGAGGCGGACAGCGGCGCCAGCGCAGGCAAGACTGTGGCGGGCCTGCCAAGATTTGGAGGCGTGCTTCGGCGTCTATCTGGTGCGGGCGATGCGCGCCGGGCTGCGCAGCCCGGAGATAGCCGGCGCCGCTTTCTATGCCGGCCTAGAGGAGAGCGCGCTGGCTCGCGTCCTCTCTGAGCGGGGAGCGCTCGGGCTTGCCGAGGCGCTCTATGCCCGCCTCAGCAAGAGCGCCGCCGCGAACGGGGAGCCGGAAAGAAATAAGGCCCCGGGGCCTTAAGCGCCATTTGAAGGCGACCGATAATACCTGTGACGGCTGCCTGTGAGGGGCGGTCGCGGAGGGCGCTGGTATGCGAATATCAGACAACCAACTGCGGGACGTGCTGGCCAACACTCTGCTAGGTGTGCGGCGCACGTGGTCTGCCGAGGAAACGGCGCGGGCCCAGTCGTCGGGCGCCGAGGAAGGGGATTCAGTCGAACTCTCTCCCACCGCGCAGAAGGTCGCGCAATTGGTAGAGTGGCTCAAGACCCTTCCGGAGGTCAGGACGGAACGGGTTGCCGAACTGTCGCGTCTCATCGCCTGCGGTGAATACCGGGTCCCGGTGGAGGATATCGTGGACATCCTGCTGGAGGGCGGCGAATGAGCGCCGGCGATCCTTGGGCTCCCAAAGTTCAAACGGCGGGTGTCCCCACCAGCGGCGCGTCGCTGGGCGCGGTGCAGGCCAGCAGAGATGCCAATGCGGAGTTCTGTCCTGAGCAGAAGCCAGTCACGCCCCTCGGTCAGTTGCTCGCCCAGGAACTGGCCGTGTGCGCGCAACTGCAGGAACTGGCAGACCAGGAGGAGCGCGCGCTTCTGGAGAGTGACGTGGAGGCCCTGAGTCAGGTGCTGGAGCAAGAGTGCCGTCTGACCGAGCGGCTGTTGCTCCTTGAGGAGGCTCGCGTGCGGCAGGTCGAGGAGGCCACCGTGCCTCCGCCCTTGTCGCTGACGTGCGCTTCCAGCGCGAGCGGCGCCGACCTGGAGGCCCACCGTGAACTCATCGCCAGCCTCCAGCGTCTGTCGGCCACAGTGATTACGCAGATGAGGCTGCTGCGGCAGGCGGCGGCGGTCCAGAGCGGGCTGCTTGCCGCTCGGGCTTCGGGGCTTGCCGGTGGTGGCGAGGGGGAGAGCTGCGGCGCGGTCATCGAGTGCCGGGTGTAAGGGTCTATGCCCTGCACCTTCTTCGGAATCGAACTGGCGCGCCGCGCACTCGTTGCGCACACCATCGCCGCTCAGGTGTGCGGCCACAACCTGGCCAACGCGGCCACCGAAGGGTACTCCCGGCAGCGCGCGGTGCTTGTGCCCTCAGACCCTTGGGCTTACCCCTCGTTGCAGAGCGAAACCGGCGCGGGGCAGTTGGGCACGGGGGTGGATATCGCGCTCATCAAGCGCGTTCAGGATCAGTATCTCACGGCCCGCTTGCGCGGCTCGGCGAGCGCGCACTCCTACCTAGAGGCTTGGAGCGGCGGGCTGTCGGAGACGGAAGCGCTGATCTGCGAACCTTCCGAGCAGGGCCTCGGCGCCCAACTCAGCGCCTTCTGGAACGCCTGGCATGAGTTGTCCCTCAATCCCGACGACAGCGCGGCGAGGATGAGCGTCAGAGAAGCAGGCCGGGCGCTGGCGGAATTGTTTCACAGCCTGACCAATTCCGTCTCCACGCAGACCCAGGCGGTGGACGAGCAGGTGGGCTGCTGCGGGGAGGAAATCAACCGCCTGGCCCACGAAATCGCTCGTCTGACCCACGGAATCCGCGCCAGCCTGGCAGTTGGCGCCCAGCCCAATGACCTGATGGACCAGCGCGACCAGGCTTTGCTGGAACTGTCTCGCATCGCCGAGGTGCGGGTGGCCGAGGCGACGGACGGCGGCCTGGTATTGACCCTCGGAGGTCGCACCCTGGTCCAGGATGAGACGGTCATCCCCCTGCGATGGTCGGTCCACGACGGAGTCATTTGCCTGCAGTGGAGCGACGACTCGAGCGCGGTAGGGGTGAGTGGCGGCCGGCTGGGCGCGCTGCTGGCCATCCGAGATGACCTTCTGCCCTGGGTGCAAGGACAGTTGGATGAGACCGCGGCACGGCTGGTGAATGCGGTCAATGAAGTTCACCGCGAGGGCTACGGGCTCGATGGGGTAAGCAACCGCGATTTCTTCGTGGGCAGTACCGCTGCGGACATCGCCTTGAGCGAGCCGGTGCTCAACTCCTTGTCCGCTATCGCCGCCGGGATGAGCCCGGAGCCGGGCGACGGAGGAAACGCTGCGCGCATCGGCGAACTGCGGAACGAACAATCGCTCGGCCCCGACTCCCACTATCGGGATATGGTGACCGCCATCGGGGTGCGCGTGGGTGCCGCCACGCAGGAGCACAAGACCCAGCAACTCTTGGCTGACCACCTCCTCGTTCTCCGGGAGCAAATCGCCGGAGTCTCCACGGACGAAGAGGTCATCGCGTTGATGCGCTATCAACAGGGCTACAATGCCGCGGCGCGGCTGCTCACCGTTATGGACGAGATGCTCGAGCGCTTGATACTCCACACCGGGCTGGTGGGCCGCTAGTCCTCGGAATCGAGCCGCAGGGATGCGCGTAACCTATACCACCCTGACGCTCAACTACCTGCGCAACCTGCAGTCAATTATCTCGCGCCTGACTGAGCTGCAAGGCCGGCTTGCTTCGGGCAAACGCGTGCAGAAGCCGAGCGACGACCCGGTAGCCGTCGGGCAACTGGTGCGCCTGGGAGACGCGGTGCGCGCCACGGTGCAGTATTCACGCAATGTTGACGGGATGGATGCCTGGGTGTCCGCCAGCGAGATTTTTCTGCGGGCGGGACAGCAGGCGCTGCAGGGGGCCCGCGAGGTAGCCGTGCGAGGCGCGAACGCCACCTTGTCCCGGGAGGACCGCGAGGCCATCGCCCAAGAGGTCGAGAGTTACCTGCGCGGCCTGCTTGACGCGGCCAATGGAGACTACGGAGGCCGCTTCCTCTTCGCCGGCTACCAAGTGCGCACCCGTCCCTTTGAGGCCTTTTTCGACGCCGATGGGCTGGTCGAGGGAGTGCGCTTCACCGGCGATGAGGGCGAGATGACTGCCTTCCGCGCGGCGGGCAGCACTTTTGAGTACAACGTGGGCGGCAGGGAGGCCTTCGCCCCGCGGACACACACGATTATTGGCGGCGACACGCTCGGCCCCTTCACCCCCGGGACCTTCTACGTGAATGACATCGAGGTGCGGGCGGAGAGCGGGCTTTCTCTAGCGGGGTTGGCGGCCCTCATCAAGCACGTGGCTGGCGAGGTGGTGGGCGCGTCCCTTGACGCCGAGGGCAGGTTAGTCATTTGGAGCCGTGAGTGCGCGGGCTGCGTGACCCTGCGGTCGGGCACCAGCGACATATTGCGGGCGGCCGGAATGCTCGACGCGGACGACAACCTCATCGCCGATCAGCGCACGCCGCTCAACCCCTTCGAAGCCTTGATTCGTCTCAAACAAGCGCTCACTCAGGCAGATTCGGTCCCCGGCCAAGCCTCGGTAACCCTGCACGGGACAGGCGCGAACGACGCCATCCTCGAGGTGCGCAACCGTGCCGCGTTGGGCGGCTTCGCCTTGCTCATCCAGTTCGATGCCGGCGGGAGCGTGGTACCCGGCTCCGCCTGCTATTTCCCAATCGGCGCCGCGGCGCAATTGCGGCCGGAACAACAGGCGCAACTGGACGCGGTCAACGCCGGTGGCCCCCTCAACGCTGACTCATTCTCTTCCTTCGGCCTTCAGTTGGTGCTCAACGCCTCGCCCTCGGAACCCGGTTGGCAGATGATTTCCGTGGAAGGGGCAGCGCCCCGGCCGGACTTCCGCGCCATATCCTCGCCCCTTGCCTGCCTCAGCGTTCCCGGCGCCGGCATAACTGCTGCCTCTGGCGAAGCGACCCGGGCCGGCGAATACCAGATTGCCGTGGAGAGCATTCAATATGGCGATATTACCGTCTCGGGCAGCGGACCCATAGCCTCCGCTGAGAACGGGATGTCCGGTCCGGGTTGGCAGAATGCCGGCGACCTGAGCCTCGAGGTGGTGGGCGGACACGTGCTGAGCCTCAGGTTCAGCCCCGCCCTCTTGGGTGGGCGCGCGCTGACCTCGGCTGAGATGGAGTTCGTCGAGTGGGTGAACGAGACACAGCCCGCGCTGAGCGCCGACCTGCTAGAGCCTCTGGGCATCACTCTCACCCTGGGCGCAGCCGCGGATGGGACGCAGGTGCTAAGCATCGCGCCGACGGAGGCGACAGTCTCGGTGGTTCGGCGCGACGAACTGACCGGAACGGAGGCGCGCAGCACCGGCACGCTCTACGCCAACTGCAGCGCACCTACCGCCACGCCTCCTGTCCCGGGCGTGACGGTCTTCACCAGGGATCTGCGCCCCGGCACCGCGGTCATCGTGGCTCGCCCCCTGCTAGGGGAACTGGATGCGGTGACGGAAACGCTGGGCACGACTATCGGCCGCGTAGGCGCTCTCAGCCAGGGGCTGCAACGCACGCGTTCGGACCTGCAGCAGCAGAAGGTCACCGTGCAGGACCTGCAGTCCAAACTGGGTGACGAAGAGGTCACCGCGGCAATCGTGGAGTTGAGCACCCTGCAGACGGTGTACACGGCGGCGCTCGCCGCGGGGGCGAGGTTGCTACCCGGAAGCCTGCTCGACTACCTGCGATAAAGCGCTTGCCGGGCCGCAACGCGCGGCAGTCTTTGACACCGCTCTCGCTTACCGCCTACGATGTGGCGGAGGGCGCGAAGTCGAAGTGGGCCTCAGGTTAGGAGCGCGCCCCCAATCCAAGGTTGACGGCAGGCGCCACTAATCCCTCTAGCAGCGGGCAAGCAGCCGGATGGCCCGGCGCGCCGACGACCACCGATTATGTACGGCGGTGGCTGCTGGTGGCGGTCACCATGGCCTACTGTCTGGGCGTGCTGGTTGTCCGCTATTTCGTCGTCAGCGTGGCCGCGCTCGCGGCTCTCCTGCTTTTGGTCGTGGGCGCCACGCTGGCGCTCCGCATCCGCCGCTCCGAGGTGTGGCTCGCGGGTTTGGTGGGCGGCGCCGCGCTCTTGAGCACCTTGCTCACCGAGATGCGCATGGGGCCGGGAGAATGGGACGTATCGCGCTACGCTTCCCCTACGACGGTGACTCTCAAGGGCTACGTGCTGCAGGGCGACTGGACTGGGACTGGGGACCCGATGGCGGTCTTCGTGGCCGAGGAGTTGGAGATAACAGGGCGGCCCGCTCCGGTGCCCGTAGCCGGCAGAACGGTGGTCTTCTCCTCGGGGCCAACGCCGTTGAGAGGGCGAACCTATCGGCTTCGGGGCAGGCTGGCGCTGCCCAGCCGCGCGGCGAATTGGGGGCAGTTCTCCTACGCTGAGTACCTCGCTCGCCGGGGCATCTACTCCGTGTTCTACGCGAGGGACATGGAGCCTGCCGAGCCCGGGCCTTTCCGCTTTTCCCGTGCCGTGGCCAGCGCCGCAGGCGCGGCACAGGAGGCCGTCACCAAGCGACTTCGTCGGGCAGTGCCTGCGGACAACCGTTCGCTGGTGGCCGCGTTGCTGGGCAGCGTGGTTTTCGGCAATCGCGCCTGCCCTCTACCGGCGACCGTGGAAGAGGATTTCCGGCGCACCAATACGGTGCATATCCTAGTGGTCTCCGGCACTCAAGTGACGGTCTTGGCGGCGCTTCTGGTTTTGCTGGGCCGGCGGTCGCGGCTGCCGCGATTCTTGCAGGTGATTCTGCTCCTCGGATGTCTGTTCTTCTACGCCTTGGTCGTTGGTGGGCAGCCTTCGGTGGCTCGTTCAGCGCTGATGACCTTGGCTGGGGTCGGGGCCGTCTGGTCGCGCCGGGATCTGGACCTCTACTCGGCGATGGCTTTCGCCCTGCTTGCCTTGACGCTCTACGAGCCTATGGCGCTTTTTGACATTGGGCTGCAACTGTCCTTCTTGGCCACCTTCGGGGTGGTCTATCTTGCTCCGCGTTTTATGCGCTGGCTCAGACCTGTGCCGCGCTTTCTCTCCGCCACCTTGGGCGCTTCCTTGGGCAGCCAGTTGGCGGTAACCCCGGCGCTGGCCTACTACTTCCATCAAGTGTCGCTCGTCGGGGTGTTGGCCAATCTGGTGGTGGTGCCTCTGGCGGGCGTGCTCCTCGCCGGCGGGGTGGTCACGGTGTTGCTGGGCTTTATTGTGCCTCCGCTTGCCGCGGTCACCGGCTGGCCAATGGCAGGTCTGGTGCGGCTGATGGTTTGGCTGGTGGGGAAAGGGTCGCAGTGGAGTCATGCGACGGTGGAGCATTTTCCCTGGAGTTTGGGGGCGACTTTCGTGGCCTACGCGGTGCTTGTGGCTCTCGCCCTGGCCGTCGCGCGCTGGGACAAGGTGAAGCAGTGGCGCTGGCAGAAGGGGCTCGTGGCTGTCTTTGTCCTCTTGGCCTGCGCGCTCGGCTGGCGCGCGGCGGTAGCGCCACCGGCGCTAGAGGTTACCGCGCTTGAGGTGGGCAACGGATACTGCGGTGTGCTGCGCGACGGGCAGGGCCGCACCTACCTGTTGGATGCGGGCGGCTACACGGGACGCGCGACCGACGCCGGGGATCGCGTGATACTGCCCTTCTTGCTCCGCGAGTGGGTGCGCGGGTTAGAGGCCGTCGTCCTCACCTCCGCCGACCTGCAGCATACCGCGTGCCTGCCCACGGTGCTTAAGGACACCCACGTCAAGCGCGTGGTGACTCCGGCGGATCTGGCCTCAGGCTCGCCCCCCGCGCAACGGGCGGCACACCTAATCGCCAGGCTGCGCGTGCCGGTGGAAGGAGTCGGCGGCGCCTTCTCCGAGGGCGGCGCGTCGGTTGCCGTGGTGAGCGCGGAACAAGTAGCGGTGCTATGGTGTCCGCACGAGCGGGTCCCGCCTGCGCTGCTGGGCCGACTGGAGCAGACCACGCTGGTTATCGCCTTTGTGCCGCTGGGGGCCAGGGAGGTGGCCCCGTTGCTGGAACTAGAGAAGCAGCGGCGGCTCGCCGCACTGGTCCTGCTGGGTCGCGGCAGCGTCAGCGACGAGCGCCTGATGTCCCTGGTCAGGAGTGCCGCAGGCCGAGTGTATCGCACGGACACCGACGGCGCGGTGCGGGTCCGCGTGCGCGGGAACCGCGTTACCGTCAGGGCGTTTGAATGGTAGGAGACATACGCCACCTATGGCGGTAGAAAGCAAAACACACGTGCGCGCGCGGGCGCTGGTCAACGGCATCGTTCAGGGGGTCGGGTTCAGGCCCTTCCTGCACCGCTTAGCACAGCGGCATCGTCTCACGGGGCGCGTGCGCAACACTACCAACGGGGTGGAGATTGAGGTCGAGGGCCCGCGGCCGGAGGTCGAGGCCTTTCTCGCAGCCATCGAAAAGGAGAAGCCTCCCATCGCCCTGGTGGAGAGCATGGGGGTGGAGTGGCTGCCCCCTGAGGGTTACGAGGATTTCCGCATATCCGAGAGCCGGGCCGCGGAGCCGGAGCAGGTCTTTGTCTCGCCAGATGTGGCCCTGTGCGACGATTGCGCGCGTGAACTGCTCGACCCGCGCGACCGGCGCTACCGCTATCCCTTCATCAACTGCACCAACTGCGGCCCGCGCTTCAGCATCATCAGGCAAATGCCCTACGACCGCCCGAATACCACTATGGCGAAGTTCGAGATGTGTCCCCAGTGCCGCGCGGAATACGAGAACATCGCCGACCGCCGCTACCACGCCCAGCCCAACGCATGCGCGCAATGCGGGCCGCGCATATGGCTGGCCGACGCGCAAGGCGAGACGCTCGCCCGCGGCACCGAGGAGACCATCGCGCGGGCGCGCGACCTCCTGCTCGCCGGGCGCATCGTGGCGGTCAAGGGCATCGGCGGCTTTCATCTCGCCTGCGACGCCACCAGCGAGGAGGCGGTGCAACGCCTGCGACTCCGCAAGCGGCGCGAGGAGAAGGCTCTGGCCGTGATGTGCGTTGATCTCGAGCAGGCAGAGAGACTGTGCAGCCTTACGGATGCCGCGCGAGGCTTGCTGCGCAGCCCGCAAAGCCCCATCGTGCTTGCCCCACGCCGCCCAGGCGCGCCGCTGGCCGAAGCGGTCGCCCCTGGCAATCCGCACTTAGGCGTTATGCTCCCCTACTCGCCGCTGCACGTGCTCCTGCTGCGGGCGGTGCGACGCCCTCTGGTGATGACCAGCGGCAACGTGTCTGATGAGCCGCTGGCGACGGACAATGAGGAGGCGCGTGCACGCCTCGGCGACATCGCCGACGCCTTCCTCTTCCACGACCGAGACATTCACGCTTCTTCGGACGATTCCGTAGTGCGCGCCTATGGGGATGACTTCTTCATAGTGCGGCGGTCGCGCGGCTACGCGCCCTTCCCGATGAGACTCAGGCGAGGGGTTCGCCCGACGCTAGCCGTGGGAGCCGAACTGAAGAACGTCGTCTGCCTCGCCCGCGGCAACTACGCCTTCCTCGGCGAGCACATCGGCGATTTGGAGAATGAGACGGCTTACGACCGCTTCCTCGGCTCCGTGGAGCGCCTGCGCAGCCAGTTGCTTATCGAGCCGACGATTGTGGCCCACGATCTGCATCCCGAGTATCTGTCCACGAAATATGCCAAGGCTCTCAAGGGGGCGCGGTTGATAGCCGTGCAACATCACAAGGCGCACCTCGCTGCCTGCGCTGCGGAAAACGGAGTGGATGAGCCGCTGGTGGGCGTTTCTTTAGACGGCCTCGGTTACGGCGAGGATGGAAGACTCTGGGGCTTTGAGTTCTTCGTGGGCCCTCTCGAGCGTCTGCGCCGCGTTGCTCACGCCCGTTACCTGCCGATGCCGGGTGGGGGACTGGCGGCGCGGCAGGGCTGGCGAATGGCGCTTGCGGTACTGATTGACCTGTTCGGCGTGGAGGAGGCCGTTGAGTATTTCCGTCGTCTTGGGCCGGGCGAGAAGAGTGTTGAGGCAACGCGCCTGCTGGCCGCCGCGGCGGCCAGCAGGCGCGTTGCCTCAACACTCTTCTCGCCCGGCCCAAGACGACGGAAATAC
>Ga0129301_1001422_pt1 | contig 11601 bp, 10 predicted proteins | sample ConPoolayeHmetaG_FD_94489 | JGI IMG/M metagenome (GOLD analysis project Ga0129301, IMG submission 94489) | Hot spring microbial mat communities from California, USA to study Microbial Dark Matter (Phase II) - Cone Pool mat layer H metaG ...
ACCGATGACCTCCTTATGGGTGGTGTAAGTAAGCAGTTCCCTTTGGAAGAAGCGGTGGTTCTGGCTGTGCGCGCAGGAGCGGATATTCTTTTGGCTTCTAATAACAGCCCAAATGGGTATGAGGAAAACCTTTTGGCCCGCATTTACGAAGCCTTAGTCAAAGCCCTCGAGAAACGTTTGCTTTCCCCGAGCATGATTACCTCTGCTTATGCCCGCATTCAGGAAGTAAAGAAAAATCTTTTAGCGCGAAGTAATTCCCGCTAAGTGCTTAGCAATTTCTTTTTTTTGTTTTAAATCATAATTGGCCAGTAAGGCGATTACTTCCATGATCGGTGATCCGCCACCATGGAGGCCAGCTATCTGGCGATGAGCGCCAAATGAGGAACCGATCAGGTCATGGATCATGCGGAAACAACGGTGCTGATTTTCAGCGCTGATCTCTGATTTACGCATTATATATTTATGTAGCAAAGAACCCACTTCTTCTTGATAGAAATCTTCTTCGTAAGGCAGAGTAGCGGGCAGGCCGCCAGCAACATCGCATAAAATTTGATATTCATGATAAAGGCTTTCGCCGGCATGCCGGCGTCCTACATTACAGAAGACTACATCGGGGATGTAGGTCCCCGAGGAACTGGACTTGGATTTTACCGCGGCCGCTATGCCAGCGCCATAGACTAATTCCGCCACGCTTATCAGATCCGCGAGTTTATGATTAATATGTTGCGCCCCTTCGACCCCGTTATATTCTGCTACCAAGGCCGTCGCCCCCATGATCACATCGGTAAAGGCGGGCTTACATCCTGTGTAGCTATGGCGATGATAAAGGGCAAAGAGGGAGGCTGCCCTTCCTCCAAATTCCCATTCCCCACACATAAAAACGCGCTCCCAAGGGATGAGGACATCTTCAAAGATGGTTAGCGAATGGCAAGAACCGAATTCCGCAACCGGAGCTTTTAAAATCTTGCGGGCCCGCGGAGCGGCTGCCACGACAACTTGTTTAATCCCCGAGGCGTCCGCCGGAATGGCAAAAGCAACGGCCCAGTCAGCTTCTTCTTTAGTCAACAAACGTGTAGGGGTAACTAAAATTTCATCAGCATAAGCCGCGATGCTGTTATGGGCTTTGGCGCCCCGCACAATAATTCCGTCTCGGCGGCGCTCCACTATGCGCAGGTAAAGATCCGGATCTTTTTGCTGATGAGGTCTTAATTTGCGATCCCCTTTAACATCGGTCTGCCCGGCACAACCAACTAAGTCATTTTCTTGGAAGTATTTTAAATAATCCAAGAAGCGGGGATAATAGCTTGTTCCTTTAGCCTGATCGATTTCGTGGGTAAAGACCGAAATAGCATTGAGCATATCCACGCCCATACACCGCTGGATGCAGGCTGGAGTCAGTCGACATAAGGTCCGCGTCATCTCTTGCTTTTTCAAGAGATCCTCAGGACTGCGGTGAATATGCGTAAACCGGTTAATCTCCTGCCCAGTAATATGGGAAGTTGCCGTAAGCAGGCCTTTATATTTTTCATCCTGCGCCAGGTCAAAAGTTAATTTAATGTTATTCATTGGTCCGGCCAGCCGCGGATCATCACGGGAAATTTTTTCTCCCCCCATATATATATTTGGCCGCATTGTGCGCAATTTATTTAAATAAGCAGTGAATGTTCTCATGTTTTTCTTCCCTCCTAAATTTTTGATCCTTATTTTAAGCGGCCCTTCTTTTATTGGCAAGGGTAAAGATTAATAAGCCCTAATGCGTAATCCATTACAGCCGGATAGGAATTTTTGCCCCCATACCTTAACATCCCCTTTCCCCCTCTCTTTACTAAAGAGGGGCAAGAGAAGAATCAAATTTAGATAAAATGTCTAGTAGGGCAAGGGTTTATCCCTTGCCGAATTTAATCCAAAGCCTAAGGGCTTGGCGTTTACTAAATATAATTCGTAACGTAAGGGACTAACGCCCCCAACCCACTCTTAATTTAAGAGGGGGGAGTTATGAAATTCCAAGATGGACAATAGCATAAATTTATAGCGCAAGAGTTTATCCCTTGCTAAAAAGTGGCCGGCCCTAAAGGGTGGCCCAACAAATTGAAGGAGGTTTTAAAGAACTTCGCTCTGGCTATATTAGAATATCTTCGCCTAATGCCTGCCGCTCTTTTTAGATTTTTAAAACGTCACGATCATTTAAACCTTTCCTTGTGAGGAAAGAATTTTTATAGTATATTTTTAAGAGTTATTAATGGAAGCATAAAATGAATGACATCTTAACGCGGGTTCAGCGCTTGATAAATATAATGCATAGCGCAAAGGTTTAACGCCCCCCAACCCCCTCTTAAGGTAAGAGGGGGAAAGGGGAGTTATGAAATGCGGAAGTAGATAAGACCATCCCATGGAGGAAGGTGAGATTGATAACTGTAAATATTTAATTGCTCCGAGTAATAACTTAGCATAAGGAGGAAAAAGATGGCCGAGATAAAAAGTTCCATTGAGATCGCCATGGAAAAAACTAAAGGCCTCATCCTTTCCCGCGAAGAAATGCAGAAAATTAAAGACGAAGAATTGCGGACGAAGGCGCAAAGTTTAGTACACCGCTTTTTAGAAGTGGATTTCCATCTGCGGGAAGTGGAAAAAGAATTGGCTAAGTTGGACACAGATCAAAAGAAAATGTTAGAAAAACTCATCTGGCAGCAGCTCATTGAAACTATCGAGTTGGACCGAGATAATGATTTAATTCTAGAAGGCCTTACCTCTCTGCGCCCAGCAAGTTCTCCTCTAATTAATCAGGTAAAAACTTTGCTGGCCGAATATCAGGAGAAAAAGAACAGTGTTTTTGTAGAAACTACGGCGGTCATCTTGAAAAGTCTGGAGAAGAAAGGAATTTCGGGAACCGCCATCCAGCCCAAAGTTGCCGAGAGCAAAGAATGGGCTGAGGCTCTGGCCAAAATCAAACTTCCTCTGGCCACTAAATTACAAAAAATTCAAGAAGAATTAAAGACCATGTAAAAAGGAGGATTCATGCCCTTAGTAGTTGTCCCCGATGATTTTCCGTCTATTTTTTCCGGGACAGCAGCCTGTCGCCGCTTGGCTGAATTGGCCGAGTTAAAAATATATACAGAAAAAGCGGCCGATGAAGCCGAATTGAAAAAAAGAATAGCCGATGCAGAAGTGGTAATTAATATTCGGGCCTACTCTAAATTCACCGCCCCTTTGCTGCAGGACTGTCCCAAATTGAAATTGATTTCCGTCCTGGGTATTGGCACAGATAATATTGACCTGGCCGCAGCTTCGCGGTTAGGTATAAAAGTATGTAATACCCCAGGGTATTCGGCAATTTCAGTGGCGGAGCACACCCTGGCTTTGATGTTGGCCGCCGCTCGCCAGATTTCGGCTCATGAACGAGAACTCCGCGCCGGCCGTTGGGTGAGACTGCCCATGATCCAGCTGCACGGAAAAACCTTGGGTATTATTGGTTGGGGAGATATAGCGCGGCAGCTTGCCACGATAGCTGCCGGAATCGGCATGAAAGTTTTAATTTGGACCTTTCATCCTCAACCCGAACGATTAGGAGGTTTCTCCGCCCAATTTGTGGAATTTGAAAAACTGCTCCGCGAGGCCGACGTAATTTCGATTAATATTCGCGCTTCCGAAAAAACCCGTGGCCTTCTCTCCCGCGCCGCTTTGGCCATGGTTAAACCTTCCTGCATTTTAGTCAATACAGCGCGGGCCAGCATAGTTGATACTCCCGCTTTAATCGAGGCTTTATCCTCAGGCAAGTTAGCAGCCGCGGCCCTGGATGTCTTCGATCAAGAACCTTTACCACCCCATGACCCGCTTTTATCCTTGCCTAACGTGGTTCTTTCTCCTCATAATGCGGGTATGACGCCGGAAGCAATAGCTAAGGGCAACGAGATGGTGGTGGAAAATGTGATTTCTTTCTTAAAAGGAAAGCCCATAAACCTGGTGAACTAAAAATATATTAGCGAGCAGGTTAGACCAAGCGCACCGGAATATTATAATTGCTTAAATATTCTTTGACTTCGCGGATAGTATATTGCCGGTAATGGAAGATGGAAGCGGCTAAAACCGCATCGGCCTTGCCATAAAGAAGTACATCTTTTAAATGGGCTAACGTTCCTGCCCCTCCAGAAGCGATGATGGGAATGCTCAAAGATTCAGAAAAAATCCTATTTAAAAGAAGGTCATAACCCATTTTGGTGCCATCGCGATCCATGCTCGTCAAAAGAATTTCTCCGGCTCCGTATTCCTGGGCTTTCTGGGCCCAAGTTAAGGCATCAATGGCTGTAGGAGTTCGGCCACCGTGGATAAAAACCTCCCAAGAAAGCAGGTTTTGTAAGCCTGGCAATTCTTGACTCTCACCGCTAATAACCATCTCTTCCGCCTCGCGCCACACTTCTTTTTCTGGCGCGACTCTTTTAGCGTCGATGGCCACGACCACACATTGGCTCCCAAATTTTTCCGCAGCCGCCCGGATTAAATCCGGATTTTGCACCGCTGCCGTATTAATCGAAACTTTGTCGGCTCCGGCACTCAAGAGCTGCCGTATATCTTCGATCGTGCGCAGGCCCCCGCCCACAGTCAAAGGCATAAAGACCTCTTCGGCTGTCCGCCGTACTACCTCTAAGATAATCTGGCGTTTTTCAGCCGAAGCAGTAATATCCAAGAAAGCCAATTCATCCGCTCCCTGTTCATCATAAAAGCGGGCATTTTCCACGGGATCGCCGGCGTCCCGCAGATTAAGGAAATTGGTTCCTTTGACCACCCGCCCATCTTTTACATCTAAACAAGGGATGATGCGTTTCACTAACAAATTTTTAACCTCTTCTAATTAGGGCCAAGGCTTCCGGGAGCTTTAAAGTCCCGGCATAAAGAGCCCGGCCGATGATTACGCCGCAGACCCCTTCTTTTTCCAAAGGCAATAAGGCTTCCAGGTCAGCCAAAGTGGAGATGCCTCCTGAGGCAATAACTGGGATTTGCAAACTGGCCGCTATCTGGCGAGTAGCCACCAAATTTATACCTTTTTGCGTACCATCTCGGAGAATGTCAGTATAAATAATTACGGCAGCGCCCTTTTCTTGGCATTTGCGGGCAAGTTCAATAGTAGATAAATCGGTTTCCTTTTGCCAGCCAGAGATTACTACATTACCCCCTTTGGCGGCGATATCCACGGCAATTTGGCCTGGCCATCTGCGGCAAGCCTCTTCCAGAAAAGATGAATTAATAATGGCGGCTGTACCCAAGATTACTCTCTGGGCTCCCCAAGAGATATATTCTTCTATCGTCTCTAAGTTCCGAATTCCGCCCCCTACTTGGACGGGAACTGGAGATTGGCGCAGAATATCCGCAATTATTACCTTGTTGACGGGAAATCCAGCGCGCGCTCCATCTAAGTCCACCAAGTGGAGAAAAGGAGCTCCTTCATTAATCCATCTTTTGGCCATGGCCAGAGGATCTTCTCCATAAACGGTTTCTTGTTCATAATCTCCTTGGAAGAGCCGCACGCATTTACCACCCTTAATATCCACAGCCGGTATTATTAACATCATATTCTACCTGTTTATCTTTACAGATATTTTTTCCACCCTTTTTCTTTGATCCGCGCCAGAATTTGCCTGACCTCTTGGGATCTATTTTTAGGACAGACTAAAATAGATCCGCCAGCTTCCACAACAATAGTATCTTTCATTCCCAGAAGGGCAATTAAATTTTTTTCGGCCCGGATTAAACAGCCCGTGCTATCGAGAGCCAATATTTTCCCGCGACCATTTCCTTCTTTGACTAAATAAACATTATCTCTCTGGTCTTTGGCAGAAATTTTCCACAAAGCTGACCAACTACCCACATCGTCCCAAGAAAAATGAGCCTGGATCATAGCCACATTAGAGGCTTTTTCCATAACCCCGTAGTCTACCGAAATAGCTGGACAGCGGGCGTAAATTTTGGGTAATATTCTTCTTTCTTGCGAAGTTCCCAAAATTTTGGACAGAATGGCCATCTCTTGATAAAGCTCAGGAAGACAGGCTTCCAAAGCTTTTAGAAAAATTTCCACCCGCCAAACAAACATGCCGCTATTCCAAAGGTAGCTTCCCTCGCGCAAATAGGCCAAGGCTATTTCCGGACTTGGTTTTTCGCGAAAAGCTTTGGCTTTAAATATTTCTATCCCCTTCACCCGTCTTAGAAGCTCTCCTTTCTGGATATAGCCGTAGCCCGTCTCCGGAGCAGTAGGTTTCAAACCCAGCGTAACTAAAAAATTTTCTCGGCTGGCAAAAGCCGCCGCCACTTGCAAAGTATTCAAAAATTTTTCCTGCTCACCAATAAAATGATCTGCTGGTAAGACCAACATGACGCCTTCTGGGTCAATCCGTTTTAGATAAAAAGCTGCCAAACCGAGGCACGGGGCGGTATTCTTTCCCACGGGCTCTACTAAAAAATTTTCCGAAGGCAAGTTGGGCAAAGCTTGGCGAATTTTGGTTATCTGGTTGCGCGAAGTAACGATAAAAATTCTTTGCGGGGGCACGAAAGGATCTAGACGACTGACCGTTTCTTCAATCATGGTGCGGGAAGAAATGATTGGCAGCAATTGTTTGGGGGTTTTTTCTCTACTCCAAGGCCAAAAGCGAGTCCCACCTCCTCCAGCCATGATCACGGCATATACAGGAAGTTTAACGTTCTTAACCATATGCTAACTTCATCCTTTAAATTGGCGGGAAATTTGGCTTACTCTATTTTCCACTAAAGCTCTGATTTCTTTCAGCCGTTCCGGGGAACGAGCTTCAAAGCGCAACACTAAAACTGGCTGGGTATTGGAAGCGCGCACTAATCCCCACCCATCAGGGAATATGATCCTGACTCCATCCACGTCCACGATAGGGTATTCTTGTCGAAAAGAATCCCGTACTTTTTCTACTAAATTAAATTTTATATCATCTGGACACTCCACGCGGATTTCGGGAGTGGAATATGTTTTGGGCAGATCACTAAATAATTCCGGAATTCTTTTTTCCGTTTGGGAAAGAATTTCTAACAAGCGGCCAGAAGCGTAGATAGCATCGTCATACCCAAAATACCGATCAGCAAAGAAAATGTGGCCACTCATTTCCCCGCCTAAGAGAGCCTTCTCGGCCTTCATTTTGCTTTTTAACAAGGAATGACCGGCTTTCCACATAATGCCGCGCCCTCCGTGACGGGCGATGTCCTCATACAAGTTTTGTGAGCATTTTACCTCTGAGACAATGGTAGCCCCAGGGTGGTGTTTAAGCACCTCTCGGGCAAAAAGAATTAATAATTGATCGCCCCAGATGATATTGCCCAGATGATCAACCACGCCAATCCTATCAGCATCTCCATCATAGCCGAATCCCACTTCAGCCCCGGTCTCTTTAACTTTGGCAATCAAATCTTTCATGTTCTCCGGAATAGTAGGATCTGGGTGATGATGAGGAAATCGGCCGTCAATTTCGGAAAATAATTCTTCCACTTCGCAGCCCAAGGAACGGAAGATTTTAGGAGCAACTGCTCCGGCAGTCCCGTTACCACTATCAATGACTATTTTTATTTTTCTTTGGAGCCTGATATTTTGTAAAAGGTAATCCTGGTAAGTAGGAATTATTTCCTTATAACTGATTGTTCCCGAACCTTGAACAAAATTACCTTCTTCAATTATCCGCCGTAAATTTTGGATTTCTTCTCCATAGATAGTTTCTTTGCCTAGGCAAACTTTAAAGCCATTAAATTCAGGAGGATTATGACTGCCCGTAATCATAATTCCCCCTTCTTGATCAAAATGAAAGAGGGAGAAATAAAAGACTGGCGTAGGACATACTCCTATGTCGATAATTTCCATTCCCCCCGCCAGGAGCCCTTGGATTAAAGAGTCGCGCAAAGATGGGGAACTCAATCTCCCATCCCTACCCACCACTACTTTCTTCTTACCAAAGCGGGAGAGGTAGGTAGCATATCCTTGGCCTAATTTTTTGACTAATTGGGGATTTAAATCTTTTTCAACTACACCGCGAATATCATACTCCCTGAAGATTTGCGGATTCATAGCTCAACTCCATTTTGAAATTTACATTAGGATTTCAATGCCTTAGATAATATTTAAATTAACACACCCTTTCCTTTAGGTCAATTAAAAAGGCGCCTTTCTAGTAATCCCTGATTCTGTCTCTTTTAAATTTTATTTCTTTCCCCTCTTTTCTAAAGAGGGGTTAGGGAGATTATCGCGGACAGGAAGAGACACAGAGGCCACAAGGGTGGTCCCGTCGAAAGTCCGAGCATTTAAAAGCCTGGAAGCGCTGGTCGCGCGGTTCGTCAGGCGAAAATTCTCTTCCTGTAAAAGCTCCTACTGGGCAAGTATCAACGCAGATATGACATTTCCCACAGGAATTTTCTAATGGTTTACCTGGGGGTAAGGGTGCATCTGTGAGCACAGAAACAAAGCGTATACGCGGCCCAAATTCTTTAGTCACGAGTAAACAGCTCTTGCCAATCCAGCCCAAGCCAGCTAAATGAGCAGCCAATTTATGGGAAAAAAGGCCGCTTAATTTTTCGTATTGATAAGGTGTGGAGGCAGGCACAGGAAAAGCAGCAAACCCTCTTTTACTCAACCAACGGGTAACATCGTAAGCTATAAAATCCAAAGCAGGAGTTACTACATTATACACATGATGCCAATAAATACTCTCCCGCCGCGGTTCCTGAGGATTATGTTGGTCTACGATTAAATCTGCTAGACCCAGGCCTATGGAAATCGCCCGCGGGAACTGCCCTAACCACGATCCTCCTTGGTTTATTATGAAATCTCGGGCGGGGGTAAGATCAGCAATTCCCCAGAGATCAACTCCCCGCTCTTGAAATAGATCCCGCAATTCTTGCTCAAAATTAGCTTCCCAATTCATGCTTTTGCCCCTTATTCTTTTAAGTAATCTGTTTTTTTAAAACCCGGCCTCCCCGTTGGCCAGTAAACTCCCCATTTTTTATGGAATGAACCCCATTGACGATTACATGCTCGATGCCCAGCGGATACTGACGGGGATTTTCATAAGTAGCTCGATCAATAACGGTTTCTGGATTAAAAACCACTAAATCTGCGGCCATGCCTTGAGCAATAACGCCGCGGTCTTTTAGGCCTAATCGCTGTGCAGGGAAGGAAGTCATCTTGCGGACAGCTTCGGCCAAAGATAAATCTTTCCTTTCACGCACATACCTTCCTAAAATACGCGGATATGTTCCATAAACGCGCGGATGAGGTTGGCCCCCTAAGAGACCATCAGTGCAGATCATGCCTAAAGGATGGCGCAATCCCAAAACCATTTTTTCTTCGTCCATAGTGAAGAGAATCATCCCAACTTTTCCTTCCTCAGCCAAGAGGATATGCAACGCCATATCTGCTGGATCTTGCCCATTTTCTTCAGCTATGGCCGCTACTGATTTACCCACCCAAGAAGAGTTTTGCGGATTGGTAACCGATGAAATAATGATATTATCCCACCCCGCAAAATTGACGTAGTTTTCCCAGTTAGGTACCGATGGTGGTTTTTTAAACTCTTCTTTTATTCTCTTTTGGAGATCAGGATCCTTAAGTCGGGCCAGAGTCTTAGCTACTCCTCCTTCTAAGGCCCAAGGAGGGAGAATGGCCAAGAACATGGTGCTGCCCGCGGTATAAGGATAAATATCAAAAGTTATATCTAATCCTTCTTTTCGGGCTTTATCGAGTAAATTGAGAGCTGGCTCCATTTTAGACCAGTTGCGCCGGCCCGCTGCTTTAAAATGGGAGATGTGTAAAGGGATTTCTGCTTCTTTAGCCATGGAAATCACCTCTTCTATGGATTCTAAGAGAAAATCTCCTCCACTGCGAATGTGCACTACCCAAAAACCTCCGTACTGGCGGCAACGGCGAAAAAGCCTAACCAACTCTTCTCGCTTAGAAAAAATGCAAGGTAGATAGACCATGCCCAGAGAGATTCCGCAAGCCCCTTCGGTCATGGCCTGGGCAACTTTTTCTTCCATAGCCTTGAGCTGTTGAGAATCGGCTTCTATATTTTCCAAACCCAAAACCACCATGCGGATATTTCCCTGGGGCACTAAAACCGCCAAATTTGGACCAGGTTTTTGGGCGGCTACCCGTTCCAGATACTGACCAAGGCTTTCCCAATCCCAGCTGATAGGAGGGTCTCCACTTAATCCAGCCATATATTGACGCCATTGGGTTAAATATTTAGAAGAAATAGGAGCCGCACCGATACCATCTTGTCCTAAGACTTCAGTAGTCACTCCTTGCTTAAGCTTAGGGAGTAATTCTGGTTCAGCAAATACCATGAGATCCGAGTGGCTGTGCGTATCGATAAAACCTGGAGTTATAACTAATCCATTAGCAGATATTTCTTGGCCAGATTCCCCTTGATTTATTTGCCCAATATGAGCAATATGACCCTGGCTAATCCCTAAGTCGGCCCTATACCCAGGTTTTCCTGTGCCGTCAATAATTGTTCCCCCTAAAATTGCCAAATCGAATTTAGCCATCTTTCCTCCCTTGCCCGAATATAAATAAGCATGACGGTAGATTCAAATTGATCAAATAAAAATATATTCTTCTTTAGCAGTAATTTTTGAAAAAGTAAAGATGAGTAAATATTCATTCGCCATCACTCAATGCAGGGTGGGCTTTTTTACTTTTTAGGCACAATTTCGGGGAGAATAAGTTCTGAGGGGGAAAATTCATTTTATCGCCTTAGGAATTTTTGTCCCTTTAAATTAGACCCTAAACCATGGATTATTGTTGTAGGGTAAAGAATTTCCTCTTACCAAAAAAGGCAAGCCACGAGGGCTTTTCTTACGAAGGTTAATAAAAATTTATCAAAATTCTCGTAGGGCAAGGGCTTGACCTTTGCCGAATTTGGTCAGCCTTAAAGGCTGGCTCTATGAAATAGAAGGAACTACAGATTTTAATTACCGTCATTTTATGATATATTTTCAAAAAGTTTGCTGGATAAGCAGCGGTGGCCAAGAAAAAAACCTGCAAAAAAACGGTAATAAAAATAGCACAAATGTGGGTTACGAGACCGAGCTCTGCAAGATGGCCGATGCCCTGTTACCGAAATTCGTCAACAGAAAGACAAGGGTTAAGGATGCCGAGAGGTTTATTGGGAAAGGGGATAAGGAGATACGATCATCATCTACGGGCGACGCCTGCATTGCCCCAACATCATCGCCGCAGCATTCGTCTGAAGGGATATGATTACAGGCAGGCGGGAGCATATTTTATCACTATCTGCACCAAGGACCGTTCCTATCTATTCGGCGAAGTGGTGGATGGAGAAATGCGCCTGAACGAAATAGGGCAAATTGTGGTCGATACGTGGCAATGGTTGGCCACCCAATATAAAAATATAGAATTGGACGCCTGGGTGGTAATGCCAAACCATTTGCATGGAATCATTGTTATCGCCGACGAATATTGTAGGGGCGGTTCGCGAACCGCCCCTACGCAACAACGAAAACCCATTGGCCGCCTAATCGGGGTGTTTAAAACGGTTTCAACCAAACACATCAACAATATACGCAACACGCCCGGTTTGCCTG
>Ga0129301_1001424_pt1 | contig 11598 bp, 14 predicted proteins | sample ConPoolayeHmetaG_FD_94489 | JGI IMG/M metagenome (GOLD analysis project Ga0129301, IMG submission 94489) | Hot spring microbial mat communities from California, USA to study Microbial Dark Matter (Phase II) - Cone Pool mat layer H metaG ...
AATTTATAGGATGAATAACAAAACGTTTATGATCTTTAATTACTGGTAAGGTTTTTCTTTGTTTTTTTCTGCGGTTATATTCTCCTTTTTGATAAATTATTTGGTTGGTAATTCTAATTACTATTGGAATTTGAAATTTTTCTGATAAAGTAAATGAATGATAGGCTGTATCGTATGCATTTTGCAAAGAATATGGTTCAAGCCAAAGGCCTCCAAAGAAATCAAAGTAGTGTCTTGAATCCTGACGAGACTGGGATCCTTCAACATGCATATCATCAAAAACAACTACAACCAATCCGGCATTAACTCCTACAACCATAGAATTCAAAAATGGATCTGCTGTATCATTTAATCCGACATTCTTAAAAGTTACCACGCTTCTTTTCCCAGCGAAGCTTGCCCCCCAGGCTGTTTCGTATGCAATCTTCTCGTTTGTTGAAGTTATTTCTCCCCCCAAAGAAGAAAATAACTTATGAGACATAAATCCAGGAAAATTAGTAACTACCTCACAACCTCCATCCAATAAGCCATCGGCTATAGCTTCAATTCCAGTTAATTTTTTCCTCATATTTTAAGTTTATACTTAACTAAAGGGTTTTCCCCTTCTATATATTTAATATGTGATTGATATATTCCACTCATAATCTGTACTGGCATAAGATGGTCATCAATATTAGAAGATAACTTATCTTTACTAATCACTCCTTGTAGATAACCCAAAAAATCAGCAACGATTTGGTATTTGATCTGCTCTATAACCAATTTATCATCTGTTACAATAGACCCCTGCCTTATAATATCTTTCATAGTAATCACTTTTAAAGGATTTCTATCTCCAGTCATTCCGCAATTTCTGAAAACATAAATATCAAAATGGTTATTCCCGCCTAATTCATAGTCTTCTTCGGTATTTAAATCGTGTTTATCTTTTGATTGATACGAATGAATTTGAATATTTTGAAATGGGCCTTGTTGAATACTGTAATACTCGTGTTTAACTCGACCATTACCCTTATATAAATCAGTCCCAGGCAATATCCAGGTTCGTCTAGCAAAACCATTGTGAATTAAATTTATAGAGATATTCCCAATACAATCTTTACCCTTTTTCAAGCGAATAATGGCAGATAAATCAATTTCTCCATAATCTTTGAATATCTTATATAACTTTTTGTCATCATACCTTCTAACCTTTAGATAGTTTTTTCCAAAAAATTTTAAGTAATCTATTTGATTTAGTTGATATAGAAATCCTCTGGGTTGAAAAAACGAACTAAATATTTCCATGGAATCGGCTACCTTATCCACTAATTTTGAAACCCTGTAAAATTGGTAAACAGCATCAAAAATATGATATCCACTATGTGAAGCTTTACCATAGCCACAGTTATAGGGATGATAATCCTGAGTAACTATCTCGTTTGGTAACCTCCACTATCCATCGCAATGCATTGCTTGAATAGAAGTAATTGGACAATTAGTTTTGTAGGCTATTTCAGTCAAAAGATTATTTACTATTTTAAAACCTGGATGAAATCGTCTTTGCACATTAACAATAAAAACTGTTTCCCTTACTTTCTGCAACTTATTATATTCATTAAGCAGTTGAATATAATCGCTCTCGATCCCTTTCGCTGCTTTTATATCAGACACAACATCTTTCCTAGTGCTAATTGGCTTATCCATCAATATATTTAGACCTTTTCGAAATGCCCGCTTGTTTGGCAGGAATTAAATGCAGGTGGGACGGAGAAGCTAGACCTTGTAAGAAAGTGATTGATTTGGTGAAGCAAGGCAAAGCAATTCCTGTCTGCCCCGAACAGCTTGGTGGTCTGACTACGCCTCGCCCGCCAGCCGAGCAAAAAGGTAAAAAGGTCATCACTAAAGCTGGGAAGGATGTTAGCAGAGAGTTTGAAAGAGGAGCCAGAGAAGTATTGAAAATAGCAAAGTTGGCGGGTTGCCGAGAAGCGATTTTAAAATCAAAATCTCCATCTTGCGGCTCCGGAAAGGTTTACGATGGAACATTTTCAGGAAGATTAATTGATGGCCACGGAGTTTTAACTGCCCTTCTTAAAAAAAATAGAATCTCTGTTAAATCGGAAGAGGATATTTAGCCCTGCTGGACACCGAAAGCTTTTTCCGCCCTGGACTAATCACCCCTTGACTTTTTAAACTAGATCTGTCTATACTTGAAGAGTAACTTGAATGCACTAAAAAAAGAGAGCGACAATTTGCTTGGATTAAGAAAAGGACCGGAAGAAGGAATTAGGATTGTTTTTTTTACTCCGGAGAATGCTGAAATTCTTCTTGAAAGGCTTAAAGGTTATTTTGCTGTTTTGGAAGTTATTGCCTCAGAACAAATTTTGCCAGAAAATGCGGCGGAGAGAAATATAATTTATATTAAGCAGCCAGATCCAGAAGTTAGCCAGGGAATGGCCAAGGTTTTTCATTCTCTTCTGATTCAAGAGCAAAATCAGAGCTTAGCCGAAGAGATTCCAAATTGGGTTAATTATCTTACCAAAGGTTTTATTCAAGGAAGAAACTATTTGCATAAAGTTAACGGCGGAGTCAGTCTTAGGGAAAAAACAAAATTCACTTGGGATTGGTTTAAAAACTTTACGGTTACGGATTGGCAAATTGCTTTTAATCACTGGTGGTTTAGAACTCATGTTCGGGAAATGGATCAAGATCAATTTTTTGCTATTGGCAATAAGTTAAATCAGATGATCCTGAGGATTGAGAACCAAAAACTGATTGATTTGGTTGTTATTATTACCAATGACTCCGAATTTAGTCTGACTAACAGTCGAAAACAGGAGTTTAAGAAAAGGTAGTTTTTAGCGAGAAAAAGAGGTGTTAAAATAACTTGATGAAAGATCAGGAATTAACCAAAATTGCTCAAGAAATTGCCTCTTGTCAATCTTGCCCTCTTTTTAAAACTGCTCATCAAGCTGTTCCAGGCGAGGGCAATCCAAAAGCAAAAATTGTTTTTGTTGGCGAAGCACCTGGAGCTAGAGAAGATCAGCAAGGGATTCCTTTTTGCGGCGCTGCCGGCAAACTTTTAGGCAAGCTTTTTGAGAAGATTAACCTAAAAAGAAAAGAAGTTTTTATCACCAATCTGGTGAAACATCGGCCACCGGGAAACCGTCATCCGCAAGCTTTGGAAATTAAAGCTTGTGCCCCTTTTTTAAAAAAACAGCTTTTGACAATCAGGCCCAAAATTGTTGTTACTTTAGGCCGGCTGGCAATGAACTTTTTTCTTCCGGGAGAATTTATTTCAAAGATTCATGGTCAACCAAGGGAGATTATTTGGCAGAATTTGAAGTTGATTATTATTCCTCTTTATCATCCAGCAGCAGCCTTAAGAAGTAGCCGGCTGCTGCACCAATTAACTAAAGATTTTCTAATTCTAATTCTAACCTTAGAGGTTAGAAGTTAGAAACTATTCCAACCTTAGAGCAGGGTAGTGTCTCTTTGGCGTATCCCTCTGCTATTCCTCCAAAATTAGGTGTTTTGTCTCCTCAAGTTTTCTTTGGTAATCAGCTTGATCAAAAACAAATCTTTTATAATCAAGAGAACTTTTGAAGCTATCAAGAATAATCTCTTTCTGACAATGATCAGTTTTTTGAGGATTTAGATACTCGGCAAAAGAAGAATAGGGATAGGTTTCAAGCTCTTTTAAAGTTTTAATCACGTAAGAAGTGTAGGGATTAAGATGAATATATCTGGATCCATGAAGCAGTTGTTCTTCGGTTTCGATTCTGATTGCTTTGAATTTACCCTGGAAAAGAGGACCAATTCTTTTGTGGCTAATATTGAAATAGCGGGTGTAACTATTGCTAAGATTACTCATAAAAATGGAAATGCCGTTATCTTGAACTTGTTTCAAAAGCAAATGAAAATGATTAGGCATTAAACAAAAAGCAATGATTTCTATTAAGAAATTCCCTTTTCCTTTTAACTTTTTTAATGTTTCTTCTCTTTTTGGTTGAGATAATTTTAAAAAAGTGGAATAACTCAAAGGTAAGTCTTCATTTTGATAGTAAAAAACTGTTTCCAATGCCCTTTGGTAGTCTTTTTTGTTTAAAAAAATTGGCTGGGAGGCAACCCCACGATTGAGAACATGATAGATTTGGTTGTTGACCAGAGGAATATTTCTTCCAGGCATATTACATATTATATTATTTAATTAATTTAAAGTTATAATAAATACCGAAATTGGCGATGTCAAGATGATGTTAAGAGGTTCGAATAAATTCTGACCTCTAAGGTTAGAAATAAGGAGGTTAGAAATAAGGTTAGAAAGTAGAAAGGTTAGAAAGTAGAAAGTTGCAAAAGGGGTTAGGATTTGTCACAATGATCACAATGATCACAATGAAATCACAACGAAAATATCATCTGGTGAGATATTAACTGGTGGAACTATGCCGATGAAATTAGGGCAAAGAAAAAAAATATGGGTAAAAAATTTTGGCCCCATTTAGGTTTTTTGTTTTTAGCCACTTTGTTTACCTTCCTTTGGGTGGAAAACCCTCGTCTTTCAGTCTACACTGCCCAAGTTATTGCCCTTTTAATTATTGTTTACTTTGGTCGCCGAGGTGTCATTTCCAAAAGAGTTTCTTTCTCCAAAAATTCTTTTCAAAAGATAAGCAGCCTTGATGGTTTGGTTTTGACAATGGTGGTTTTGCTCTTGGTTTTTTCCAGTGGCGGCGCTTCCTCACCTTTGTTCTTTTTGCTTTATTTTTTGCTTTTCGGTCTTTCTTTTATTTGGGAGTCGCGGTTAACATTGTTTTTTAGCCTTTTTTTAACTATCTTTCTCTTTCTTTTTGCCAAAAACATTAACCAGCCAACCAGTTTTCTTAACCCAATTTCTCTCTTGTTTATCTCGCCTTTAAGCCTTTTTTTTGGTCGACAATTCTTAAACAATTTAATTGCCCAAAAAAGAATAAAAGTTTATCAGCAAAAATGGTCAGAAGATGAAAAGCATTTAGAAAATCAAGAGACGAAGATTCTTTTTTGGCTAAGCACGAAATTCAAACCAGGAATGATTGAGATTTTAGACAAAATTTCCCAACTTTTAGGCGATATCAGCCATTTAACCGAGGAACAAAAGAAATTTTTAAAACGGGTTCGCAGACTTTCTCATCAATTGCTAAAGAGTGGAGAAAAACTCAAAAGATCAGTTGATTTGGAGACGGACTAAAACAATATTCTCTCTGTCATTCTCTCTGTCAACTGATTGGTGAAAAGGCGCCGGTTTTTAAAAATTTTAAAAAAGATGAGCAAAAAAATTTGTTTTCTGTTAATAATTTTTTGTTTAGGATTTTGTCCCGCAGCTTTTGCCGTTAATATGTTCTCTGATGATTACCAGATTCAATGGGGGAATATTAACATTGGTAGCGGTAAAGTTGGCCAAGGAGGAGAACCTTATCAGTTGGGAATTACCATGGGCCAAATTGCTCCTGGTTTATATAGTTTTGAAAATGGCTATATTGTTAAAGCTGGTTTCCAGTATATCCACTCGATTATTCCTTTTTATTTTAAAATTTCCAAATTAGCAATTGATTTTGGCACTTTATCACCAGAAACACCAGCCATTGACGGTCTTAATCTGATTGTTAAAGCTGGCGGCGCTGGTGGCTATCAGGTTTTGGCTTTTGAAGACCATCCTTTGCGCTCTGATTTTGGGCTGGATATTCCTGACACCACTTGTGATACTGGCATTTGTGACGAATCAGATGCTGATCCTTGGACCCAAACAAACAAATATGGTTTTGGTTTTAATATGAGCGGCGATCACATCCCTCAAGATTTTGTTGATAGCACTTATTTTCGCCAGTTTGCTGACCAAGAAAGTGGAGAAACAGCCAAGGTAATAATGGGCAGTGAGGCAGTGACTCGAGCAGCCACCTCATCAGCAACTTTCAAAGTTAATATTAGTCCTTTACAGCAAGCAGGGAATTACAAAAATAGCCTGGTATTTATCGCCGTGCCAAAATATTAATGAAAACTCAAAACTAAAATGAAGCCTCCAGCCGAGGAAGAGCGAAAGTTCTTGGGCGGTTCGGCTTCTTTCTTGCCCCGACGTTCGTCGGGGCGCGAAATAAAAGAACAAAGGCTTAAATTAAAAATTAAAAAAGTCTTAAATCATAAAGCGTAATTTTTTTGATTTTGAGGATCAAAAATGTTTAAAAAAATATTTTTCTTTTTAATTCTAACCCTGTTGTTTCCTGACAATGCTTTTGCCCAATCCATTGGTTTGTCAATCTCGCCGCCGCTTTTGGAAGTGATGATTAAGCCGGGTAAATCAATTAGCCAGGCTTTTGTGGTTACCAATGAAAGTGACCAGGATCTCTATTTAAAAACAGCGGTTGTGCCCTTTTTACCCGCAGATGAAAAAGGCAATATCCAATTGTCAACCACTGATTTTTGGTTGCCAAAATATTTCTCTTTAGCCAATGCCAATCTCAGACTTGGCGAGACTTTTTTGCTGAAAGCAGGCAAATCACAACAATTGGTTTTGAAAATTGCCATTCCTCCAAAAGAGCAAGAACAAGATAGCTATTTTACTTTTTTAGTTGAACAATCGCTTCACGGAGAATTTTTTCCCGAAACTGGCGGTCAAACCTTGATCAAAATTGGGGCTAATATTTTGCTGACTATTTCTTCCTCAGGCAAACCCTGGCAAAAAGGAGTGATAAAAAGCTTTTTGGCGGTTCCTGATAAAGCTGATATTTTTGATCGGGTAGAATTCAAATTAGTGATTAGCAATCAAGGGAAAAGCTTTTTTAAGTCAATTGGCAAAATTGAAATTTTTGATTTTTTAGGTAAAAAGAAAATAGAATTGACTTTAAGACCGGACAACATTTTGGTTAATTCTTCCCGCCAAATTTGGTGTTTGGCTGGTGAATCAACTACTGCTTGCCAATTTAACTCTTTTAGGCCAGGAAGGTATAGAGCAGTGGCGAGTTTTACTCCTGATGGTAGACAAGGGGAGGTGGTTAAAAAAGAAGTTTATTTTTGGCTTTTGCCAATCAAATTAGGAGTGGCGATTATAATTATGGGGTTAATTCTCTTCTTGATAAGAGGTTCGAATAAATTCTAACTTCTAACCTTAGAGGTTAGTTGAATTTGATGATAATTTATTACTTGACTTTTTCTTTTTCTTTTGTTCTAATTTTTTTAAATGGAAGAGCAAATAAAACCTCAATTGGAGTCAAACACTAGTCCGCTGCCAGCGGAGAAAGAAACTCAACCATTGGTTGAACCAAACAGGTTAGGAGAAGAATCTTTGGCAAAAGCGAAAAAGAAAAATCATTTTTTGCCTGTTTTGGGAATTATTTTTTCTCTGATTGCTCTTTTTTCTTTAGCCAATTTTGTCATTCCCAAGTTTTTGGTTTATTTAACCAAAGCAAGCAGGGTAGGTAAGCATTCTTTGGCTAACTCTTATGTTTTTGTTTCACCTTTAACCGCCGCTGCTGATGGCCAGCAAAAGATTCAAGTCAATGTTTTTTTGCTTGACAATGAGGGTCGGGGAGTGTCTAATCAAAAAGTAAGTTTGTCTTTAGCGGCTAAAGGCGGTTATCTCGGAACAGGCTTACCCCAAATCAGTGAAGTTCAGCCAATGACCAATCAATATGGTCAGGCGATTTTTGAGCTAACCTCAACTGTTCAGGGTTTTTTTGAGGTCACCGCCCAGATTGGCAGAGGAGAAATTCCTCAAAAAGCCACTGTCAGTTTTCGCTAGCACCTAAAATTACTGTTTGTTTCTAATTGCGGTTGATCACTCCAACCTCCAACTTTAGAGGTTAGTGGCTCATTAAAATATAAAATAAGGACTAAAATTAAGACTTGACTTGACAAATTTTTTTTTTACTTTTAAATAATAAGTAAGCATAAGTAAGCAAAAATGTTCAAATTAAAGAGAATTAGAAAAAGCCTTTTCCTTTTTTTTAGTGGGCTTTTGTTTTTGGCTAATTTTTTTTATTCCCCAATTGAGTTGGGCTCGGCCAATTTGACTTCGGTTAAGGACACATTGTCAACCTCAAGGCTTTCTTTTCATGCGGCTAATGCTGCTGGCCTAACCGTTGGCTCTTCATTAATCAAAATCAAAACCTCAGGTTATCCTTCAACCTCAACCGCGAATCTTTTTCCTGAGGATACGATTAAATACAAAGTTAGTGCTAACACCTATACTGTGGAACAGATTATTGACGATGATGAATTTTCAATTACTGGGACCTTGGCATTAGCGGATGCAGATGAGGACGATGAGTTTGTTGTCATTAGAACTGCCCAACATGTTCTTAATTTCACCACTGTTTCAGCTGTTCCCAACGGGGCAATTAGGGTGAGAATCAAGGCCGGCGCCTCGAACAACAACGATACTTATCCAGATCAAGACGGTTTTGATTTTAACTCTCTTAGTAACAGTGATGTCACCTGTCCTGATGATGTTACTGGTTATGATTTTGTTTCTGGAACTGCCACTGCTTCTGGAGGTACTGGCTGCGCTGCCGGTTATCATTGTTTTGAATGCCGATATTCTGGAACCGGCGCTAACGAGACTGCTTTCTCACTGACAATTGGCAGCACGAACAAATTAGTTAATCCTTCGCCTGCTTCTGCCCATTCTGTCGGCACAGCTGATGTTTACAAATTTATTGTTGAAAATTTGGATGCCAATAACAATGTGGTTGATGCCACCTCTGGTAAGGTAGCGGTGATTGAATCAGTCAGGGTAACGGCCACAGTTGAACCAACAATTTCTTTTTCAATTGCTGCGGTCACCACTAGTGAGATTGCCACTAATGATATTTGTGGTTTAAACACAGATACGAACAATGTTGAGGTTTCTTCAACTGCTACTTCGGTTCCCTTTGGCTCTTTAACCTTAAGCAAATTTACTGATGCGGTCCAACAACTTTCTTGTTCAACCAATGGCGCTGGTGGTTATGTAGTGACAGTAATCGAAGACGACCAACTTTCGATTGGCGGCGCTGGGACAACTGAGTTGGCAGACACCGACTGTGATGGTGGGGCAGACACTTGTAATGAAAGCAGTACAGCTGCTGATTGGAAAACCGATAATACCACTTCTGGTTTTGGCTTTTCAATTGATAATATTGATGCTTCAAAAGTGGCTTTTCAATGGGACTCAACTGATTGTAGTGGCTCAGGTTATACCGGCGAGATAAGTTGTAGTGCTTGTGCCGGCGGCAGTGGTGCTTATTGCGCGATGAAGTTTCCGGCAACCAGCGAGAGCGAAAGCGTCTTAACTTTAATGAAAAAGACAACCGTGCCAACAACCACGGAGGATATTTATGTTTGTTACCGAATTGCTATTTCCACTTTGCAGACAGCCGGTGATTATGAAAATGCCTTGACTTATCGAGCAACAGCAACGTTTTAGAAATGTTTTGAGAGAATTAAGGCAGTTTTTGTTGGCCGCAAGGTAATTGTTTTAAAAAATGAATAGATAATAAAATAATCAAAATGAACAAAAAACTGTTTTTAGGCATCATTTTTGTTCTTTTTTCTGTTTTTTGCCTTCTTAACTCTAAGCCCAGTTTAGCCCAATTAGTGACCAAGCTTGAGGCAATTCCACCCCGGTTGGAATTGACCGTGGAAAAGGGAGAAGCAGCTTATTCTGTTTTAAAAGTGAGAAATGGTGGCGATTCTGAACAAGCAGTGGTAGTCAAGATTCAAGATTTTGTTGTTCAAGACGACAAAGGCACTCCGGTGCCAGTTGAAGAGCAGGTTTCTGGCAGATGGGCTGCTTCAACTTGGGTGGCAGTTTCTCCGGCTAAATTTGTGATCAAACCAGGAGAGTTAAAACAACTCGATCTGACCGTGGTTGTCCCTGATGATGCTTTGGCTGGTGGTCATTATGCGGTTGTTTTTTATGAGCCGGTGCAAGGAATCCAGATAGAAGGGACAAAATCAGCCGTCGCTTTGAATGTCGGCACCTTGGTTTATATCACTGTTCCGGGACCAATTACTGAAAATGCTTTTGTTTCCCGAATGGATTTGCCAAAGTTTTCTGAATATGGCCCGATACCAATCACCACTGAGATTGAAAATTTGTCTGATATTCACATCCAGCCAGTGGGAGCGATCGAAATCTACAATTGGCTAGGCAAACTTAATTCTACTTTGGCCTTAGAGGAGGGGAAAAACATCTTCCCGGGCAAATCAAGGATTTATGAAAACACTTGGCCACAAAAATGGGGTTTTGGCAAATACAAAGCTTACCTTAAGGCAAGTTATGGCACCCAGGGTAATATTTTAACCGCGACTGTCTTTTTCTGGATTATCCCCTGGCGAGTAATGGCAATGGTTGCCTTGTTGGTGCTAATTGGAGTTCTTTTGTTCATCTACTTTAGAAAAAAGAGTGAAAAGCCCATTTTGGAGACAGAAAAGTCTTCTTTTTCAGAAGAATAGGGAGAGGAAAAAATTTTTACCAAGGTTGATACTGGTTGATGAGGTTGATTTTGGTGAGAAAAAGCTTCTTTTTGGGAATAATTTCCGGGTTGGGTTTGTTGGTTTTGTTCTTTGCCCAACAGCCAGATGCTAATCTCCATCTTGTTTTCTGTCCTGTTGGTCAAGGAGATGGTATTTTGGTTAGCCAAGGGACAAGTCAGGTTTTAATTGATGGTGGTCCGGATGAAAAAATTCTTTCTTGCTTGGCGAAAAAAATGCCATTTTGGGATCGGAAAATAGAATTGGTGATTTTAACCCATCCGGAAAAGGACCATTTTGGCGGTTTAATCGAAGTTTTAAAAAGATATAAAGTAGAAAAAATGCTTTTGAATTCTTTTGGCAAAGAAACAGCAGAATTTATGAATTTAGCCCAGGTTATTAATGATCAAAAAATTTATACAATTTTTCCCACCCCAGGGATGAAAATTCGACTAGGAAAGATATTTTTTGATCTATTTTGGCCGAGTCGATCAGCTTTAAAAGAATTGGAGGAGGAAGAGAAAAAAGGAGAAAAATTGAAAAATTTTTTCTTAATCAAGGAAGAATTAGTTAAGGCAAACAAATATTCGCTTGTTTTCCAACTCAAACTTGACCAGTTTGCTAGTTTGTTTTTAGCTGATTTGCCGGGTGAGATCAGCCAACAATTAATCTGGCGAAGAGAACTGCCTTCGGTGGCAGTAGTTAAAGCTTCTCATCATGGTGCCGGAGGGGATAATCCTTTAATGATTTATCAAAAAATTAGACCGTCGGTAGTGGTAATCTCTGTTGGTCGGAATTCTTTTGGTCATCCTTCGGAAGAATTTATTCAAGATTTAAAAAAATTGGGGATAAAAGTTTTGCGGACTGATCAGGGGGGAATGATCGAGATTGTTAGTGATGGCAAGAAGTTTTGGCTGGGCGGCTGGCTCTAACCTTCCAGGTCGGATTAGGTTCGAACCTGGGAAAGCAATCGTCTATTTCTTGCCTTAAATAACCCCACTGGAGAAAAGCCGAACCAGCCAAAAATTTTTCCCTTCCACAGGCAAAGACGAAGCAAGCAAAAAGGTTGATTACCGGTTTGTCAAGCTAAAACGACCCCGGATCGTAAAGCGAGATCGTAAAGCGATCGTAAAGCCG
>Ga0129301_1001425_pt1 | contig 11593 bp, 10 predicted proteins | sample ConPoolayeHmetaG_FD_94489 | JGI IMG/M metagenome (GOLD analysis project Ga0129301, IMG submission 94489) | Hot spring microbial mat communities from California, USA to study Microbial Dark Matter (Phase II) - Cone Pool mat layer H metaG ...
ATACTGAGAAACTCTACATCTGCAACAATTGACCTTAAAGATCCAAGCAAAATCATTGACTATGCTATAGTATCGTCTTGTTCGCTTGATGCAAGCAAGGAAATCTCTGAGATTTTCGGTTTGGGCGAAACCAAGAACATTGTTGTTGAAGGCAAAAACGTTAATGTGCTTTCTCTTGTTGTTGGAGAAAACACTATAAGCGTATTTTTAGAGAAGAACGCTGACTGGAAAGCAGTCTTGAAGAAACTCTGCTAAGCACAGGTCAGCTATAATTTTCCCTTTTTTGTTGCCATTTGCCGAGCTTTTTCTCTAGTTTTCTGTTTTTCAGAATGTTTAAATTTGTGTTTTAGTATAATGTTTTTTGGGAGAGGGGACATTTAGCCCACTTCAGAGGGGCTGTGTTGAATAGTTTGTTGGTTCAGAGTAAAGAGCGCAACAATCATCGTGGACGTTTAGACATCATTGCGGATATTTTGCAAGCTTCTCTAGGTGGGACTAGGAAAACCTATTATATGTATCGTTGTAACTTGAGTTTTAGGCAGCTAAAGTTTTATTTGGATTTTCTTACAAGAAAGGGATTTATTTGTGCAGGTGATAGTGATGGCAAAAATGATGTTACTGTTTTTGAGATTACTGATAAGGGTAAGCAATTTTTGAAAGTTTATTTCAGTTTGATGGATCTTATGACGTAGCGGTTCGGGTTAGGAGTTTTTTGAAGGGTTCGTTTATTTTTATTTGGTTTTTTGTTTCATTTATTACTATGAACCGGTAGTCTTTTAGAAACTGGGTTACTTTTTGGATGGTGTCTGGGTCTAGGTTGGTTTTTTGTTGTATTTCGGTTAGTGAGTGCCATTTTCCGTCGTTGAGTATTTCTAGGATTTCTGTTGTCGTGTGAGACGTTGATGTGTCCTCCGAGGGATATGTGGTCTTAAAGTGGGTTGTTTGTTTAAATGCTTTCTGAAAGTATTTTTTAGAAGTTTGTTCTAGAAGATTGTTGGGTAGTTAGCTTTATTAGCGGTTTGGCATGAATATTTATGTTTAGTGTGTTGCTCGCGTTGGGGGATGGTATGGAGAGCAGTAGGAGAAGGCGCACTCGTAGCGAGGTTGTTGTTGACTTGCTCAGTGAGGCTTTGGGCGGTGCGAATAAGACTAGGCTTATGTATCGTTGCAATTTGAATTTTACTCGGTTTAATCGCTATTTGGACGAGTTGCTTGATGCTGGTTTGGTTGAGCGTGTAGCACCGAATCCAGAGGGCGTTGCGATTTATAAAACATCTGAGAAGGGTCGAAAGCTTCTTAGGGTTTTGCGTAGAGCTGAAGAGTTCTTTGTTTAAGGATTTGGCTCTTTTTTTAAGGCGAAAAATGGGCAGTTAGACATTTACTATCTAGCAGTCTACTCTCTCTAGGTTTTAACATTCTATTTCTATTAGGCTTCAAATATGCTTTTAGCTAAGGAAAGCTTGCTTTCTCTGAGTTCTAGACCCCTTTATATATACCTTGAAACATGAGTTGAAGCAGTGTTTCTTTTTAAAGCGTGAAAAAGGTTTTTAATAGTTTTCGTTAGGTTTTGTCGGTGAGAAAGGCGTGTGTTATTGTTGTTTTTTCCAGTTTTTAGCTATAGTCACGATGTCTATTCCGTCAATTTTATTGTCTTTGTTCAAGTCTGCTAGTAGGTTCCATCTTGAACTGCCCATGTGCGATGCGAATGCTCTTGCTGCAACTGCGATGTCTTTGCCATCAACTTTGCTGTCATCGTTCAAATCGGCAACTAATGGTGCAAAAGCCTTCATAAGAGGGAAATGGTCTATGCATGTTGCGTTTATTTTGTATGGAGTGTCGCCTATTCCATCACTTCCAGTTACGTTCTGATAAGAACCGCTATACAGATCTACGCCAGTATAATTACTCCAATAGTTTCCGCCGCTTGGATAGCCGTAATCCCAACTGTTGATAGAGAGTCCTTCTGTCTGTGCATTGCATAAATTGTGAATTATATTGTTGTGATAGAATGAGTTGTTGCTGGAGACTTGAAGATAGAAAGCGCAAGAGCAGTTGGCTAAGGTGTTCTCTCTGAAGATGTTGCGTAAAGAGAAAACTAAAGAAATAGCGCAGGAGGCATTAACAATAGAGTTTCTTTGAATAGTGTTATTGTTCGATTGAGCTAGGTAGATTCCCTCACCAAGTATGTTGATGTTTTCTATCAGGTTTTCAAATATCATGTTGTTGTTGGCGTTTTCGAGATGAACGCCTATGTCGCTGGTTTCAATCTTGTTTCTGTAAATACTGCTTTCATTAGAACCGACCAAATAAAAAGCCCATCTTGCTCTTTTGGCATTGAAGCCTGTAATGTTTACCCTATTGGCAGTTATAGTGAAGCATCTGGAAGAGCCGCCGCTGTCGATAATTGTTGTGTTTCTGTTTCTTCCCATAATGTTTAGGGGTTTTGTCACAAAAACGTGCGTTATGTAAATGCCTTCGTCAACTATTATTGTGTCTCCTTTAGAGGTTTCTGTTGCATCTATTGCCGCTTGAATAGTTGGATAATCCATGCCCGTCGTGATGTTGTGAACAGGATAACCATTTGAAGATTTCACCGTAATGCAATTGACTGAGAGAAAGTGAGAAAAAACCGATAAAAGCATGCATAAACCTAAGGCTTGTGCTTCGCTCATTCTGCATCATCAATCGTTAAATGCTAGAGCGTTATCGTTCTATTGAAACTTTGCTTTCTCCAGCTTCCTTTTCAAGCCTTATAACGTGTTCGGCTTTTTCTGCAAACGCCTCACTATGTGTGACTGCGATAATTTGTTCTATTGCTTTAAATCTGGAAATTGCCTCAGCCAGTCGGTCAATAGAGCCATCTTCTCTTCCGAGGCTTTCTGTCGGCTCGTCAAGCAGAAGCATGCTCAGTCCATGTCCTGTTCTGGACTGCATAATCAGTTGGCCTAAGCCTAGGCGGTATGCAAATGCGAGCAATGTTCGTTCTCCTCCTGAGAGGTATAGGGTTTCTCTTTCGGCGCCGCTTTCGCTTAGCACGTAAGGCGTGTAAGTGTCGTCAACTGTTATGTTCATTAATGAGCCTTCGCTTCCTACCAGAGTGTCGAGGATTTGCTGGACAAAGTTTTTTAAGACTTTTATGAATTCGCTTCGAAGCTTGGGCTGTATGCTTCTGCAGGCGTCTCGGATGCTGTTGATGACGTCGATGGTTTTCGCTATTTTTTCCATGCGCTCTAGCTTTTGCTGAGCAACATCGGTTCTCTCCTTAATCTCGTCTAAGCGTCTAGCTAACTCACGTTTGCGGCTTTCTTTAGTGCGTAAATCTGACTCTAGCGAATAGTATTGTCGATAGGCTTTGTCTCTTTGTGCTTTTGCTGCTTCTAGTTGGGATACTTCAAATTTGTTTATCTCAAACAAGACTTCTTCCAGCTGTTTTCGCAGATTTTCTCTTTCTTCCTCTTTTTCCTCAAATTCCTTCATAAGCTCGTCCAAAGCTTTCTGTTCCTCAGCTATGCGGTTTTTGGATTCTTCAACTCGTGGAGAAAGCTCTTGGAGACTTAAGAATGCGGTGTTTGCAATGCTTTTTATCCGCTGAGCCTCTTCAATTTCGTGCTGAAGCTGACTTACAATCTTTTGTCTTTCGCTGTTTTCTGTCTGAATGCGTTGTACAAGTTTTCCTTTATAATCGTCATTCAAAGGCTGTAAACACAGTGGACAGAGGTTTTCGTTTGAAAGTGATGTATTTCTCTTTTCATTTTCGTGTATCTGTCGCAATGTTGCTCCTTGCTCGGCTTTTAGGCCTGCAATTTTTTCGTCCAAAGCTGCGAGGTTCTGTTTCAGATTTTCCATCGATTGCTCAGCGGAAAAACCTGCCTCTTCAAGCTTGCTTCTACAGTAGCTTATCTGGGCTTCCATTGAGTTTAGACGCTGTTTCATGTTTTCGATAGCGAGCTTTTTTCCTTCGATTTTTTCGTTAAGCGTAGCGGAATTTCGCTCAACATTCGTCAGATTTGCTTGCACTTGTGCTGCTTTGCGTTTTAGCTCTTCAGTCTGCGCTCTCACTTCTTCTAACTGTTTAAGAGCAGAGTCTGCCTCTTCCAGCGACTTTTTAGCAGTCTCAAGTTTTCTTGTTGAATCTTCTAATTCCATTTGCAGAAGCGAGAACTCCTCAGTAACTCGATTATATTCAGCGCTCAGCTTTTCCATTCCAACAACATCAGCGTCTCTCTCATACACCCGCTTCTCACTCTCGTAGTCACGGGCGTAAACAGCCAAATTGCTCCATGCCACTTCGTAATCTGACAAGCCGAACATTTCATCTAAGCGCTTTTGTCTCTCTCGTGGAGCAACATCTAAAAGCTCCTTCAAGCGTTCTTGCCTAACCCAAACTATCTCACGGAAAAGCTCCTTATCTAATCCAGTTATCGCCTTAACCTGCTCAACAACAGCCTCACTCTTCATACTTGCAATAAGCTTGTCCTCTTCGAAAAGCTTCAATTCGTCAACATCTTGGCTTATGCCTTTTCCACGCCTTTTTAGTCCACGACAAACCTTGTAGCTTTTCCCGTTCTGAGTAAATTCTATAACGACTTTTCCAGAATCAGAACTTTCTCGCAGTAAATACTCGTAGCTTTTGCCTACAGGATCTCCGAAAAGCGCAAAATCTATCGAGTATAGGATGCTTGATTTTCCACAGCCCAAGCCTCCGACAAGACAGTTGAAGCCTCCAGCAAAAGGCACAGTAGATTTCACATGTGAACGAATGTTCTCCAGACTAACGATGTTGATTTTCATTGCAAAAGCTCCTCCAAAGTCTGCTTCACTTTTTCCTCATCCTTCTCGGTCAAAGGCTCAATTAATGTAACAGCGGCTCTCGCTATCTTTTCAGCTTCGCTTCTGCTGTAGCGTTCAGAGAAAATCTGCAAAAAGTATTCGAAGGCTTTCGTTTTCAAATCTTTAAATTCGCTTTCGAATATTGAGCGAACAACCTCTTCTGAGACTTCGCTTTCACGGAGCAGAACAATTGGATGAACAAGAAGCGCCTTCTTAGCAGAAGCTCTAATCTGGGCAATATCTACTTCGGCACGATTGGCTTCAGCAGGCAAGGCACCTCTCAGAATAGCAATTATAATTGCACCTTCTTCATCTGCGCCCTTCACAAGCTGACTCATCCGCTCAGTAATCTTCGAAGCAACCATACCCGTAAAATCTTGGTCTAAAACTACAAATTTCCGCTGAGACTCCAATCGGATAAATTGCGGATAGGCTTTGCCTTTTTCATCCACACCAACATGGTAAAAGCCTTTCTCAATCTTAGTTTCGTCATAGTTTACAGTTTCAGTGCTTCCGCTGAAAGCTATGATGCCTGTCTTAAACTTATCCAAATATGGCTTGTGAATGTGACCAGCAGCATAATAGTCAAAGCCTTCTGGAAGAAGCTCAGGTGAGGCTTCTGCCTCCATGTAGGGCGGGTTGACGCTTGGTAGGTCTAAAGCCATGTGAAAAACGAAAATGTTGAAAAGGCTTGAGTCTGGTTTTGGCGGGTTCTGCTTAAGGAAGACTGGAAGCATCTCCTCAGTCTTGCGCTTAGTCCTATAGTTTGGCACGCCATAAACGTAGCAGCATTCAGGTTTACGCCAAAAGGCTCCTTCATGGCGTGGCAAATAATAAACTAGGCCAGCACTATCCAACGGATTCAGAACCGTTCCAGTAACAGAATTAGGTGCAGTGTCATGCGAGCCGTCAACAACCAAAACTGGAATTTTAGCCTCACGCAAACGCCCCAAATTCTGCACGGCATTCTCTAAGGTAACATTGGAAACACGAGCTTGATGGAACAAGTCGCCTGCAATAATCATAAAATCCGGCTTCAACTCAATCGTCTTATCAACCAACAGCTGAAAAGCCCTATCAAAATCCTCACGCCTAGCCTCTAAGCCATACTGCGAATAGCCCAAATGCAAATCAGCAGTATGAACAAAACTGAAAGCCCTCAAACCGCCTCTTCTCCCACCCTGAACTGTTAGCATTCAGAATTAGTTAAACACATCTAATTTAAACATTACAGCAACAACTAAAATTGAAAACATCGCAACATCCACTATCCTTCAAATTCCAACCATAAGCCCAAAAATGTAAGATTAAACTCGTTTTCAACGTATATATAAAGAGGCTAGAAATTTTCTCTGAGAACAACAGAAACACATAAAACGCATGATCACCTCTTTATCCAAGGCGCACGCAAAATATGAAATGCCAAAAATGCGGAGCAGAAATCTTCCTTCCCTTCAAATGTCCATACTGTCAAGGCCAATTTTGTGCCGAACATCGCCTGCCAGAAAATCATGAATGTAAACAGATAGATTTGGCAAGGACGTGGAAAGCAGAGGCACGTCCAATAAAGCCTGTTCTGGTTCAAAGAGAAACACCATATGAGTACACGGTTATGTACGTTCCGGTTGAAGCAGAAAAGAAAATTCGCTTCAGCAAAAAAGAAATTAAACATTTAGCAATTGCTTCCCTACTTGTCATAGCTGTAGGATTATCCATTGTTATGTTCTTCTCTTTTCTAAAGCCCATCTACCTCGCATTATTAACGGCAATTCTGTTCGCATCGTTCATGACACACGAAATAGCGCACAAAATAGTTGCACAAAAACATGGCTTCTGGGCAGAGTTCAGATTAACCCTAATAGGAGCAATACTTACACTAGTCTCTGTAATCTCTCCAATATTCAAAATAATATCTCCAGGCGCAGTTATGATATCAGGAGCATTCGACAAGAAAAACATCGGCAAAATATCTATTGCCGGACCAACAACAAACCTTCTATTCTCAACAGCATTCCTCACAATCGCGCTAGCGCTTCCTCAATCCACGCAAATTACACTAGTGCTAACATTTGGCGCAGCCATAAACGCTTGGATAGCACTTTTCAACCTTATCCCCTTTGGCATACTTGATGGCTTCAAAATCTTCTTATGGAACAAACCAGTTTGGACAGTAGCATTTGCAGCAAGCCTAATCTTGACGATTATTTCATATCAAGTGATTGGGTTCTAACAAACAATTATATAGTGAGGAAACAGAAAGCTTACTTGTAATAAACATTTTTTGGATGCTGAAAAACATGGTTAAAAGAGATAGGCATGACATCGCCTTTGAAATTTTGAAAAAAGCAAGAAATGGAAAGAAAAAGACTGAACTGATGCAGGATGTTGGTCTTTCCTATGTGCAAACTAGATATTATTTGAATTTTTTAATGCAGCATGAATTATTGGCGCTTAGCGAAAAAAACTTATTTAAGACAACAAAAAAAGGGCAAGAATTCTTAGAGAAATGCGAAATATGTCCGCTTTTCAAGTGGGAAAGCCAAAAAGGCTAAAGAAGCTCTATGGCTACGTGAACTTCTTCTGGGACACGAATGCGCATGATCCTACGCATTGCGCGGTCTTCAGAATCAATTTCCACCAGACGCTTGTGGATGCGCATTTCCCACCTGTCCCATGTGGCTGTTCCTTCGCCGCATGGAGACTTCAAAACTGGAATTTTCAATCTTTTTGTTGGAAGTGGAATTGGCCCTGTCATTTTTACGCCTGTTTTCTGTGCTATGCTCTTCAGTTCTTCACATACCTCTTCTAGTTTCTTGTAATCTGTACTTGTTAGGCGTATTCGGGCTTTTCTAACCATGCCAATATTCCACACTTGAACATTTAATGTATTGTAGGTTACCTTTAGACAAGTGTGCGCAAATAAAAACTTATCGACGGTTAATTTTGCTATTTTTGCAATTGCAGAACGGAATATGCTGGCTTTTTAGGCAAAATTCTTGGCTAGCCAGCTTAAAAAGCCCAGAAGGGAACTTTCTTTCTCATGAGTCCCACGTACTCGTTTAACGCTTCTTGTTCATCTGGTGTCAGCTTATCCATAAACGCCTTCAACAAAGCCCTAGCATGTGGCTCGGGGACTTTCACGTAAAGCACGTCTTTCTCAAAAATGTGTCTGCCAACAATAGGTTTCTCCATTGAAACTGCAACTTGCATTCCTTTTCCTGCTTCCGATAGAGCCTTTCCCTTCTCCTGAATCTGTTGAATCTCACCGACATCTTCGCCGTCCTCGCCTCGAACAAGCGCGACTCTTGGAGTAATTCTTCCAGCTAGGATTTCAACTCCGAAAATTGCTGGTCTTGCTCTTCGAAACACGTAGCCTTCAAGAACTTGCAGTTTGGCGGGTTTGACAATGCTTTCGAACTCTTGCTCAACCTTAGCTTCGAGCCTTGATTTCATCCACTCCAGATAGTTGTCAATGAGGTGATAGATGACGGATTCGCGAAAGATTTGCACTTTCCTTATGTTCGCTTCTTCCTCAGCATCTGGCAAAATCCTAACGTCAAAAGCCAGTATTGCGCCATACAGAGGATTGTGCTCCTTCACGATAGCGGCTTCTGTTACATCCCGTTTTGAGACATCGCCGACATCTGCAATTCTAATTGGAACGTTAGCTTTTTTCAAGCTTTCTGCAATAGCTTCTAATGAGCCTAACGTGTCAGCCTTAAGCACGATGCCCTCAACATCTGTGGTGATCCGAATTTTCTGAATCTCCTCAGAAATCAGCCTTGCATATTTTTCAGGATTTTCGCCTTCGGCAACAGCATACAGAGGTGCACCAGCTAAAGCACCATCAAGATTAGGAGCAACAACTTTCACTCCGGCTGCTGCAGAGACAGAGTCCACGGAAGAGAATTTGTCGCGTGGGTCTCTAATCTCGTCTAATGGTTTAGGAACCAAAATTGCTCTTATTCTGGTAATGATAGGCTTTTCTTTACCGCCTACGACAATTAAATCATCCTTACGCAGAACTCCATCATAAATTATCGTGTTAATCGTCAAACCTAATCCCGGCTCTTCCTTGACTTCCAAAACTGTGCCTTTAGCTGAGCCTTTTGTGGTCTGTAACTGTTTTTTCAAGTATTGTTGCGCTAAACCAACTAGAACTGCCAGCAACTCTGTGATGCCTTCTCCAGATTTAGCGCTTGTAGGCACAATAGCGACGGTTTTTGTGAAGTCTTTGATGCGGTCGAAACGGTCAGCATTAAATCCTAAACGTGAAAATGTGCCAATAATATCATAGAGTCTGTTATCTAAATCCTCTCTAACGTAAGGGTCTTGAAGCGGATAGGATTTTAGAAAGGGCGTGTCAGGATAGGAGTTCCAGCCTGGGATGCGGTCGATCTTGTTTCCAGCTACGAGGAATGGTGTTCTGCGAGATTTTAGAATCTCTACGCATTCGTGAGTTTGGGCTTCAAAGCCACGTAAAACGTCAATCACAAGTATGGCTATGTCTGCTACGCTTCCGCCTCTTTTGCGAAGATTTGTGAATGCTTCATGTCCAGGTGTGTCGATGATGAGCAGTCCTGGGATTTCGATTTGGCCTTTTATTGTTGAGAGAAGCGAGCCTGTTAATTGTCTGATTGTGCTGACTGGAAAGAAGCTGGCGCCTATATGTTGGGTTATGCCGCCTACTTCTCGTGCTTGAACGCTTGTTTTGCGTATTTTGTCTAGAAGCAGAGTTTTGCCCGTGTCGACATGTCCTAGAACACAGACGATTGGTTGGCGAGTCGGCATTTCTCTGTTCAGCTCCTTACCCTAATTGAATAAGAGAGAGCTTACTCATTACATTGTTCTCTAGATTATAAGCTATCACTCATATAAGCACGTATTTGACTTATTTCTAGTAGAGGATGGAATGTGCATGGTCTACTGCACTAAATGCGGTGCAAGATTGAAGGAGGATGATAAATTCTGCTACACTTGCGGAGCATCTGTCACAAAGGTTGTTAGCGAAGAGTACACGGTTTCCTCGAACGACCTCATCGAGAAAGTTAAGGAGCTGCTTCATGAGGGCAATGTGACTCGGGTTATTGTTAAAGATGAGCAGGGAAAGACTTTGCTCGAAATTCCGGCAACAGTTGGCGTTATCGGCGTTGTGCTAGCTCCATGGCTTGCAGCCTTAGGTGTGATTGCAGCGTTGGCTACAAATTGCAAGATAGTTGTGGAGAGAAGAGAGTAGCGTTTTCATGTGTGAAATGTTGAAAGGCTTCTTTATATGATTCAAATGTGGTCTTGTTGGGCTGGGTATTGGTGTTTGAGATGCTTCCTTTTTAATCTTTGGAGGCGGAAAAGTTTTGTTATGTGAATTGTTTGCTTGTTCTCTCGGAGACTCTACCCCCATTCTATATATACCTTGAAATGTGGGTTGAACCTTTTTGTCGGCTGTAGTGTGGGTAGGGAGTGTCGATTTTAGGAATTTTTTGCTTCAAGTTGGTGTTCTTTCTGGTTTTTGGTATTTTATGAGTATTGGAGTTTGGATGGGATGGGAGAGTCTAGAGAGTTGGATGCTGAATTGGAGTTTAGGGGTGTGGATGTTATCGTGGTTTTGGTTACGGAGGGGAAGGTGTAGGAGTTGATAACTTTTGGTGGTGGGTTTGTTGAAAAGTGGAACAGCTGTGGGTGGAGCTTTTGCTTTCGAAAAACTTGTTAGCATTATTGCCATTATTCTGTTTTTGCTGTTAGTAGTAATGCGCCTACTATGATTAGGATTAGGGTCAGTATGCCGAAGAACCATGCGTAGATTGTGCCTAATGCTGAAATGCTTGTGTAGATGAAGTATTCTGTTAGTGCTCCGATCACGAGGATTATGAAGCCGAACATCTTCTCAGCGAGTGTTAAGCCGAAACCACCACTTTCTTCGCTCATGCTCCAAACACACCATTACTACCTAATGTTTCTTACAAATAAAACACAAGGAATTATTTTAAACTTCCCATCACTTTGTCTCTTCAAGTTTGGCTGGTAGATATTCATCTACTATGTATGTTAGTCCGTATCTGCTGAAAGCCTCTTGCTCCGCCTTGCGCTTGATCTTCATAAAAGTCTTAATCTCCCTATGCCACAACGGGTCTTTATAACGTGGGTCTCGCTGCAGCTCGTTAAGCCTTTTCATGTCAACATCATCCAGTGGGTCTGTTGGCAGCTTATAATTCACAATGTCGGTAGCCCACACTCCACTCCACTTCGCATCAGGCGTATTCAACTCTCGTAAATGTGCAGCATTCGCAGAACCGCTAATAATTACCATAGCGATGTGCATTCCCCACGGGTCACCATCAGTAAAAATGTAGACTGGAAGGTTTAGTTCGCTGTTGAGTCGTCTAATGAAGTGGCGTGTAGCCCGTGGCGCCTGTCCAGCAGTTAAAACGAGCAGTGCGTTAAATCGTTTGTGCACGTTTTCCTCCACAAACCGCGTGAACAAACCGCCCTTCTCAATAGCAATCACCTTATCAGCGCTGGTCTTCACAAATTCCGCAGAAGTTAAAGCTGGACCAATCATAACGCCGTCAGGATGGCTGGTCAAATTCAAAGTCTTTCCTTCATAGCCTGGAACGTTATACTCGATTGTGAGGTCGCCGAAGACTGCGGAACGCTCTTCTGGGAATATGTTGAAATCTTCTCTGGATAAGCCTAGAACAGTCTCCAAATCCGTTATAATATTATTTGATTCTTCCTGGTCTGTGAAGCTCATCTCATATGCTTGCGC
>Ga0129301_1001426_pt1 | contig 11592 bp, 15 predicted proteins | sample ConPoolayeHmetaG_FD_94489 | JGI IMG/M metagenome (GOLD analysis project Ga0129301, IMG submission 94489) | Hot spring microbial mat communities from California, USA to study Microbial Dark Matter (Phase II) - Cone Pool mat layer H metaG ...
AAACGCCCTACCAGAGATTATTAGGATCGCCAGGGATAAGTCCGGAGCAGAAGAATGGCCTTTGGAAGACCTACGAGGAGCTGAATGTGGTAGAGATAAAGACAGAGATAGAGAGACTCAAAGCCAAGCTGTGGCGGCTCCAAAGAGCTAAGAGAGACTGCACAAGTTTTCGTATAGATTCTTACGTGAGGCACTGATTAGGCTTTCATATAGATTTTCTCGTGAGGCAACAGGTCAATGTATAGATAAGGGGATAGAAAAGACTTTTAAAATGGAGATTAAGTTCTTGAAGGGAGAGGTTGAATTTTGTATTTTTTGTCTAAGTGCATGAGGATAAGCTGTTTCTTTTTATTATTCGAATCAATTTTGATGAAAACAACTTTTCCGGAAAGAAAGAGTCTCAGATGGTTTTCTAAGATTAAGGTTTTAGGTATTTCAAGACAAAGATTAAGTTTTGAGCCGATGGTCACATCTGAATCCAAGGGAAAAATAGCTTCTTGGGCGCTTATAGAGGTCAATTCGGTTTGTTCTTGAAATTCTCTTCCCCGAGCATCTACACCTGAGACTGAAGTGGGAAGGCAGATGTCGAAGTCTCGCTCTCTTTTTATCATTTTTGTTGTCCTATAATCTATTGAGCTTTTCACTGGCCTAACACAATTCATTTTATTGCTCATTGTCTTCTTCTCCAGCCGTTTAGACAATCGCTATTCAAGATGAATTTTGGGGTGATTTTCTTTCTTTTTTTCTCCTCTAAATAGACGGAGTGAGAGGCTAATTCCTTTCTCCGCTTGAGATAATCCCCAGTCAAAGCTCTTTTTCTGAGGAAGCTATGAATCTCGGTTTTTAGAAAGAAATTGGACTTATTTTTCATCTCTTTTAATCACATATTTATTTTCAAACTTTAAGGAAACTCTCTGCCTTAAATCACGACTATTGGTGATTTCAATGAATGCCACCCTTCCTCTAATTATCAATTTGAGCCTTTTATCTTCGGAAAGCTTGGGAGGCAGGTCTATGCTTAATTTCAGCTGAGACCCTATTGCCACCCGACTTTTCAACCAGAAGGAAGAGCCCTGATGACTTATGTAAGAGAGGGTTGTCTCTTCTGCAAATTGCTTTCCCTCAAGGTCTTTTCCTTCAACCAGCGTAGGGAGAGGGAGCTTGAATCCCTTTTCTAGATCAATACGATGTTTTTTGGCATCACCTCTTAGGATGTCATCCTCCATTTTCCGCTTCCTTTTCTTTTTTAGAGCTTAAAATCTCAGGTTTAAAAGGCTCGGTCAATCACCTTTTTGGATGAAATAAGGGGTGAATTTTTAATTGATGATGCTCACCATGTTCTTTATATGTTTAGAGAGAGCTTTCAAATCGAAAAAATCGAGAGCGTAGAGGGGGTTCTCATTCGATTCCTTGACAAAGATAGGGGGGATAGATAGAATGACTCGAGAATGAAGAAAGCGGAGAACGAAGCGAAGACCGAAGAAAGGTTTGTGACCAAAATTACTCCCAAGAGCACTGATTTTTCTAGATGGTATGTGGAGATAATTCGGAAGGCTGACCTTGCAGATTATGCACCCGTCAAAGGGATGATGGTTATTAAACCCTATGGATATGCACTCTGGGAGAACATCCAGCAAAAACTCGATAAAAGAATAAAAGAGGGAGGACATGAGAATGCCTATTTTCCTCTTTTCATCCCTGAAAGTTTCTTGAAAAAAGAGACCGAGCATCTTGAAGGCTTCTCCCCTCAAGTGGCGTGGGTGACTCGAGGAGGCGATGAGGAACTTGAAGAAAGGCTGGCGGTGAGACCAACTTCGGAAGCAATCATAGGAAATATGTATGCCAAATGGATAAAATCATGGAGAGACTTACCTGTTTTGATAAACCAGTGGGCAAACATAGTTCGCTGGGAGAAGGTGACGAGGCCTTTCCTCAGGACAACAGAGTTCCTTTGGCAGGAGGGGCATACTGCTCATGAGACCTTCGAGCAGGCGCAGGAAGAAACACTTAAGATTCTTGAGCTTTACAGGGAATTCGTGGAAACAGAGCTGGCTATTCCAGTAATCTCGGGGAAAAAGACAGAAAAAGAAAAATTTGCAGGTGCCTATGAGACTTATTGTATTGAAGCCTTGATGTCGGACGGAAAGGCACTGCAGATGGGAACTTCCCATAACCTCGGGCAACATTTTTCGAAAGTATTCAACATCAGGTTTGAAGACAAGAATCAGAATCTTCAGTATGTATGGCAGACATCCTGGGGGGTTTCTACGCGTCTCATCGGTGCCCTCATCATGAGTCATGGGGATGATTCAGGTCTTCGACTCCCTCCCCGAGTAGCTCCCATCCAGGTTGTTCTGATTCCGATTTCTATCGGAGAATGGAAGAAAGAGATTATCCCCATAATGGAAGAACTTGAGAGAAAGTTGAAAAAAGCAGGGATAAGAACAAGGCTAGATGACAGAACAGAATACACCCCCGGCTGGAAATTCTCTGATTGGGAAATGAGAGGAGTTCCAGTGAGAATTGAAATTGGTCCTCGAGACATAAAGCAGAAGCAGGCCGTGATAGTCAGGCGGGATAACATGGAAAAGTTTTCTCTAGGCCTTGATTCTGTGGTGGAAAAGCTGGGGACCATACTTGAGGATGTTCAGCTTTCTCTTTTCACCGAAGCTCAGGAGTTTCAAAAGAAAAATACTCATGAGGTTAGCAGCTACGAAGATTTCAAATCCATCCTTGAGTCAAAAAGAGGGTTTTTAAAGGTATTTTGGTGTGGAAGTTCAGAGTGTGAACAGAAAATCAAGGAAGAAACTGCAGCTACCATTCGTGCTATTCCTTTGGATAGAACGCCGGAAGAATCACGGGGGAAATGTATCCTTTGTGGGAGGGATTCCAAGCTGAAGGTCTACTTCGCTCGAGCCTATTGAAAAGGTCAGGGACCTAAACAAATAAATTTGAGAAGGAGGGGGTAATTTTTTCCTTCCTTCCTCGGCAGGGAGAACTTCTTTGGTAACCCTCGATGATTTCAAGAGAGAGAGAGAAAGGATGGTGAAGGCTCAGATTGAGGAGAGGGGAATAAAGGATACGAAGGTTCTGGAAGCAATGCGAAAAGTCCCCCGTCATTTGTTCGTCCCAGAAGAGATGAAGGCTTATTCATATCATGATGAGCCGCTTCCCATAGGGGAGGGGCAAACAATTTCTCAACCTTATATTGTGGCTTACATGACAGAGGCCTTGAGCCTTGAGGGCGTGGAAAGGGTGCTTGAGGTCGGCACGGGTTCAGGTTATCAGGCAGCAATCCTGGCAGAAATCGTGAAAGAGGTCTATTCTGTTGAGATTGTAGAGAAGCTTTCTCTGAGGGCACAGGAAGTATTGAAAAACCTGGGATATAAAAACATATTTTTAAAGGTAGGAGATGGTTCTTTAGGATGGGAAGAATACGCACCCTTTGATGCAATCATCGTCACTGCTGCTGCCGCAAAGATTCCCCAGGCGTTGCAGGACCAACTTAAAGTCAAGGGGAGGATGGTAATTCCTGTGGGTGTTACCTTTCAAGAACTCTTTCTCGTGGTAAGAGAAAAGGCAAAGATTAGGAAAAAGAGGCTCCTTCCCGTAAGATTTGTCCCCTTAATTTCTACCCATTGAGTGATTATTGAGCAGAGGTAAAATATGGATGCAAAATTAAGGTTTTTGGGGCTTGCATCTTGTTTCATGGCGGGCTTGGTTCTGGTTTTTCCGCTTTTAAGCGGGGAAGAAGCAGAGAAAGATAAATTCATCCAAATCATCCTTCCCAATGGCAATCTAATTAGAGCTGAACTCGCGAAGACGAATGAAGAAAGAGCTCGAGGTTTGATGTATCGAGAAGGCATAGCTTCGGATCAAGGCATGCTATTTATCTTTGAGGAAGAAGAGATTCATTCATTTTGGATGAAAAATATGAGTTTTCCTATCGATATAATATGGTTAGATGAGGGAAAAAGGATTGTCCATATGGAAATAAATGTCCCTCCCTGTAAAGAAATGCCCTGTCCGACATATGCTTCAAAGATACCTTCTCTCTATGTGTTGGAGCTTAAGGCAGGTTGTGTAGAGAGTAATGGACTCAAACTCTACGATAGGCTCGAGTTCATCCTTCCCGCAGAATAGCATCTTATTTTCTTTTTTTATCTTTGAGCAGATTTTCTAACTCAATTGCTGCATTCAGAGATGATATTTTTTCACCCAGAAGAGCATCTATTTTTTTGTAATTTTCCAAGATTTCCTCTTTTTTCTCCTTTGAATCAAGTATTTTCTTTATCTCTAGGAAAAGGTTTTTGGGATTGAAATTCTTCTGGATGAGCTCAGGGACAATTTTTTTCTGAGCGAGAATATTTACTATGCTGTAGAATTTTATCTTGACCATTCTTTTGCCTAGGATAAAGGTAAGCGGCGAGAGACGATAAAAAGCAATAAGAGGGGTTCTGAGAAGCAATACTTCAAGGTTCGCCGTCCCGCAGGCTGAAAGAGCGATATCGCTTGAGGCGATGGCTTCATAGGTGTCTTCCCTGAGAATTTTAAGCTCAGGAATCTGGCTGGGAATGTATTTCAAAATCAAATTTTTGTCGATGTTTTCGGCAAGGATGAGTACGAATTGAGAGGGAATTCTGGATTTTATGAGCCAAATTGCCTGAGAGAGAACGGGCATATGGTTTTTAACTTCGAGCAATCTACTTCCAGGCAAAAGACAAATGAGCACTTTTGATTCTTCTAAGCCATACTTTGCAAAGAATTCATTTTTTGAAAGATTCACCCTAATCCTCTCTCTGAGAGGGTGACCAACATAGACAGCAGGAATCCCGTATTTTCTATATATTTTTTCTTCGAAGGGGAAGATAAGCAGCATCTTATCCACGGTTTTTTTTATTGTTTTTAACCTCCCTGCTCTCCAAGCCCACACTGTAGGACTCACATAATAAAGAACAGGGATGGATAGTTTTTTGAGTTTCTTTGCCAACCTCAGGTTAAAATCTGGAAAATCGATGAGGATTGCAGCTTCAGGCCTTAACTTTTCTGTCTCCTGAACTATATTTTTAAATATTTTTTTCAATCGGGGCAGATGAGAGAAAACTTCAAACATCCCTCCCACTGCCATCTCCTCGATGGAATGGAGGAGGCGCACTCCTTCCCTTTCCATATTTCTTCCTCCTGAACCAAAAAACTTAAATTCTGGATTACGGGAGAGAAATTGATGGACGAGGGTTGCGCCAATCTTTTCTCCTGAACTCTCACCTGTGACGATAAGGCAGGATGGCATCACTTGGCTCTTTCTTTTCCATAATAAACAATCTCAGGGAGCTTTTGGGGGTCTTTGCCGTAAAAAAAAAGCCAAAGGTTATAGAATTCCTGTTTTTGATATATTTTGATCGATTTTCTTCTTGATGAACTGACTACCCCTAGAATATGAGGGTTTTCTAGGGAGGATAATGCCTCTTGAGGAGCAATCATCACTTTTTGGACTGATTGCTCCTTCTTTTCAGTCAAAGTTTCCTGGTGGAGGATGATGTCCCATTTTCCATGTTTCGTCATGGGGTCAGGATAGAGCTTGCGCAGGCATTTTTCTTTTAATAATTCTTCTAAACTCTTGGGGTATTTCCCTGGGTATTTCATCTGATAAATCCTCACAGCTTCAACATACTGATTGCCTCTAAAAATCAACTCTTCTTCTTTCTCTCTCTGGATTTGAGTCATCCACACTGGAGTGGCGATGATGAGTCCGATGCTCATGACAGAGATGGCTATGAGAAGGATGATGAGCACGTATCCCTCGTTTCTTTTCATGATTTCTTAGGTTTTGTAATCAAGATGAACATCTTACCAGGTATTATAGTATGTTCCATCCAAAGCTTTTTCGTTAGAACCTGATAAGACGTCTATCACACCCTGTTCTTTCCCGGAGAGAAGGTCTTCTTCGCTCAAGGTTTCCCTCACTTCTATCCACGTTTCAGAAGATTTTGTCATTGGGTCCACAGGTATTGTTCTCAGATATTCTTCTTCAACTAGTGTCTTCAAAGAAGCAGGATATTTTCCTTTATCAGAATAATATTGGTTGATGAGTTTTCTCATTTGGAAAAGGTTCTCCTTGAGAACAGCTTCCCTCGCTCTTTTTACCGCGTATTTGTATTGGGGGATTCCTAGTCCAACGAGGATACCGATGAGTGTAAAAACAATGATCATCTCAATCAGCGTGAAGCCTGAGGTTTTTCTTGTCATCTCTTTTTCCATTTTTACCAGTCTCTGTATTTGGTTCCGTCTAAGGCTGTTCCTCGACTCTTGGTGTAGACGTCAAATACATTCTTTCCTCCCCATGTGCTTGAGTCAGGAGCATCTTCATATGCTCTTAACCCCCAATCGTAGGAATTTGTCATTGGGTCGAGTGGGATTCTTCTTAAAAATTTTACTGTTTTTTTCTTTGACCCTTCTTCTCCCTCCTCCTTTATTTCTACTCCGCTCATAAGGACTTCAAGGTTAGGTGGATATCCATGGGTTTCTTGTTCGAACTCGATTTTTTTTTCATCAGCGAGTTTTTTATAGGAATCGATGGCTTCTCTCAAAGTTCTGAGTGCCCTTCTTAGTTCAATCTCTTTTTCTCTTTTGATTGCAGTCTCAGCTAAAGGAACGACGGCAGCCGCAAGAATGGCAAGGATAGTCAAAGTTACGAGCATCTCAACGAGAGTGAAGCCCCTTTTCTTTTGATTCATCTTCTAAAAATTAGAATCTATGTTTATTACGGTAGTTAGGAAAATAATGTTTTTTATAGCGAGGCTTATATGCCTCATAAGGACGAGGCTCTTCTTTCTCAAGCGCCTTCTTGCTTAACCTAATTTTATTATCTTCATCGATGGAAAGGACCTTAACTTGAATAGTTTGGCCAACCTTAAGAACATCTCTTATGTTCCGAATGCGTTGGTGGGACACTTCTGAAATGTGAAGAAGACCAACGATATTGGGGAGTATCTCCACGAATGCTCCATAGTCCTCGATCCGTACGATTTTTCCCGTATAGGATTTTCCTACCTCAGCTTCTATGGTTATTTCTCTGATCATTTTTTTTGCCAATTCAGCCGATTCGATATCATTGGCAGCGATGATTATTTTTCCGCTTTCTTCAATATCGATCTTGGAGTTAGTCTGAGCAATTATTTTTTTGATTACCTTCCCGCCCGGGCCTATTACATCTCCTACTTTTTCAGGATTAATGACTAAGGTTATGATTCGCGGAGCATAGGGAGAAATCTCTGTTCGAGGTTCAGGAAGACATTCCCTCATTTTTTCGAGGACTCTTATCCTTGCTGTCTTAGCTTTTTCTAAGCCTTCTTTTATGAGTTCAACCGAAATATGGGGTATCTTCAAATCGAGTTGAATTGCGGTGATTCCTTTTTCTGTGCCTGCAACTTTTAGGTCCATGTCTCCAAAATGGTCCTCTAGTCCAGCAATATCTGTAAGAAGCACATATCTATTCATTTCCTTGACTAAACCAATTGCTATCCCGGAAATAATCATGGAAAGAGGAACTCCTGCATCCATCAAGGCGAGAACTCCTCCACAAACTGTAGCCATGGAGGAAGAGCCGTTTGATTCGAGAATATCGGATACAATGCGGATTGTATAGGGGAATTCTTCTTCATCAGGGATTGAGGGAAGTATTGCTCTTTCGGCTAAAGCTCCATGTCCTATCTCTCTCCTTCCAGGTGCTCTTAAGAAAGCAACTTCTCCTACGCTAAAAGGTGGGAAATTATAATGAAGCATGAACCTCTTTTCATTTTCTTCGCCCAGTCCATCAAGCCTCTGCACATCTTCAAAAGTCCCCAGGGTTACCGTTGCCAGACACTGAGTCTCACCTCTTGTGAAGAGAGCAGAGCCGTGGGTACGGGGAAGTATCCCTACTTCAGCCTTAATGGGTCTGATGTCATCATAACCTCTTCCGTCGGCTCTAATTCCTTTTTCAAGAATGAGGTTACGTACAATGTTTTTTTGCAGGGTATAAAATATTTCTTTAATTTCATCTATTTCTTGGGTGTTTTCTTCTGGAATTGGCTTGAGTAAGTCGTCCAGAATTTTCAGCGTTTCTGCTTCTCTTTCTTTCTTTGTTTTAATAAGGAGTGCCTGTTGTAAAGAAGAGGATATTTCCTTTTCGATTCTTGCGAATTTTTCTTCGTCAATCGTTCGAGGAGCAAATTCTCTTTTTTTTATGTTCAGCTTACTGAATAAAATTTTTTGGCTTTCTATGATTTTCTTTATAGGTTCCTCGGCAATAGCTATCGCCTCTACTATTTTATCTTCTTCAACCTCTGAAGCTTCTGCCTCTATCATGATGATGCCTTCCTCTGTGCCCACAACCACCATGTTGAGAGGGCTTTCAAGGAGTTCGTGTACTGTGGGATTGATGATGAATTCATTGTTTACATAACCAATTTTGACTGCGCCAAGGGGTGTGGTGAAGGGGATGTCTGAGAAATAGAGCGAAGCCGAGGCTCCGATTATTCCTAAGGTATCAGGCTCATTTTTCAGGTCTGCAGAAAGAAGAAGAGCTACAATTTGAGTATCATAGAAATAACCTTCAGGAAAGTGAGGTCTTATTGGACGGTCGATGAGCCTGCTCACGAGTATTTCTCTTTCTGAAGGCTTCCCTTCTCTTTTGAAAAAGCCCCCAGGAATCTTGCCCGCGGCATAGGTGTTTTCTCTGTAGTCTACAATCAGGGGAAGGAATGATTTTGTTTCTTTACTCTCTTTTTTAGAAGTTGCGGAGACAAACATCATCGTGTCCCCGTAGCGAAGAAGAGCAGAGCCGTCAGCCTGCCTTCCAATTTTATTGATTTCGATGGAGAGAACTCTATTACCTATCTCAAGAGTAATTTTGTCATCTGTCATTTTGGTTCCCGAGAGTTTAGATTTATTTTCTCAAACTAAGTTTTTTAATTAAATTTTCATACCGATTTACATCTTCTCTCTTTAAATATTCCAGAAGTCTTTTTCTCTGACCCACAAGTTTCATCAACCCAGTTCGCGAATGGAAGTCCTTTTTGTGTTTATTGAAATGCTGGGTAAGGTAATTGATTCTTTCTGTGAGGAGAGCTATCTGAATTTCAGAGGAACCCGTATCCGAAGGGTGTCTTCTGTGCTCGTTTATTATTTTTGTTTTCTTTTCTTTATCAAGCACTACCATAATCTCCTTTAATAAATTATTATTATACTATCAGAAAAGTTAAAAATTGTAAATTCTACGAATCGAATGATCTAAAATCTTCTATGATGAATGAGCGCAAGTATTTTTTTATAGCCTCCCTTCTCTTTTTTTATATTTTTTAATCTTAGGTTTTATGAACTAATCTTCAATTTGTGCCCTTAACATTTCTATTGAGTCCACACACACTGGGGTATCAGGTCTCGGCCTCTTAACCTAACCAAGAACGCGACCCCTTAAAAGGTCCGTTGAGATTTTAAGAAGGTAGCCGATTATCTTCTTGAATTTCATCTTTTGTAGGGTAGATAACGACGGCCATCTTTTGATACTCTATAAATAATCGTTAATAAACGCCTTGCGGTAGCCACTTTAGCCATATTTGCTTCCTTCCTCCTAGCACGTTTACTGTAAAATGACCATATATTAGAATCTTTTTTGCAGGCAGGTTAAACTTCCTCCACTGCTACCCATCTGAGCCAGGCATTCCCTGCTTTAATGATCTTTCCATGATACCTCCTCTCCCCAAAGCTATGAGTTGACGGAATAGCCCCTGCATACGAATGAAGATTCTCCCCTGATTCAAATCTCCTCACATCAGCTATCTCTATGGCCACTAAAACTGAAAAAAATCCCCAAAACCAGAAAAAGTGCTGATAAATTAGGCTTCCTGTAATTCTCTGTATAAATCCCTCACAAGCTCATCGCACTCCTTTATCCTCTCCTCTAAATCCCTGTCCATTTTAACCAAACTCTCTATTCATCAAAGATAAAAGCCCCTTTTGGCTGAATATATTCTTCACCCGGCTCGCTTCCTCCTGAAGCTCCATTCTCTGCTGGGCTCTTAACACCCCTATCTTATTCTTTACCCGAGTCCTACTCCCAACGAAGAATGCCCTTTGCCTTAAGATCTGTTGAGAACCCCGATTATCTTCTGAACGAACATAAACTTCTGGGATGAAATCCATGCGCAATAAATGGGCTAATATCCTAGAGTCACGCTTGTCTGTTTTGATCTTAGCCTTGGCTATAGCTTTGGCTTCTGGAGGATGGGCAATCCTTATCTCAATTCCAAACTCCTTCAGTAAGTCGACCATAACATAAGTGGAACGCCCAGCCTTTCTTACAGCCTTGATCTCTTACCCTTCCCCATCGAGAAATGCTTCAATGTGGTGACAGGTATTTCTCACATTACCCCACCTCAGTTCATTTCCATCCTTATCCATGATGCTCATGTGAGAGTATTGCTGGTGATGGTCAATACCCATATACTTCAGATGAGCACCTCCTTTGTGAGTTTTTTCCTGGGTAATTTATCACAAAATAAACACCCACCAGAGGTGCGCTAAATCATCATAGAAGAAGATTTTTAAATGATTTGACACGTTCTAGAGGAATTTATACTCGATATTCATGCGTTTTCTGAGTTTGAGAATATTCAGAATTTGAGTTAAAATTCTTCTATTGAAATTAATTATAATAAAAAGAACTATTTTTTTCCTCTCCATAGCCAATTGTATTCTTCTCTGTGCGGGCTGGATCATGAGCCTTTATGCCTATCCTCGATTGCCGGAGAAGATAGTCGTCTGGCTAAGTTTTTCAGATATACAGAGTCTTTATAGAGATAAATCCGCTTTGTTTTTTGTCTATCCCTTAAGCCAAAGCCTCTTGTTTATTCTTTTTTTCTTTCTTCCTCAGACCCCTTTCTTCAAAAAAAACAGATTGCAAAAAGAGATTAAAACCCTGGCGCAAGTTCAATCTTATGCTCTCTTAAAAAAAGAATTTATTTATTTAGTACTCATCTTTTTCAATTTAGTCTTCATTCATTTAGAAAGGAGCATCATTCTCGTCTCCCATGGAATAGAGAAAGGAGTGAGCGAACTGTATTTTTTTTCTCTATTTGGAATCATTCTGCTTTTAATTCCCTATTATCGGATCAGAACTAAGCTCTTCTTTAAGGGGGAGTTTAAGTCTTAAGTTTTTTGGCTGTGATTCTCAGAATCAAAAAATTAGAAATTTTTTATTCCAGAATTAAATCTTAATTAGAGAATGAGCACAAAATATTTTAGCCAGAAAGCAGAGGTTTCCTTTCGCCCATAATTTCACGAAGAAGGGGAAAAATTACTCCTTTCCCTATCTTTAATTCCCAGGTGAGAAACCTAAGAGGAACATGAATTAGAAGAGAGGAGAGGATTTCAGCAAGAAACAGGCTTTTGCTTTTTCACCCAAATATTCGGATAAGGGTTAATATGGTGAAAAATTAGAGAATTAAATCTAATAAATACCAATCTAAAAAACTTTTGCCCTGTTTTAAGTTATAAATGAGCCTCAGCGAAGTATCTTTTTCGAGCCATCACCCTCTGAAAATGAGCTAAAAT
>Ga0129301_1001427_pt1 | contig 11592 bp, 12 predicted proteins | sample ConPoolayeHmetaG_FD_94489 | JGI IMG/M metagenome (GOLD analysis project Ga0129301, IMG submission 94489) | Hot spring microbial mat communities from California, USA to study Microbial Dark Matter (Phase II) - Cone Pool mat layer H metaG ...
CCCGCGAGAAGATCGCAGACTGGTGGGACTGGCGGGAAGAGTCCCGGTCAAGATTGCTCCCGATTCCCAACCGATTTCCGCCGGAGATCTCCTCACCTCCTCCGGCACCTACCCTGGAATGGCGACTAAACTCACTCAGCCGGGATTCGCGGTGGCGAAAGCGTTGGAATCTTGGTCTCCCCCCGCTACTCAGTCACCCAGTGGCCCCGTAGCCAAAATTGATGCCTTCCTCGCCGTTTCCTGGGCGGATCCGGGAGTGGTGGTGGATAGCGAGGGAGGGGCGGCCGAGATAGTTGATAGTCCGGAGTCGACCGTTGACAACAGTGCCGGGACGGAAACCAATCAGCCCGGCAACCAATCGACTAATGAACTGGTTAACCAGCCCACCAGTCAACCAGAAAACCAGACTACCCAGAAGATTCTCCCACCCAAGGTCGAAACCGAGGAGGGAATCTTCCAGAAACTGGCGGTAGCGGTCGCGGCGGTGTTTGAGAAGATTACGGCCAAAATCGCCTGGATTGCGGAGGCGTTTATCCAAAAACTCACCGTCGAGAGCTTAGCAATCAAAGGGAAGGCCGTTGGACAGGTGGTGATCGAGCCGGGAGAAACCGAGCAGGCCGTCGAATATCCCGACCTGACGGAAAACTCAAAGGTATTCTTTACTTTAAACCGAGCGGTGGCGGTCGGAGTTGAAAAAACCATCGGAGAGGGATTCAGGTTTATCCTCGCCGCTCCCATTGATTTTCCGATAACCATCGATTACTGGGTCATCGAGTAACAGGTAACACCCGAAAGGTGTAAAAACTTGCGTTTCTTGACATCCGCGGTAAACTTCGGATTAATGGCTTCCAAACCGAGAAGATTCAATCCGGACCATATTTATCACGTCTTTAACCGCGCAGTAATAGAAAAACAACGCATTTTCGTTTCTAACCAGGATTACCAGCGATTCTTAAACACTCTCGAATACTACCTTCTGTCGGAAAGAAGCACACGCTTCTCCTTGTTCCAGAACCTCCCACCCCACTCCAAATTACACCCGAAAGGTGTAAGTAGACGTGCTAAGCTACTGGCTTATGTGGTAATGCCGAATCATTTTCACCTGCTAGTTAAACCGAAACCAGATGACCCTTCGGCGATAAGTCATGTCATTTCCGACTTAACAAACAGCTACACGCGCTACTTCAATCTTAAGTACAAGCGGGGTGGGGTTCTTTTCCAGAGCACTTTCAAAGCTAAGGAGATTTTTGATAATGAATCCTCCCTGCAGGTGAGTCGCTACATCCACCTGAGCCCGCTTCTCTCTCAAAAAACCAACCCGCACAACCAGCTAACTAAACCTCAAGAATATCCTTACAGCTCCTACCACGAGTGGGCCGGATTCAAGAGCCCCTACCTTATTGACGGAGCAGAGGTAGAACGTTTTACCTCTCTAGTTGGAGGCCCGGAAGGATACCGAAAATTCACTGAAGCGAAGGTGGACCAGGACCCAGCATTAGCTATCGGGCACCTGATCATCGAGTGACGGGTAACACCCGAAAGGTGTAAAACTGCGTTGTCAATCGCGCACCGTTGCCTGATAAACTCCACTGCCGAGGTGACGAACAAACCCCTTCATCTCCATTGTGGTTAAGAGAGAAGAAACCTTAGCAGTGTTGAACTTGGACCGCCGAACAAGCTCGTCAATATGCAGTTCGTCAGAACCCAAGAGTTCCAATATTTCTTCTTCTTCGGAATCGGCCGGGAGGGCTTCGCGGGCTTTTTGCCTGAGAGTCTCCCCCGCGACCTGCAACTCCTCCAGAATGTCCGCCGCTCGGGTAACCGGCTTGGCGCCCTTCTCAATTAGCTTAGCCGTCCCGGCCGAGTAAGGGGAAAAAATCGAACCAGGTACGGCAAAGACTTCCCGACTTTGTTCTAATGCTGCCTGAACAGTGTGGAAAGTTCCGGATCCCTCGGCAGCTTCGACCACTAGCACTCCCAGAGAAAGGCCGGAAATAATCCGATTGCGGATCGGAAAATTGGCTGGATAAGTCGGGGTTCCGGGAGGAAATTCCGTCAGAATCGCTCCTCTTCCGCTCCGGATTATCTCTTCGGCAATGGAAGTATTGGAGGGGGGATAGATCTGGTCAATCCCGCAAGCTAGCACTGCGATCGTGCGTCCGCCAACGGAAAGAGCCGCTTGGTGAGCAACCGCGTCAATCCCCAGAGCAAGACCGGAAACAATCGTTAAACCCGCTTGGGCCAGCTCCGGAACTAAAGCTTCAACTACCTCCCGCCCGTAGTTGGTCATCTTCCGTGAACCGACCACCGCCAGGGCCAATTGATCCTGCGGCAAGACTCTCCCCTTCAGGTAGAGAAGGGGCGGGGGATCACTAATCTGGAGGAGAATTTTGGGGTAATCAGAATCAACTTTCGTTATCAAAGCCGAATTGTGCCTGATAACACTGTCCAATATCGGCCTAACCATAAGCTTATCTCGCTCTTGAAGTGATTCGAGAGCCTTTTGGTCCCATCCCAGTCGGAAGAAATCCTCTACTGGAGCCTTCCAAGCCCTCTCGGCACTCCCAAACACCCGCAAAAGCTGATCAAACCGAGTCGGGCCAATGTGCTCGTAAAGCTGATTCCACAAAATCCAGTAATCCTTCTCCCCCATAGTTCCCGCAATCATAACACGGAATATTGCTAAGATAAAGATGTGCTTTTCGCTGAAATCGCCGTCGATACTTATCAAGACCCGCGCAAAAAGCTCTTCACCTATCAGATCCCGGCGGATCTTGCCACCCCGGTCGAACCAGGAGCGCAAGTAACCGTCCCGTTCGGGAGAAGAACCGCAGAGGGGTACGTATGGCAAGTCACCCGAAAGACTCCTCCATTCCCCACTAAGCCAATCCAATCTGTCAAAAAGAGGATTTTCTCTGACAAACAACTCCAACTCGCAAAGTGGATGACCAAGCGCTATCTCGCCTCTCCCCTAGAATGTCTGAAGTGTCAACTTATAGGAAAGGGGGAGCGCGCTTTCCGCACGAATCCCGAGAAAATTACCACAATTATTCTTGTCCCTTCGGCCGCCCAAGTTCGAATTTGGGCACTGACTCACCCGCAAGCTCTCATTGGCTCCCGCTCAGCCGTCTTCTCTCAACTTCCCCACCTTAAAAAGATCGTAGTCGAAGAGCCCGAAAATTGGAACTATAAAGACGAGCGCGCGCCCTACTACCACGCCAAGGAAATTGCCCAAAAACGGGCAGAGTTGGAGGGGCTAGAGCTAGAATTACACTATCAGATCCCCCGCGTGGAAGATTTGGAAAAAGAAAAGCTGAAAGTTCCCCAAATAAGGCCTCCAAAAATCGTCAACCTAAGTCGAGAAAGGTTGTCCGGCAACTTCACCTTTGTCTCCCAGCCGCTAGCAGATCTGCTTGGCGCCCGAAAAAACACGATAGTTTATGTTAATTCGCGAGAATTACGGGAGGAAATCAAAACCGAAATAGCTAAAGTCGGGGCGGACCGAAACACTTTCGAGATCTTCGGACCAGAGATATTTTCATTCATGGGAAAGGAAACCGACTACGTAGTCTGGGCCGATTCGGACACCCTCCTAAACCTCCCCGACTTCCGCGCACACGAAAAATTAGTTTGGACCGTTGGGAAACTCACCCGAATTGCGAAAAAGACGGTTTACCTCCAAACCGCTTTCCCGCAACACCCCCTCTTCGCCGATTTGGCGAGCGGCAATCTTGAAAATTTCTACCGGCGAGAAGTTCGGAACAGGAAGGAGTTTCTCTTTCCTCCCTTCGCGACGCTGGTGAAGCTGAGTTACGCCGCTCGAAACTCTGTAAAGGCCCACCTAGAAGCGGAAAGAATCCAGGATTACCTCGAGGAAAAGGCGAATCAGAAAACCTTTTTAGTCTCGCCACCCTACGAATCATTCTCCAAAACTCCTGGGAAAGTGCAGCTTCACGTAGCCGTTCGGACCACCCAACCCGAACTACTTGCTAAACTTCCGGAAGCAATTAATCCGGACTGGCGGATCGAAGTTGATCCAGAGTCCCTCCTATGAGAAAGATCGTAAAATCGCCAAGCCAAATTCTGAACCAACCTACCCAACCGGTGACAAAATTCGACGAAAACCTCCGGCGGCTGGTCCGTGAAATGGAAGAAATTCTCGAAAACCAACATCATCCCGAAGGAGTGGGCCTCTCCGCCAACCAAATCGGAGTTAATCTCCGAGTAGCGGTGGTGCGCCTGAACCCCGAAGAGCGAGGTGTCCCTAGATTTTTAGCCATCGTTAACCCCCGGATTGTCTCCCGCTCCGAGGCAACCGTAGCCGAGTACGAGGGCTGCCTCTCCCTTCCGGATCAATACGGCCAAATTGCTCGCTACCAGTCCATCGTGGTCGAATTCCAAGATTTGACTGGAAAAAAGCTCCACCTTAACGCGGAGGGCTTTCTGGCCAGGGTTTTTCAGCATGAGATTGACCATTTGGACGGAAAATTAATCACCGGAAAGGTCGAGGGAAAACTCTACACGGAAGCGGAGCTGGAGGAGCGTTTCGGCGGGAAGAATGCCCAAAACTAATCGTCCCAAAATTGTCTTCCTGGGAACCCCGAATTTCGGTCGAATCATCCTTGAAAACTTGCTGGAAGCTAATTTCCCAGTTATAGGTGTTATTACCCAACCCGACCGCCCCACCGGCCGGAACCACCGGATGACGCCTTCCCCCGTTAAGTTACTAGCGAAAGAGAGGGGAATCCGAACCTTCACACCAGCTTCCAAAACCGAGCTTTCCCAACTGGAGGCCAAACTCCGAGCCCTTAAGCCGAGTCTATTCGTAGTCGCCGCCTACGGGATGATTATCCCTCCCGAAATTCTGGCAATTCCCACCCGGGGGGCGCTTAATGTTCACCCCTCCCTCCTGCCGAAGTATCGGGGCGCTTCTCCGATTCAGGCCGCGATCTTGAACGGAGAGCGAGAGACAGGAGTAACGATTATGCAGCTGGACGAAGAGCTAGACCACGGACCGGTTCTCGCCCACCAAAAAATTTCCCTGGCGCCCCGCGAAACTACCCCCACCCTCACGGAAAAATTGGCCCAATTGGGCGGAAAGTTGCTTACCGAAACGATTCCCTTGTACCAGGCCGGAAAGATCACTCCCCAACCCCAGAACCACGAACTCGCCACCTTCACCAAGCTTATTGAGAAAGAGGACGGAAAAATCAACTGGGAGTGGCCCAACGAGAAAATCGAACGGATGATTCGAGCTTACACCCCGTGGCCCGGCGTCTGGACGACCGTTGGGGAAATGGCGACCCAGTTAGACCGGGAACTCCGCAACCCCAAGCAGCAGAACCTGAAACTTAAAATCCTCGCTGCCCATTTGGAGAACGGCACCTTCTCCCTGGATCGGGTACAGGTAGAGGGAAGAAACCCAATTACCTTCAGCGACTTTGTTAAAGGATACCTCTCCTAAAATTTTTACCGTTATCTAGTGCACTGTAGTACGGTAGTGAGTGAGAAGGAAAGAAGGGGTTGGGGGAAAATTAGGGGTTGAACCCCTCAGAACCCCTTAGACCCCTTAGATCGAAAAAGAAAAAACCCCTCGACCACGAGTGGTGAGGGGTTAGGGTGATCATCCGCCCTGAGAGCGATTGATCAGACTGACCGCGGCCATCATCCCAAAGAGCAGGACGAGGGCGGTGGTTGCCAGTCCCCAGAACTCACCGGCCTGACGCAGAACTTCGAGGCCGGCGCCGATCGCAACGACCATCACGATCGCCGCGAGCATGAAACCGAAAATATTCTTCATCTCTCCCTCCGAAAGAGATTGGGTAGTTTAATCCTATCACACTATAGGACTGAAGTCAACCTTACTTCCGGGTCTCAAATTCTCCGAAGGCCGCCGGACAGAGCAAAATCCAAACGTAACCGCGGATCCTCGCCGGCAGCTTTGCCGTCAACCGCTGCTGAATTTTCTCCTCAGCCTTTTGGAGAACTTCGACCCGCTCGGGGTAAAGATCCGCAAAGATCACCACCTGCAGGTCGCTGTCGTTGGGGTCGCAGTCCTCCCCACTGCAAGGCAAAGACCAAATATCCACGTCGGCGGGAATCAACTTTCCTTCTCCGCTCACGGAAAGGCAGTCGGAAACGATTCGCGGAAGAATCTGCTGCGCTTTCTTCAAAGCGCCCGACTCCTGCGCGTACTCGCTGTACCTAATCAGAATCAGAGCCATGGTCCCTCTCCTCCAGATAAGATTTTCCTAAATGATAAAGCGGGATGCAGCTCAAGTCAATGCTTATGGGACCGCAAGGGCAATAATGGCAGGCCCGGAGGGATTCGAACCCCCAAAGCTCGCTCTGGAGGCGAGCGGTTTACCATTAGCCTACGGGCCTACGCTAGGGTCTAGTGGATAGGGATTAGGGTATAGTTTCCGAACCAACTTGTCTAACCCCTAAACCCTAGTCACTAATCCCTATATCTTCGTCTCCTTGTGGAGCGTATACTTCCGCTCCTTTGGACAGAACTTGCGCAACTCCAGCGCCCCCTTCTGGCTCGTCTTACTTTTTCTGAAAGTGTAGTTGAGACTTCCACACTCGCTACACTTTAACCGAATAAAAATTCGACTTCCTTTTGCCATTTCTTTGTTATTTTATCACGGAAAGAGTCCTCTTTAGTGCTTCTTTAAGATTCTTCCTGCCATACCCACTCTTAAGAAATACTTCCCGAGATTTAGCATCCCCTCCGTTTACAAAATACTCATAATGTACGAGTTTCAACGGGCGGCGACTCCTAGTAGAAGAAACTTCTCCCCGAGCATGCTCGCCCAGTCTGCGTCTTAAGTCGGAGGTTCTGCCGGTGTACAATTTATTATCTCTTAAGACTAAGAAGTGTGTAAACGTGATATTTATCCATAGCAGAACGTCTGACGTTCTCAGAAAGAAATATATTTGAAGATTGGCCAAGTCCGACTTGACCACCTCGCTAACTCGCGGAACCGAGTTAGACCCGGTGGAGCCGACACCCGGGATCGAGCAATCCGCCTGAGGCGGATTACCCTTTCGGGTTCGGGACCTTCCCGCACTTCTGCTGGAGCCCGGTGGCGGAATCGAACCGCCGACCCCATTCTTACCAAGAATGTGCTCTGCCAACTGAGCTAACCGGGCCAAAGGTGCGGAACGCTCTGCCAACTGAGCTATGTCGGCGTACTCCCTAAAAAATGCGTCAGCTGCCTCTTGAGAAATTTCCTTCCGGACCCGCCTTTCAGAAACTTCTCCCTCCCCAACGCGTCCCTTTTATCAATGTAAGCTTCGTAGTAAATAATCTCCCACTTACCAGCCTTCCTTCTCGTATGTTTCCCTCCCGCTTTATTATCATGCTCTCTAACTCTTCTTTCGACATTATCAGTAAACCCGATGTACCAACTCTTATCTTCAGAGTTTTCGAGCACATAGACAAAGTACATCGGTTTTCTTTGTCACGTATAAACTCGCACTGCTCGTCACGTGACACTCAAAGTGGCTGTGCCACGAGGTGGCGAAGCCGCTTTTCGTGGTGCTGGGGGAGGGATTCGAACCCCCGTAGCCACAAGGGCGCGTGGTCTACAGCCACGTGCATTTGACCGCTCTGCCACCCCAGCAAATTGTTAAAGGCGCCTGTCTATCACGCACCGGAACGAAGTTCGGTGCGGGAGTAGCTCGCCTTAGGCGAGCGTCCAGCGAGGTGCATTTGGAACCCGCCAGGAGGCGGGTAGTTCCTCCCGGAACGCCACTCTGCCACCCCAGCAAACCCTGGAGCCGGTGACAGGGATTGAACCTGTGACAACCTGTTTACAAAACAGGCGCTCTACCACTGAGCTACACCGGCCTGCGGTTTATTTCGCGCTAGCGAAAGTAGCGATCTAAAGATCGCGCCCAAAACAAGTGATAGCGCTCCTTGCATCGGGCACGATCTGGCTACTCCAGCCAAGTCCTAGTACAGTTTAACACAGAGAGAAAAAGCTAATAAAAGCCCGCCCGGTCGTCGGCGCTTTGAGCTGAGCTGATCCCACGCCAAGAAAAGATGGGTCCCCGCAGCCCCGGTCCTCGGACCGGAGCGCTGTAGGAGTCCCTGCAAAGCAGGTTTGAGGAATCGCTCACCGGCCAAACGAGCCAAGCAGGCTAGTTTCAGCCTAGCAAATCGAAAACCAAAAGTAAATTAGAAATTATCGGGAAGAAAAGATCAAATTATCTGGAGGAAAAGCAAGGCGGCGACGCTGATTAAGCCCAACCAAACTTTCTTATTCCAAGCTAAAACCTTAGCTCCGTCCAGAATGCCGATCGGCAAGAGGTTGAAGAGCGCCAACCAAGCGTTGATCTGGTAACCGGTGCTGAACAGTCCGATCCGATAGGTATCGTAGAGCGGAAGGGACGGATTGATCCCCGCCTTGACCAGAACACCAAACGCCGCTGCCAAAAGAATGTTGACCAGCGGTCCCGCCGCGGCGATTTTTCCGTAGGTATCGATTCGGGTTACTCCCCCGATTACCACCGCCCCGGGGGCGGCAAAAACCACCCCCGTAAAGGAAAAGAGAACTGCGAGCATCAGAAAAAGGTTGTCGGCGCGGAACTCGGCAAAGAGATGGAAGCGCTGAGCAACTAACTTATGGCCGAAGAGTTCGTGGGCCACAAAAGCCACTCCCACTGTTAAGGCGTAAATTGCAAAAGCCCGCACCAGCACGGGAGCTCCCAGCACGCTAATCGCGTCAAAACCTAGGGTTGCGATTGCAACGGCGAGGGAAACTGCTACCCAGGCTCTAAAAAGATCCCTTAATTCTTCGGCCGAGAAATGCATCTTCCTAGCTTAACGCACCGCCGCAACCCTTGGCAATCGGCTATGCTAAAATTCGGAGTCATGAAAAAGTGCCACCGTTGCGGAAAGCGCACCCAAGTCGGGAGTGCCATCTCTCACTCCAAACACCACTCTAAACGCCAATTCCGGGTGAACCTGCAAAGGTATCGCGGAGAGTGGTTCTGCACCTCCTGCCTTAAGAGAATCCGAAAGTTAACCTCCCGACCGCAGACTACTTAAGCTCGACCTTTGCTCCCGCTTCCTCAAGCTTCTTCTTTGCCGCTTCGGCATCCTCTTTTTTCGCTCCCTCCAAAACCGGTTTGCCCGGATTGTCGGCAAGCGCCTTCGCTTCGGCCAAGCCCAAGTTCTGGTTGATCTCCCGTACTGCCTTAATCACCGCGATCTTATTGGCCCCCGAGTCGGTCAAAACCACGTCGTAAGCGGACTTTTCCTCCACCGGAGCGCCTGCGGCGCCCCCCGCTTCCGGCGCCGGAGCGGCTCCGTTCACCGGAGCGGCGGCCGGAGTAGCGGAAACGCCAAACTTCTCCTCTAGAGCTTTCACCAAGTCATTAAGTTCCAGAACGGACATCTCCTCAACGGCAGCGAGTACTTCCTGCGCTTTCTTAGAGAGCTTAATTTCTTCCTTCTTCTCTTCCTCCTTAATTTTTTCCTCAGCCATAAGCTTTGCTAGCTTCTAGCTTACAGCGTACGGCCAACAGCAAAAGCCGTTAGCGATCCGCTGTTTGCCGTTAGCTAGTGCTAATTTCACCTCCCCTCACTCTCGAAACTCGGTCTAAAATTGTTACCAACTTTCTCTCTTGGAATGACAACACATACACTAGTCTGTGAATAGGGACCATTAGCCGACTCACCAAATAGGACTGGAGAACCGCTCTACTCGGGAGCGCCGCTAACTCGGACAAACTCCCGGGACTGGTAAAGCTCTTTTCAAAAAATCCAAATTTGACCGCACCGCGACCCTTTTCCTTTAAGAAACTCACCAGGGTTTTAACACTCTCAAGCGGATCGGCGGAGCGGGAAAAAAGGACGGCGGTGGGACCCTCCAATTCCCCATCCTTAAGGCCAGCTTTTTCCAAAGCTAGTCCAAGCAGAGTATTCTTTACCACCCGCAGATCGGCGCCGCGCTCTGCCAGCTTTCTACGGAGTTCGGACATTTCCGCTACCGTTAATCCCGAGTAATCGGAAAACACTACCGCTTCCGACTCAGTCGCTTCTTGTGCTAATTCTTCAACTTGTTTTACTTTTTCTTCATTTACCATCGCAAACCTAGTAGCCAGTAACTAGTAGCAAGTATTGAGTTAAACAAAAACTCGGCTCGCGCCGAGGAACTATTAGCTACTTGCTACCCGCAACCCGCTCTATCAATTCCTCGGTGGGATGATTAAGTCTCACGACCCCCACTGTCTTCGGACGCGCTAATTATAACAAATAGCGCGGTCCTATCAAGCCCCGGCGGACCGGGGGATCTACTTATCACTAAACCGAAAACCTTAGCGAATCAAAGCGAAGTTAGGTCCACCTTAACGGACGGACCCATTGTGGGGGCTAAGAAGATCGATTTGATATACGCTCCCGACACCTTGGCCGGCTTGATCCGATTCAGTTCCGCCACGACCGCTTTCAGATTTTCGATTAGGTCTGCTTCCGGGAACGAGACCTTCCCAATCGAGACATGGACGATCGGCTGGGCTTCCGTCTTGATCTCCACCCGCCCCTTCTTAAGCTGGGCCACTACCTCCGCCGGATTTTCAGTTACCGTCCCGTTCTTAGGGGTGGGCATTAGCCCTCTGGGACCCAAAACCCGAGCAACTTTTGCCAACTTCGGCATGAAAGCTGGCGTCGCAATCACCGCCCCGAAATCCGGAGCTTTCCCTTGAGCGACTCCCTCCAGCAGGGCCTCGTCGCCAATCTGGTCGGCTCCGGCTTCCTTAGCAGCTTTCGCAGCTGGCCCCTCAGCGAAGACCAAAACCTTTACCGCTTTCCCCGTCCCGTGAGGAAGGGCCAAGAAGCTCCGCAGTTGGTGCTCGGCCTTTCCGGCCTCCAATCCCAAATTGATGTGGGCATCTACCGAAGCATCAAAATTGGAGTAGGAGATTTCTTTGACCTTTCGCACCGCCTCCTCCAGCGGATAGGCCTGCGGATCGATCTTTCCGCGCGCTTCCCGGTAAGCCTTCCCCCGCACCTTTTTCGGGCCGGAGGAGTGCCGTTTCTTCGGCGCCGAACTTTCTTCCTTCCTCTCGGCCACCGGCGCCGAGCTAACCACCTCCTCAACCTTAATTTCTTTAGTCCTTCTTCCTCCCATTTCAATCGGTGATGTCAATCCCCATGCTCCTTGCCTGAGCCTCAATAACCTTGATAGCGGCTTCGATGTCTTTGGCATTAAGATCTGCCATCTTCCGCTCGGCGATCTCCCGGACCTGTTGGCGAGTGATTTTCCCAACTTTTTCCTTGGAGGGGCTGCCCGAGCCCTTCTCGATCCCCGCGGCTTTCTTAATCAAAACCGAAGTCGGGGGGGTTTTGGTCACGAAAGTGAAACTCCGATCCTCGTAGATAGTTACTACCGCCGGGATAATCTCACCCTTAAGATGGGCGGTCTTCTCGTTGTAAGCTTTGCAGAAGTCCATAATTGCTACCCCGTACTGACCCAACGAGGAACCCACCGGCGGAGCCGGAGTCGCCTCCCCTGCCGGAATATTAATTTTTACTGTCGCTTTAACCTTTTTTGCCATGATCGTTGACAGCTCACGGTATAC
>Ga0129301_1001428_pt1 | contig 11590 bp, 11 predicted proteins | sample ConPoolayeHmetaG_FD_94489 | JGI IMG/M metagenome (GOLD analysis project Ga0129301, IMG submission 94489) | Hot spring microbial mat communities from California, USA to study Microbial Dark Matter (Phase II) - Cone Pool mat layer H metaG ...
CCCGTTGAAGAACTTGTCGCGGTTCTTGATGAACTGCGTGTCGCGCCCCTTGGTGTCCTTGTCCAGCGTGACCCGGCCGAGCGGAAACGTCTCGACGGCGCGGACCGGAACACGGACGCTCCCGGCGACCTCCTTCACGGCGACCACGGCCTTCGGTCGGAAGGGTGTACCAGGCACACTGCCGGTCACCGTGTAGGTGCCGGGCTTGAGTACCTGGCTGTTGTCCCGGGGCGCCGGCCAGATGACCCGGACATCGGGCCCCTTGGCCTTGTTGCGATATACGGCGGGGATATAGTAGGGCAGCCGCGGAAGCTCGCCGACGACCGTTTCGACCTCGATGTCGGGGACGCTCTCGAGCCGGGATGCCAGCGGCGATTCCTTGGGGATCGCATCGGTCGGGATCACGGCCGCGGGCTGGGCCCCGCGCCCGCCGGCCTTGCGTCCGGGAGCCGCGTTTCGGCGGATCGTCGCCACCTGCTCGTCGGTCAGGGCGCCGCCCGGGAGCTGGACGTAACTGCCGTCGCCCGGCAGATTCAAAACCCGGCCGAACCGCGGGTCCTCGACAAAGGCGGCTCCGGCACCGTGCAGGGTCGCATGGAAGTTGTTCCTGGATGAATCCTCGGCATTGCCGTTGAACAGATAGCGGGCGACGAGGGCGGTTTCGCCGATCCCGTCGAGGAATTGGTCGCCTCCCTGGGCGGCCTCGTACCCGGGAAACGGCTGCGAAACGGCAAGAATCGTCAGGATCAGGACGAAGAGAATTCGCAGTGCTTTCATGTCGATGATCCTTTCCAATTCCGCTGATCGCGGGCGGAGGCACTGCCTGCGCCCGATTCGCGGAACGAGCCGGAAGGTCGCCCGCCGCTTTTTTCCCTCTCCAGAGCCGCGGCGAAAGCGAAGGTCCTGAAGTAGCTTCTCCAGCTCTCCTCGGTGGAGCGGTAGCGGTTGTCACCCAGGAAATAGTCGAGCATCACCTCGCGCAGGCGCACGATCTCCTTGAGTCGGCTCAGGTGCCGCGGGTCCGCGACGGTCATATCCAGCAGCTCCAGTGCCCGAAGGAAGGCCGCCCTGCTGTATTCGCGGTTGTTCTTGCGGAGCCAGTCGAGAGCGCGCTCGACCTCGCTGCCGATGTTGGCGAGCTGCTGCACGAGAGACAGGGCCTGCCACCTGCCTTCCGCCAGGGATCTGTGCTGGACCGTGCTCACCGCATCAACCCCTCGACGATGCTGAGGATCCGCTCGCGAACCGCTTCATCCTCGACGCTTCGGCTCAAGTTGCCCCGAGAGGGACGAAGGTTGATGATCGAGTCGAATTCGACCCGGTCCGAACCCTGCAGCTCCGGGTAGATATTGATGCCCCACAGGCAATCCTGGCGGGAGCCGTTTTCCAGAAGGAGCGCTTCCTCATCGGCGTGTAGTTCGCCGTCGACAGCCATGATGCCGCGCTCCACGTCGACGACCGCTTTGATCACGTTGCCGAAACGGCTTGCGGCCATGGTCTTCCATTCGGCCAGCGGCATGGGTTCGGAGACGATTTTCACGCGCTATATATACCACATGCCCTGCTTTGCACGGGGCCGCTGCGTTCCGCCGGACGGCGATCCTCTGGATCGCCGCCTGCGGCGGTGGGCCGTCCGCGGGAGATTTCCACAGCTGTGGAAATCCGTTCCTGCGTGCCTGTGCATGAATTGCATCGAATAAGATCTTTACTTTCAATCTGATAACTCGATCCAGCGGATTTTTTCCACCGGCCGTGCTGAGCTTTTCCACAGGTTTTGCACAGGCGTCGCATCGGACGAACAAAGTCCGGGCGGAGTGAACCCTCCGGCGGTACAATGCGTTGAAGGATATGTGGGCCGCGAAGACCGAGGCTTTGCGAGGACGGAGCGTTGCGGGTGATTCCGTGCCGACTGAGATGATCCGCGACCGGGGGGCGGCGGCCGGCGGTGCGCCCGGGGCCGATGCTGTGGTTCCGGCGTGCGCCCGGGAAGCCGATCCGGCCGCGTCGCTCATGGCCCGGGTGCAGCAGAGCGACATGGCGGCCTACCAGGAACTCATCCGCCTTTACCAGAAGAAGGTCTTCCGGGTGATCAGCGCCTATCACAGGGATCGCGAGGATGCGATGGAAGTGCTGCAGGACACTTTCCTGAAAGTCTACACGGCGCGCCACACCTGGGAGAGGCGATCGTCGTTCGCCGGGTGGCTGTATCGCATCGCGGTCAATGCGAGCATCGACCGGCACCGCCGGATGGGGAAAGACAGGGCGTCGTCGCTCGATGAGCTCATCGAGACGGAGGAGCATGCATCGGCGACGCTGCGCTCGGACGACACGCCCGTCGACCGGCTGCGTCGGGGGGAAAAGCGGCAGTTGCTGGAGGCCGCCGTCCGGCGGCTTCCCGAGAGGCAGCGGGCCGTGATCGCGCTGCGCTATTTCGGGGAGATGCGGCTGGAGGAAATCGCCGAGACCCTCGGCTGCCCGCTCGGGACGGTCAAGTCGAATCTCCACAAGGCGGTGCTGAGGTTGAGGGAGATGCTCGTATCGCAGGAGGAAGCATTGACATGAGCGCCTGCGACGATATCAGGGATGCGCTCGTGCTCTATGCGGAGGGCGCGCTCAGCGGGATAGAGGCCGATCGGGTTCGGGAACATCTCGAGCGGTGTCCCGCCTGCCTCCGGGAAAGCCGCGCCATCGCGGGTGTGATCGGCTCGCTGGCCGACCCGGGGCTTTTCCGGCCGGAGGAGGACCTCGCCTGGCAGCTTCTGCCCGCGCGGCTGGCGGCGCGCGCGGGAGCGGGCCCGGCGGCGGCGCGCTGGCTCCCGCTGCACTTTTCGGCGCGCGCCTGGGGCCTGACGATGGCCGCCCTGCTGGTCATCGTGTGCGGATCGATCCGCCTGCTCGAGCGCCATGCCGCACAACCTGCACCCGCAACGGCGGAGGCTTCCGGCAACCAGGCCTTCCTTGCCAGGATCCAGTCGCTGCAGGCGCGCGGGTCGGTGGCGGAGTACCTGGCGCAATGCCGCGACCTATTGCTCGATCTGCTGCGGGCCAAGGAGACGTGCGCGGAGGGCGGCCTCGAGCTTTCCCTCGAGGTGGATCGTGCGCGCCGGTTGCTCGAGCGCAGGCGCCTGCTCGCCTCCGGGCTGGGCGGCCCGGAAGCCGTGCAGGTCGGGGCGGTGTGCAATGCAATCGAGAATCTCCTGGTCAGTCTCTCGACCTCGGAGGCGTGCCTGAGGCCGGAGGAGATTCGCCGATTGGAGAGTTACATCGAGAAGGAGCAGCTCCTGCTGCGCATCCGGTTGCTGCAGGACGAGCTCTCCATGGAGTGAGCGATGGCTTCCTTGCGGTCGGTCGCCGGAATTTCGGTCATGGCAGGCCTGCTCGGCGCAGCGCCCGTATGTGCCGCGGCCCAGAGGCCCGGTGATCAGGAGATTTTCAACCAGGCCAAGCTGCTGATGTTCGACAAGGAATGGGAGGCGGCGCGCAACGTTTTTCTGCGGCTCATCCGGGAATTCCCCGCGAGCAGCGTCGTTCCCGAGGCATACTTTTTCAGCGCCCGCTGCCTCCAGTTGCAGGGAAGATGGAAGGAAGCGGTCGCGGCCTACGAGGAATTCCTGCGGCGCTACCCGGCCGCGCCGGTCCTGCCGGCGGAGGCGCGCAGCGCGATCGTGGAGATGGCGGCGGCGCTGTTCGAGAAGGGCGATGCATCCTACAAAGACCGCCTGGTCGCCGGGCTTGCAGACCGGCGCAAGGAAGTGCGTTACTTCACCGCCCTGCGCTGCAGCCGGCTCAAGGACCGCTCCCTCGACGCCATGGTCGTTCCGGTCCTGAAGGAGATCGTGGCGAGCGAAAGCGAGCGCGAGCTCGTCGACCGCGCGCGCATCGCGCTGCTGCGCATCGATCCCGCAGCGCTGGCCCAGGAGGCCCGGCCCCGCAGGCCGGCGCCGGACAAGGCTCCGCCGGCCGCGGCCGGGAGCGGAGAGAAGCGCGCCGACACGCGCATGCTTCACCTGGAAGTCTACGAAGAAGGCGGCTCCCGGCCGAAGATCGAACTGAACATTCCCGTCTCCCTGGCGCAGCTCGCGGTCGCGGCGCTCGACGAGTCCACGCGGCAGGAGATGCGCCGCAAGGGGATCGACGTGGACAACGTCTGGGAAAGCCTGAGCCGCATGGGTTCGGCCGACATCCTGACGATCCGCGACGGCCGCAACGTCGTCAGGATCTGGATCCGGTAAGGCGGCGCGGGCGCAGATCCGAGGCGGCGGCCGCCGTTGCGGCGGACCGCGAGCGCATCTTTCCCGAAGGCATCCTGCCCCGGCGGTCGATAATCTTCAGAAAGAAAGAGTTTGGCATCCGAGGGGGGCGCATCTACAATTACGCTATCGGCAGCAGCCGCTTCGGGCAATCGGCGGAGTAGCCGTGAAGCATCGGGTTTCGAGGTTCATCATCGCTCTGGCGCTGATCCTGCATTCGGGCCTGCCCCTTTTGCATGCTGCCGCTCGCAATCCCGGCAAGGTGGAGCTGAGGCTCAAGATTATGCCGCCGGCCTGGCAGAAGGGTTACCAGCGCTGGGCGGTGGAGCTGCAGGACTCGAAAGGGAACCCCCTGGTCTATTCGATCGCCGGCAGCGGCGATACCGTACGCTTCAAAGGCTTGCAGCCGGACATCTACACCGTCTGCTTGACCGACGTCCGCCAGAGCCGGCGATGCCGTTCCGTGGATCTTTTCCCGTCCCCGGGCAGTGGGAATGCTTCATTCACGATGGAGATGGCGACGCCGGATCCTCGCGACGTGCCGGCGGACACCCACACCGTGAGCCTTGCCACCCTGAAGGTTCCCCCGCGCGCGCAGCGCGACTGGCAGCGTGCCCTCGAAGCCAGGCAGCGCGGCGATGCGGCAGGAGCCCTGCGGCATCTGGAGCGCGCCTTGGCGGTCTGTCCCGACTATCCGCAGGCGTTGAACGATCTCGGCGCGCATTACCTGCGAAAAGGGGATTACGGGCGGGCCGGCCGGCTGTTTGCGCGCGCCGTGGAGCTGGACCCCGCCTTCTATGCCGCATGGGTGAATCTGAGCAGGTGCCGCCTGATGTCGGGCGACTATGCGCGCGCCGCCGAAGCGGGCGTGCGCGCGCTCGCCCTGCGCCCGGGTGAGGCGCTGGCGAATTCCCAGCTCGCGCTCAGCTACTACCTGCAGGGGGACCTGGAGCGCGCGCGCCGCTATTTTCTCCGGGTGGCGGAACTCGATCCGGCTTCCCCGTCGATGCCCCATCTCTACCTGGCCCGGATCGCCTTCACGGAACGAAGGCGCGAAGAAGGTGCACGGCACCTGCGCGACTTCATCGAAGTCCACCCGAACGCCGCCCAAGTGCCGCATTACCGGGCGCTTCTCGGCAGCCTCGCCCGTGCGGCCTCGGCCGGCGGCCAGGAAAACGGCCCGCCCCCTCCGTGAGATTCGGTGACAGGCTACCCTGTCCCCGCATCCCGACGGGACGGCATGAGCCGGAAGCCTTGCTGTGCGAAATGGCGATCGAAACTGAACGCGGTTTCGATGCCGCGCTCGCGCATGATCAGAAAGCTGGTCCAATCGGTCAAGCTGATCGTGGGCTTGTTGGCCGCCACCAGTGCCGTCAGGGCCTCTTCGTGAAGTTGCCTGTCCACCCACACGATCTCCAGGATCGGCTGGAATTCCGTCTTCCATTTTCTCACCGCCCGCATCCCGATCCTGGTTTGGATCAAGGCCAGCGTTTCCAGCACGACATAGGAAGAGCAGATCAGGAGATCCTTGTCCGGAGAGAGCTCGCGGAACGCTGCGGAGGCGGCGCCATGGAAGCGGTCGCCGGAATCGACGAGGGCATACAGGGCCGAGGTGTCCGCGTAGAGAATGTTCATAGGCGGAAGGCCTCTGCGAGGTAGCGGTCATGCTTCCGGGCCACGTCCCTGCGGCCGGAGGCGAACCGGCCGACCATGGCTCGGGCTCTTTGCCAGCGCCGCTGCCGTTCGTAGAGGGACAACACCAGGTCCACCCCTGTGCGCACTACCTCGGCCATGGACAGTCCCTGTTCCCGCGCCATCTCCTGCAGCTTTCGATAGCGATCTTCATCCAGCTGGATCTGAGTGCGAATCATATCATTACATCACAAGCTGCTTTAATGATAACAAAAGAAACCGACCGGCACCAGCGGTGCGGCCGGCATGCCCTTCTTGCGGGACGCCGGCCTGTGTTGCAGGAAGCAGCCGACCGGGCGTTGCCCGCCGGACGGGGGAGCCCTTCTACTTGCCCAGGATGCGGCCGAGCGCCGCGAGCAGGAGCATGACGTTGTTGCGCGTGCTGCCGGCTCCCATGAGGCCGATGCGCCAGATCTTGCCCTTGAGCGCGCCGAAGCCGGCGCCGATCTCTATGTTATGCTCCTCGAGAAGGCGCCGGCGCACGGCGGTGTCGTCGACCCCGGGCGGGATCCTGACGGCGTTCAAGGTCCACAGACGGTGCTCCGGCCCGACGAACATCTCCAGGCCCAAGGCCTCGATGCCGGCGGCGAAGGCCTCGCTGTTCTGCCGGTGCCGCTCCCAGCGCTTTTCCAGGCCCTCCTCCAGGATCATGGCCAAGGCCTCCCTGAGGGCATAATTCATGATCGCGGGCGCGGTGTGATGGTACACGCGCTCCGCCGACCAGTATTTGTCGAGCAACTGGACGTCGAAATACCAGGTGCGGGGCGGCGACTTGCGGCTGCGGATCTTTTCCAGCGCGCGCTCGGAGAAGGTCACCGGCGAAAGCCCCGGCGGCGCGCCGATGCCTTTCTGGCTGCAGGAATAGGCGGCGTCGATCTCGTTGCGGTCGATCCCGACCGGGATCGCGCCCAGCGAGGTCACCGTATCGACCAGAATCACGGCGTCGCGGATATCGCGCAGCGACTTGAGCTGCTCGATGGGCTGGCGCATGCCGGTCGAGGTTTCGGCATGGACCATGGCCACGATGCGCGCCTTGGATTTCCTGAAGGCTTCGCGCAGCCGGTCCATGTCCAGGGGCCGGCCCCATTCCGCCTCGACGCGCACCACCCGGGCGCCCCAGCGCTCGGCCAGGTCGGCCAGGCGCTGGCCGAAGAAGCCGTTGACGCCGACGACCACTTCCTCTCCGTCTTCGATCAGGTTCGCCAGGCAGGTTTCCATTCCCGCCCCGCCGGTTCCGGAAATGCTGAAAGTCACGCGGTTCCCGGTTTCGAATACCGCGCGCAGCATCTCCTGCAGACCGTCCATGAATTCCAGATAAACCGGGTCCAGGTGGCCGAGCAGGGGGGCGGTCATGGCGCTCACGACGCGCGCATCCAGGTTGCTGGGCCCCGGCCCGAGAAGAATCCGCTGCGGTGGATTGAATGGCTTGATCATGGTGTTATCGCTTCTCCCGCGAAAGTAGTTTAGCGAACGCCGGATGATAGCACAGCGTTCCTGTGGAGGTCGTGCGTTTCGCGGGGTGGGGGCGAAAAATGCGTAGGCCCCGGACGCCGGCCGTTGTAGATTAGCGCCTTTCAGGCGCTCGTCTCATGGAATGGGTTCAGGTTTACGACCCTCTGGGTGTTCCGTGGCTCAGTACGGCGGCGGCGGCGCTGCCGATCGTCGCGCTCTTTTTCACGCTCGGGGTATGGCAGCGGCCGGCGCACCAGGCGGCGCTCGCCGGGCTCGCGGGCGCGCTCGGGGTCGCGACGCTGGTATACGGCATGCCGGCGCGCGCCGCGTGCGCCGCCGCGGCCTACGGCATGGCGTTCGGGCTCTTTCCCATCGGCTGGATCGTTTTCAACGCCGTCCTGCTGTACAACCTGGCGGTGGCGACCGGAACCTTCGACATCGTCAAGTCCTCGGTCACGCGCTTGTCGACCGACCGCCGCATCCAGGCGCTGCTGGTGGCCTTTTCTTTCGGGGCCTTCATCGAGGGCGCTGCGGGCTTCGGAGCTCCCGTGGCGATATCGGCGGCGCTCATGATCGGACTGGGTTTCGCGCCCCTGCATGCCGCCGGCCTTTCGCTGATCGCCAACACCGCCCCGGTCGCCTTCGGCGCCATCGGCACGCCGATACTGACGCTGAGCGCCGTGACGGGCCTGCCGGTAGGGCGCTTGAGCGCCATGGCGGGGCGGCAGCTCCCTTTCATCTCGGTGATCATACCGCTCTGGCTCATCGCCGCCATGAGCGGCCGCAAAGGGGTGCGCGAGGTGTGGCCCGCGGCGCTGGTGGCGGGCTGCTCCTTCGCCCTCGCCCAGCTGTTTTGGAGCAATTTCATCGGCCCGGAGCTGGTCGACATCGTCGGCGGGATGGTCTCGCTGGCGGCCACCGCCGGGTTCTGCGCTTTCTGGAAGCCGGCGCAGCGCGAAGGGCACGGGACGGGCGCGGCCGGATCGGGCGCGGACGCGCCGCTGTCGCGCCGCAGAATGATCCACGGCTGGATGCCCTGGATCCTGCTGAGCTTCTTTGTATTGATCTGGGGCACGGCGCCGGTCAAGGCCTTCCTGGGGCGCGGCCCGGTATTCGCGCCCTCCTTTGCCGTTCCCTGGCTGGATCGTATCGTCTATCGGGACTATCCGGTGGAATCGTCGCCCGCCGACCGCGGCCGCCTGGCCGATCCGGAATACAAAACGCGGCGCGCCGAGGCCGCGCGCTTCCAGTTCAACTGGCTTTCCGCGACCGGCACCGGCATCCTGTTTGCCGTCCTGGCTTCGGCCCTCTATCTCCGCGTGCGGCCGCGGGCGCTGCTGGCGGTGGCGGCCGAGACCTTCCGCGGCACGCGCTGGGCGTTGTGGACCATCGCCCTGATGCTGGCCCTGGGCATGGTGACGCGCTACGGCGGCACGGACGCCACGCTCGGGCTCGCCTTTACGCGCACGGGCTTCCTTTACCCGTTCTTTGCGGCACTGCTCGGGTGGCTGGGAGTGGCGCTCACCGGGTCCGACACCAGCTCCAACGTGCTTTTCGGCAGCCTGCAGAAGATCACCGCCGAACAGCTGGGTCTGAACCCGGTGCTGATCGCCGCCTCGAACAGCACCGGCGGGGTCATGGGCAAGATGCTGGCGGCGCAGAGCATCGTCGTGGCCACCGCCGCAACCGGCCAGAGCGGCCGGGAAGGGAAGATCCTGCGCTATGTGTTCTGGCACAGCGTCGTGCTCGCCGCGCTCATGGGGATCGTGGTGATGCTGCAAGCCTACGTTTTCCCTTGGATGGTGCCTTGAGCTCCAAGCGCGCCTGCGCGCTCCCTTTCCGTGCGAAGGCCTTCCCGCCCGGGTGAAATCCGGTAGAATGATCGTGCCAACAAGGAGGCTAGCCATGCGTCGGAGCATCTTGAAACGGCCTGCCGCGATACTCGTGCTGGGCCTGCTGTGCACGTTGAAGCTGACGGCCCCGCCGCGCGCCGCCGGCGACGAGGGGATGTGGACCTTCGACAACCCGCCCCTCAAGATCCTCAAGGAAAAATACGGCTTCACGATGACCCGGGAGTGGCTCGATCACGTCCGGCTCGCCAGCGTGCGCTTCAATGACGGCGGTTCCGGATCCTTCGTGAGCAGCACGGGGCTGGTGCTGACCAATCACCATGTGGCTCTCGGGCAGCTGCAGAAGGTGTCCACGCCGCAGAAGAACTACGTGCGCGACGGTTTCTTCGCGCGCACCCCGGCCGAGGAGATGAAGGCTCCGGATCTCGAGTTGAACGTGCTGGTGGCGCTCGAGGACGTCACGGCGCGGGTGCAGCAGGCGGTGCGCCCGGGAATGAGCGGGCAGGAAGCACTCAAGGCTCGCAAGGCCGAGATCGCCAGGATCGAAAAGGAGAGCCTGGACGCCACAGGGTTGCGCTCCGACGTGGTCACTTTGTATGCCGGCGGGGAATACTGGCTCTATCGCTACAAGAAGTACACGGACGTGCGCCTGGTGTTCGCGCCCGAGCAGCAGATCGCCTTCTTCGGCGGCGATCCGGACAATTTCACCTACCCGCGCTACGATCTCGATTTCGCGCTCTTCCGGGTTTACGAAGACGGCAAGCCGGTCGAGAGCCGGCACTACCTGAAGTGGAATCCCAAGGGAGCGGCGGCGGGCGAGCTGGTCTTCGTTTCCGGGCACCCGGGGTCCACCGAGAGGCTGAGCACCGTCGCCGAGCTCGAGCTCGAGCGCGATCATAACCTGCCGGCGGTGATCCGGGTGCTCGAGCGCCGCCTGGGCGTGCTGAAGCGCTATGCCGCGCAAGGGCCGGAGCAGGAGCGCCAGGCCGCCAACCAGATCTTCGGGATCGAAAACTCCCTCAAGGCGTACCGCGGCATGTACAACGGGCTGCTCGACAAGAGCCTCATGGCGAAGAAGCAGAACGAGGAGAGTGAATTCCGGCGCCTGGTGGCGGCCCGGCCCGATCTCGAGCGGCTTTACGGTTCGGCCTGGGACGAGATCGAGCAGGCGGCGCGCAGGAGCATCGAAAAGAAAAAGGAACTGATGTTCCGCAGCCTGCGCGGCTCGCGCCTGGCATCGCTGGCGCTCAACCTCGTGCTCTACACGGCCGAAGTGCAAAAGCCCGACGGCGAGCGCCTGGACGGTTTCCATGACGCCCAGCTGGAATCGCTGCGCTTCCGTCTCTTTTCGCCGGCGCCCGTCTATCCGCAGCTCGAGGCGGCGCTCCTCGGCGACAGCCTCCAGGAATCGCTGGAGGAACTCGGGCCCGAGGATCCGTTCGTGCGCGCGGCGCTCGGCGGGCGCGCCCCGGCCGACGTGGCCCGCGAGGCGATCGAGGGTACCCGGCTGGTCGAGCCGGCGGCGCGCAAGGCCCTGGTGGAAGGCGGACCGGCGGCGGTCGCGGCTTCGCAGGATCCGCTGGTCGCGCTGGCGCGCCGCATCGATCCGCTGGTGCGCGAGATGCGCAAGTGGGAAGAGGACAATCTGCAGAGCGTCCAGGTTTCGGCCGGCGAAAAACTCGGCAAGGCGCGCTTCGCTCTCTACGGCAAGACCGCCTACCCCGATGCCACCTTCACCCTGCGGCTGGCCTTCGGCACCGTCAAGGGCTACCCCATGAACGGCACCCAGGCGCCGCCGCGCACCACCTTCTACGGGCTCTACGACCGCGCCTACTCTTTCGACCTCAAGCCGCCCTACGATCTTCCGGAGCGCTTCCTGCGGCTCAAGGACCGGCTCGAGCTGGCCACCCCCCTGAACTTCGTGAGCACCTGCGACATCATCGGCGGCAATTCAGGCTCGCCGGTCATCAACACGCGGGGTGAACTCGTGGGGCTGATATTCGACGGCAACATCGAGAGCCTGGTGGGCAATTACGTCTACTACGAAGAAACCAACCGCGCCGTCTCGGTCCATGCGGGCGCGATCATCGAGGCGCTGCGCAAACTCTACGACGCTTCGTCGCTGGCCGACGAACTGAGCAGGTGAAGGTAGGGCGCCCGGCCCGGCCTTGCACACCGGGTCGCGGGCTCCGGGAGACCCGGCCGCCGGCGAGCCGCCTCGCAGATGCGGGCGCTTACATTTCCATTTCCGGGGAGGGCCGGCGCCGTTCGAGCTTGCGCTGCGAGCGTATGCGCTTCTCGAGAAGGCGCCGCTCGCGGGCGCTCGCGCCGGGCTCCGTGCGCATC
>Ga0129301_1001429_pt1 | contig 11584 bp, 14 predicted proteins | sample ConPoolayeHmetaG_FD_94489 | JGI IMG/M metagenome (GOLD analysis project Ga0129301, IMG submission 94489) | Hot spring microbial mat communities from California, USA to study Microbial Dark Matter (Phase II) - Cone Pool mat layer H metaG ...
GCTCGGCGCAGTGATGTGGTAGTCTTGAGGGGTGGCAGCGGTGGGTGGTGGGTATCGGTGTGGGCGTCTGGGGGCCGCTGGTGGCTTGGACGAGCCAGCGGAGGCGAATCAGCGGGGATCCAGCTTATCGGGGGTCTAGGGACGGCGCGTGGTTGGGGGTGAATGGGGGGAGAGGAGGTTGTGCTTGAAGAGGCGGACGTTGTCGCCAGCGACCTTTCCGGCAGTGCGGTTGCCTGCGGCGCAGGCGGCCGTGCGGATGCCAACGACGTCGGGGTCGCACGAGGAGATGGCTTGGGCGTGGGACGCCCGAAGGGATCCGGCGAGGCCGCAGAGGAGGCCGCGGCGCCTTGCTCGGCGGACGAATCGGGTGAGGTCTGGGAGGGTGAGGAAGTCGAGGAGGGTGCGACCGTCCTTGTTGATGGTGTCAATGAGTACGCCGGCGGCGCCGGCGGCAGCTGCGACCGCGGGTAGCTGGAAGGGAGAAAGGGAGCCGACAAGGTTCCAGTCGGCGTAGGCGCAGGCGATTACTCTGACCGAGGAGCAGACCGAGCGGGTGGCACGGACGACGTCGGCTACCAGTTTCTGTGCCTGTTTGGGCGAGCGGACGCCTAGGAGTCCGAGTTTGAGATAGTCGGGACCTAGGGCTGCGGCCCCGGCGGCTGCGAGGGTTGCGGTGCCGGGCAGGTTGGGGAGGTCGCCGATTGCGCAGCTGGTTTCGGCTCGGGAGGCGACTGCGGCGATTACCTCGCTGATTACCCAAGGCGGAGCAGCTCCGAGGGAGCCCTCCGCAGGGTTCTTCACGTCGACGATGTCGGCGCCGCCTCTAAGCGCCTCGGGTACTTCGTCGGCGCCAACGACGCTGACCAGGAGCTTCATAGATTTCACCTTCGAGTACGAGGCAGTATGTGGCTTGCTACTGTGTCTTGGCCTTTTACAATGCTTTCGAGGCGCTCGGGAAAAAGGCCGTTTGCGAGCCATGCATCCATTCGGTGCGCCGAAAGGAACAGGGGTAGGTAGGCATCGACCGGGGAGGACTGCAGGCGAAGGAGGTCATCGGCAGAAACCTCGCGAAGGAGCTTGCCCCCAGGAAACGGATCGATAACTCCGTCGACCGTCTTGGCGAGCAGCAGGCGTGCGTTTAAGCGCGAGGCGAGGAAGGCGGCGATCGAGTCGGAGGTTACGTCCCACGTCTTGGGCAGGTCGGCCCTCCTCAAGAGATCAAGTGGTAGAAAAAGGGCGATCTTGGACGGTGGGGATTGGGCGGGACGGGTGGTGAGCGAAAAGGCTTCGCGACTGAAGCGGGCAAGCCGGTAGGCGTTCAGGTGCATTGCTAGGACTGCGGTCCAGTGGGAGGCACCGGAGCCGAGCGAGTGCTTACGGTCGAGGGCTCGCACGCAGTCGGCATAGCTCCCACCTCCCGTCAGGACGACCAACGGCGTCTTCTTTCGGAGTCTTACCAGCGTGCGAACGAGGTTGAGTAGGGATGGTTTGCGGGACTCCAGAAGACTCCCACCGACCTTGATTACCCACAAGGAAGGTCCCCCAGAGCACCGGCGAGGGCCAAGCTCGCGGCGGGTGCGTTCGCGGAGATGTCCTTCGCCCTGCGCCGGAAGGTGAGGTGGAGCTCGGTCTCCAAGACGGAGTGGAACGGTCGCAGGTGTCTTAGGCCGGCGGCCCGTGCAGCGGGTTCCGCAAGGGCGAACATCCCGATGCCCGCAAGCACACAGGGCAGGTCTGAGGGGTGCGGGTAGCGCGACGCGACGAGTTTGATGTGGCGGGAGACCTTCTTGATCTGGGCGGCGTGTATGTAGCGAGCGATGCAAATGATATCCTTCTGGGATAGCGAATCGGTGTCTGCGCAGATCACGCGGCTCAGCCTGCGCATTGCGCCGTTCTTGGTCTTTGGGCCCCCGTCGCTCGTGGGGACGGTGAAGTCCTTGGGCGAAATGAGTCCGAGTATGAGGTTGACGTCCGCGGTTGTGGCGAAGCTCTCAGAGGAGACTCCCAAGTCCCGTCCGTGCAGGCGGACGTGGTCGACCAGGGTCGCCACATTGGTGCGAAGGGCGCCGGTGTAGACGAGCTCCTGGTTGGCGAGTCGTCCCATATCGGTGGGGTCCTTGACTTGGTGTTTGCCGTGCGAGATTGGGATTATGTCCGTGGTTGTGGAGCCAGCGTCGATGATGATGCAGTCCGGAAGCAGGGGTCCTAGCAGTAGAACGGGCGCAACCCAGTTAGCGGCCGCGACCTTAAGGGGTTTGGAGATCGCCTCGGGCAGTTGGGCGAGCTTTCCTGTGCTGAGCAGGAAGACCGCCGAGGGATCCACCCGGGCCACCGCCGACAAGACGAACCTGACGCCCTGTCTCTTGGTGTGAAAGCAGTCCGCCAACTCGGCGGTGGTTGTGACGAGGGTGCGGTGGGGGTGGGCAAGGTAGGGTCGGAGGATTCGCCGCAGGAAGCGGGGGAACTGCCTATGTTTCTGCCAGAAGGGGAAGTAGAAAGACTGTACGCGCACGACCCGCGGCCTTCCTCGGCGGTCCGCGGGAAAGCCAGGCTTCTCGTAGGTGCATGCGACGATCTTGGTGTTAGCTCCTCCAATGTCAAGACCAATACTCAGCAGATGATGTTCATCTCCGCCAGTCTTCGCCTGGCCTCTTGCATCTTGGCTGGCATCTCGAGGGGATCGGTGCCGCGGACGCAGAGCATCGCGGAGCTTGCGTCCTTCATGTAGAAAGGCCCAAATGGGAAGGGAGGGGAAACCACTTCCGGGATCTCGAAGATCCTCGGGAGAAGGGCGTCGCTTGCTTGGACGGTGCGTTGGAGGGGCAGTATCGCCCACTGGGCATATCCTTGGCAACGAGGTTTCGGGCGGGATCCGTCGAGAAGGATCTGGCCTAGGGATGGTTCGATGACCTTGGCGAGTCCTATGCAGGATGTGGTCATCCTCGGGTTAATCTCCATGAAGTAGCAGTCTTCACCTTCCGCCACGAAGTCCATGCCCATGAGTCCCTTGGAGTTGGTTAAGCCCACGATCCTCGCCAGGTCTCTCCAGATCAAGTCTGAGGATGCAAGCGGGAACGGACACGAACCGCCCTGGTAGCGCAGCGTTTGTGAAACGGCTACCGACTGGGTGTTGAGCGAAAGGGGCAGGATATCCGGAGCATCGGCGAAGAAGGTCGCGCTGAGGTGGCGTCCTTGGACGAATTCCTGCACTATCCCCCGCCCGCGGCCACAGGAGGCGAGCCTTGCGCAAGCCATCTTGGAGTCTGCGGGGGTCCGTACGATCGATATCCCCTCGGACCCAGTTCCGTCGACAGGCTTCACTACGGCTGGTAGCCCGACCTCCCTTGCGGACTTTTCGATCTGGATGGGATCCGCCTCGACTTCGATGAACTTCGGGACCTTCAGGTACGAGGCGGCCCGGCTCACGAGTTCGAAGGACCGGACCTTGTTTGAGAAGGCCTCCGTGGTCTCGGGGGAACAGCTCAGCAGCCTCGACCGGGAGGCCGCGGAGCGGGAGATGTTTGAGAGCATGCCGTGGGACTCGGGTGCGATGACGAACACCGCTTCGTGCTGATCGAAGATCTCGTCCGAGATCTGGGCGTGGTCCTCGTCGAGGAATATGAGCCGGTCTGCACCCAGGTAGCGAGCCTCCGTGGCCATGTTCCTCGAGACGACGGCCGTGACGGAGTTGCCATCGACCTTCATGATGGTGCACAGGGTTCTAAGCATCCCAAAGCCCTCGGGCAGGATGGCTCGGCTGCCTCGGCCGCTGGCGCAGGCCCACTCGAGGACAAGCACGTCCACAGATAGCGATTTAAAGCGGATTTCTCTTAAATCTCGCGAGCAGGCCTTGAGGGTCATCCCCGTCTTGGACGTTCTCGAGGGAAAGGTCGTACATGCTGTGGCTGGCCGCAGGAGCGACTACCTGCCGATTCGCAGCAGGATCACGTCATCCGTGCGCCCGGCCGATGTAGCATCCGACCTTCGGCGGCTCTTCCCGTTCCGGGAGGTCTACATCGCCGACCTGGACGCGATAGAGGGAACCGGCGAGAACATCAGGGACGTGTTTGCGGTTCGAGATCTGGGGTACTCGGTCTATCTTGACTGCGGCGTGCAGGGGGCGGGGGACATCGACGCGAACCTGAAGCGGGTTGAGAGGCTCGTGATCGGCACCGAGACGCTGCAGTCGATCCGGGAGCTGGAGAGTGCATGCAGGCTTCACCCCTGGGTTGTTGTTAGCCTCGACTTCAAGGGGGACGAGCTACTTGCCCGGGATAGGTCGTTGATGGGCATGAGTCCTGCAAGACTGGTGGAGGCCGTCTGCCAGGCAGGAGCATCCGAGTTAATATACCTCGATCTGCGCCGTGTGGGCACGGGCTCAGGCGTGATGTCGTCCCGCCTCCAAGCGATACTTGATGCGTCCGAGGTCCCCGTCCTAGTTGGGGGCGGCGTGAGGGACTCCGGGGACGTCAAGGCCCTGGAGGAAGCAGGCGCCGCGGGCGTTCTCGTGGCGACCGCAATACATTCCGGCGCCCTGACGCGGCAGGAGATCGAGAGGTTGGTGGGCTCTCCGGCCTGAGGGGGCGAAGCCAGCCAGGCCGTGCCTAGGAACGCCGGTCCTCACGTGCGACCTTGAGAAACTCTCCCGGGGCCTCCCTGCTAGACCCGATCAGGATTCGGAAGTGGGGCTCGGCTCCCGAAACCCGCTCGAGGATGCCGTGGCATATCGCTCTCTCGCCCCTGCGGACCTGGTTGGCGTAGGTGTGCGTGAAGGACACTATCTCAGAAACCTCAACGCCAAGGGCCTGGCAGCCGGATACCCCGTATCTGGCGGGGTAGTCGTGTGCGAGTTCGTCGTCCGTGACGACGCAGGTCGCTCGAGCCCTGCCCAACCTCTTGAAAGAAACATCCCCAAATCTTCCGTCGATCTCCTCAGGCCTCCTTGCCGATAACACGTCGAATCTCCTGTTGCCAAACTTCGCCCTGTCACCCTTCCTCGATTCGTGCCAGACGAACTCCTGGAAGGAGTAGCTGGAGGGATCAGACACCCTCTTCCTGTAGAGGCGTGCGAGGTCACGGCGGTCGAGGCGAGAGAACACGCCGTGCGAGACGCATTCCCCAAGGGCATCGAGCACTCTCCTGTAGTTGGAGAGCCCGTACACGACGAGGTCGATGTCGGACGATGCTTCCTGGGCGCCGACCAGGAAGGATCCCGTGACGCCCAAGTCGGCTTGCGCAAGGCCCGACCTTGCGACGAGTTCAGCGATCGCCGAGCTGAGTGCCGGCTCGTCGTCTTCACGCACTAGTTCATCAAGTCGGAAGGCGGGTTGTAGGTGGCGGAGCACGCTTTTCTCGGGGACGATCGTCACCTCGCGGTCGAGTTCGGGACAGAAACGTATGTACTGCGGGGCTAGGCGGGACAGGAACCTTTCCGCCTCAGCGCTCGTTCGGACCTTCATGAGTCCCCCACTGGTCCTGCGGAACCGCAGCTGAGCAAGGATTCCCGAGGGAGGATGGAGGTTGGATACGACGGAGAAGAGGAGGCCCTCGCGAGTTTCGACGAAGTCCCTGACCCTGAACATCGGGGCGAATGCGTTCCGGGGCCAATAAAATCTTTAGCCTTGGCTTTCGACGCGGTCGGGGCCAAAGTTGATCGCCGGAATAGTTCCCGTAAGCCCCCTGAGCGATGCGAAGACGAGGCTCCAGGCACCGGGTCTGTCCGAAGAGCGGAAGCGTGAGCTCGTCATCGCCATGTTGGAGACGGTCCTTGAGGCGATGGTGGGAAGCCGGCTGGATTCGACATACGTCGTGACTTGCGATCCTAGGCTGCTCAGGCTGTCGGCGAGGGCGGGCGCAAGACCCGTTCGAGAGCCTGGCAGGTTGGGCGCGGACGGCGCGGTCAGCTATGCGACCAAGAGGGCGGTCCGCGACGGCGCCCAAGCCAGCTTGGTCATGTTGTCCGATGTTCCGCTCGTGACTCCAAGGGATGTGGATCGGATGATCGACAGGGCACGCAGGGTCGAAAGGTGCGTTGTCGCGGCCAGATCGAATCGAGGAGGCACCAATGCGCTCTGCAGGGTTCCGGCCGAGGCGATACCGACTCGGTATGGTGAGAACAGTTTTATGAACCATCGGGTGGAGGCCAGGAAGGCCGGGATACCCTTCTTTGAGTTTCGATGCGCGCGAATCGCGTTTGACGTGGACACGGTGAAGGATTTGAGGTTGCTGGCAAAGATGGACCGAGAATCAAAGAGGTATCCCTTCATTTCTGAAATGTTGGGGCCGACGAAGGGACGGGAAGGGAGACCATGGCGCGATCCAGAATAGTCATCGTCGAGGGCAAGACCTATCTTGTGCCCCGCAAGAAGTACAAGGTGGCGAGAAAGGGTTTCAGGAGCTCCGAGGAGACTTGGGCTCACATAATGCGGAACATCGAGGACTTCGGGATGCCCTTGGAGGAAGGTGGGCAGGAAGCGGCCAAGGAGGCCGAGGCACAATCCCAAGCGAGGGAGCGATCGTCCGAGGCCGGGAAGGCAAAGGGCTCCGCGAAGAAGCCGCCCGGGAAGCCAAAGAAAGCTCCAAGGGAGTCGGGCCCCGAGGGGGAAGGCGGGGCGCCTGGGGAAGCGAAGAAGGAGTAGTCCGCTAGTGGAAGATCTTGACGAACGACATTAGGGAGAAGGCAAGCATGACCGCCAGCGAGAGCGCGAACGAAACGGCCCCCAAGCCGATCAGCGGCGTAATGAAGATCCCTGCGATCATCAGCGGAACCAAGTTGAAGGCCAGCTTCCCAGGGCTGAACGGTCCCAGCCAGCTTTGCACGTGGGCGAATTCGTGTCTTATGACGCTAGGATCATCAACAGCTATGATGCCCCAGCCGACGAACGAGTAGCCGGATATCTCCACGTAGTGGCGGTCCGCTTGGCCGTCCGGTTGCGGTTCAGACGTCGTGCGGCGAGAGCGCATCTCCCTGCTGCACACGTAGGGTGGGCCTTCTTCCCGGGGTTTCATAACAAGTGCAAGCGGCCTGCCATAGCAGATGGAAAGCACGCAGGCAAGGCACAAGGCCGGAAAGTAGATGATATGGGAAAGGCCCCAGGAAACCTTTCGCGGAAGGTGAAACAGGAGCGGTCGAAAGGGCAGGTGTACGAGCTTGGGGCAGAAGCCCAAGTCGGTATGGGCTTGCTGCAACTGGGGACTACTCCTCCTCTTCGTCTTCCTCAAGGGGCGGCCCCGTGTATCTTGCGGCGGAGATCGTCTCGCCCCTCCTTATGCCGAACAGTTTCATCGTTCTAGCATCTATGCCGACGAACTTGGTTGGCAGGTAGTCGTCCTCGACGGCCTTGACTAGCAGGGTCCCCCTCCGGCCGATGACTTCGATGATCCCGCCCGGCATTATCTCGAGTTTGTCGAGGTCCTCGCCGCGCATCTTGACGGTGTTTATCCAGTTGACGGGCATGGCGCTCAGCTCCACAACGCCTTCCTTCTTCTTCTCCATTTCTGGCTCCCCAATGGTAGTTGGGGTACCGGTATATAGATTTACCGAATCGAGAATCAAGCCCGTCCTTGTGCGGTCAACGATCGGTCGATGGCGGAGAAGGCGTGGGAAAGCTGCCTCTTGGTTATGCAGAGAGGCGGGACCAGCCGGATGACCTGGCCGGCAGTGCGGTTGACGATGACGCCCTCCTGCAGGCAGTGCTCCAAGACTTTTTTGGCAACGTCCTCGGATGCCATTTCAAGTGCCAGCATTAGGCCAATTCCCCTAACGTCGCGCACCGAGTCCGGGTGGCGGCTGCGAAGCATCCTCATCTTCTCAATGGCCCATCTGCCCAACTCTGTGGCTCGCTGAGGCAGGTTTTCTTGTTCCAAGACCTCCAGCGCAGCCATGGCCGCGGCGCAGGCCAGGGGGTTTCCCCCGAATGTTGAGGCATGGTCGCCCGGGCGCAGTTTGTCCATCACGTCCGATCTGGCTGCAACTGCGCCTATTGGCACGCCGCCGCCCAACCCCTTTGCCATCGCGACGATATCGGGCGTGATTCCCATGGTCTGGCAGGCTAGAAACCCGCCGGTCCTTCCCATGCCGGTCTGTACCTCGTCGAATGCAAGGATAATGCCGGCCTCGGTGCAGAGTCTGCGGACTGCGGAAAGGTAGCCGGGGTTGGGCAGGATTATTCCTCCCTCCCCCTGGACCGGTTCTAGGATCACTCCGCCGACGCTGTCGTCGATGGCCGACGCGATCTGGTCTTGATCGCCGTAGTCGACGAACCTAACCCCGGGAAGAAGGGGCTCGAAGGGCTCGCGATACTTGGACTGCCCGGTCACGGAGAGGGAACCCATGGTACGGCCGTGGAAGGAGCCCTTGGCGGCTAGGATCCCGGGCCTCCCCGAGGCCCTTCGGATGAGCTTCAGTGCCGCCTCAACCGCCTCGGTCCCGCTGTTGCAAAAGAAGACCTTGTCGAGCCCAGCGGGGAGCATGCCCACGAGCTTCTCCGCCAGCCTTGCCTGCGGTTCGTTGTAGTAAAGGTTGGAACAGTGCATGAGGCGGCCCGCCTGCCGGCGAAGGGCCCTCACCACCTTCGGGTGACAGTGGCCAACGTTGTTGACGGCGATCCCCGCAACGCAGTCCAAGTACCTCCTTCCTTCCGAGTCCCAAACGGTCGCGCCCTTTCCCCGGACCAAGCAGATCTTGAGGCGGGTGTAAACCCCGGCATGGTAGCGCGAGTCGAGCTCGAAGATTGTGTCTGCGAGCGAGGCCATGGCTGTGGGTGGAGACGCGCTCTCAAAAATGCTATACAGGGCCGTTCCGTCGCTTTTCGAGGCACAGGGCGGTATCCTCGCCGCACGGGGCTGTTCTGATCTGGGATAGCCCGAGCGCGCGGAGGCCGCGGATTGTTACCTGCGCCTTGGTAGGGAAGCTAAGTGCTACTCTGCCACCGCCCTTAAGTACCCTCGAGAGCTCGGCCATCGCCGCACGTCGTCGAGGGATGTTCTGTATCACTGTGGCAGCAAGAACCCCGTCGAAGGATGCGTCCCGGAAGGGAAGCCTGGTGCAGTCCCCCAAGACGACACTGCCCTTCATCTTGCTGGGTCGGGCCGACAACATTGCGAGGGAGAAATCAAGCCCTACGTAGGCCGCTCCACCCGCGTTTATGGGGTCGGCCGCGAGACAGGTCCCGCAGCCCCAATCGAGGATCTTCTGGCCGGACGCCAAGCCGAGCATGTCCAAGAGAACCGGATACTTGGATCTTTGCAGCTCGCTGTAGCGAGCGTCGTACCTCGAGGCGGTCTGGCTGTACCTTCGACGGGTCTCTGAGGGTCCCAGCAACCGAAACCTCGGGTTTCCGTCGGGGCTTAAGACTCTCATGGCCGGTGCGTCCAACCCAACGCGGCGAGTGGGAGTGTGTTGGTGGGCAGTCTAGGCGTGAGCAAGTCAAGGCCGAGGTAGGCGTCTTCGGCCGGGAGATCTGTTATTTTGTGCAACAAGCAGTCTCAATTTGTCCTCTTACAGTACTAGATCGGGATAGATGTTTCTAAGGCTCGTGGGTGATTTGTAAACATTTATAAGGGAAACAGAGGGTTGCGGCCCCTGCCCGTGGACTCTCTCAATCTTGCCATCAGGAACCTCCAGAGGCGCAAGCTCAGAACCGCCCTACTTATAGTCGTGATGACGATAGTGTGTGCGAACTTCATCCAACAGGTCAACTTCTCCATAGGGCTTGAGGTAACCGGGGACATAGAGGAGGCCCAGGCCGAGTGGGAGCAGAGGGCGACGCACCTCACCTTCTTCGACGCCGACATCTACCCGGAAGGTAAGGCGAGTCCAAAGGTCACCATTCCCAGGGACGTCGCGCGCATTTCCAATGACCTGTACAACAAGGCGTTCGAGGCCGTCGACGCGGTGAAGGGGAAGGTGGCCCGGGAGGTTTGGCTCAGCTTCGGCAAGATCCAGATAACCAAGCCGGGCGAGTTTGAGACGTTCACCATACCTTCGGGCGACCAGTACATGGAGCTTATAGGCATGGACTCCCCCTACATCACGATCTTTCTCAACACGACGCCGAAGCTTCAACTTGCTACCTGTCCTTACTGTGACGGCGTCGGGTGTGAGAAGTGCGACTATACGGGGAAGTGGGGAAGGTATCCCCCTCCCGCCGGCGGCGGGATCGTGATCTCACAGTACTACATGCTCAGGGAGGACCTCAACCTCTCCCTCTACTATGACAGCGTGGCAAAGAAGTGGGTAGGAACCAACGTCACGGTCTTCTACGACCTCGAGGGGGCAAAGAAGCTGGGCGAATATACCCTCTACGTCGGCTTAGGTCACACTCCGCCCACGCAGGGCATTCCCCTCCAGATAATCGGCGTCATTAGGTCCGAGCCCAATTTCGGTCTCATCTCCCTGAAGGACGCATGGACACTCAAAGGCATGGAGAAGGACCGTTGGTCCAGCTTCATGTACATAAGGATCCCCAAGGTGACGGACTTCGGAACGGTCAACAGCAAGCTTTCCCGTTACTACCCGCAGCACAACGTGTTCGTGTTGTACCCGGTGCTGAAGACGGTGACCGCCACCATCAACATACTGCAATGGGAGTTGCCGCTCGTCGCGGGGCTGGTCGCGCTGCTGATATTCCTCAACATGATGCAGATGTCCATCTACGAGCGCATCAGGGAGGTCGGCACGATGAGGGCGCTTGGCGCTGAGACGACGACCGCCATCATGATCTTCAGCTTCGAGGGCATGATAATCGGCGCGATAGGTGGGGTGATCGGCTATATTGTGGCGGTCGTGATCAGCATGATCACCAAGTACGGGGGAATAAACCCGGAGCTCGTCATACTGGCTGCCATAGGGCCGGGCAAGCTCATCCTAGGGCTCGGTTTCGGACTGATGATCGCCTTCATAGGGGCGTCCTTGCCCGCGTTCTTCGCGATCGCCAGATCGCCCGACGAGTGTCTGAGGGGAGGCAGGTAGGACTCCCAAGAGGGCAAGGGTGGCTCCGCGCCATCCTCTTTCGGCTGCTAGGGAAAGGATCTTCCTGTAGCTTGCGCCGAACCTGTCTGCCAAGGCTTGCGCAAGGCATGACCGTGGAACGAGGGCAGGAGACTCCCCCAGAAGGTTTGCAAGGATGATGCCTGCCTCCGCCGGATCCGAATCGGACAGGAGCCGGGCCAAACCAGGGGGCCTTGCAGGAAGCCGGCCGAGGAGCTCGGGAAGGATCGATAGTTCGAGTCCTGCTGCTGGTTCTGGCTCTGCAAGCGCTTCATGTTTTCGTTCCCCCAAAACGGATCGGGCGACCGCCGGCAGGCTCCCGACCCGCCTCAGCTCGGACCTGATCTCGACTACCGATCTTCCCGACGCCGAGGAGAGAGCCCTAATGATGTGGTCGCGGGATGTTTGGAGGCCTCGTTCCACGAGAGGTTCGCCGCCCAGCACTGCCACGACGATGGGAAGGTCTCGGTTGTCTGCGGACAGCACGAGGTCCTGCGCAAGTTGGCGTTTCTCGATGAGGCTCGCCTGAGAGATTCGTTCGAGGGCGAGCGCAAGATCGGAGAGCCTCAACGAGTTGGTTGAAAACAGATATCA
>Ga0129301_1001431_pt1 | contig 11569 bp, 15 predicted proteins | sample ConPoolayeHmetaG_FD_94489 | JGI IMG/M metagenome (GOLD analysis project Ga0129301, IMG submission 94489) | Hot spring microbial mat communities from California, USA to study Microbial Dark Matter (Phase II) - Cone Pool mat layer H metaG ...
GACCAGCAGCGGTACGCTCGGATCACCGCGGCAATTTTCCCAGATGATCTGCAGGCAGTGCCCGCAAGCGAAGCAAAGGTCCTCCACCGCAAAGGGTCGGGTCATCGGCTTTACTAATTCCTCCGGCAATGCCCAGTGGGCGGGCGCGCCCGTGATGCCGAAAAGTTTGATCTTGGTGCCGCGGCCTTCGCCGGCGATCATGCTATCGATCGCGTTCTGCTCGGCATGCGTGGTTTGAGTGTAGGTTGCCCGCTCCACGTTACAACCGCTGTACCAATTGCCGGTCTCCGTCAGTAGCGCCGCTCCGACCCAGTAGCGGGAGTAGGGGGCTTGGGCCTTCAGCCGGGCGAAAGAGGCGTTGATCAGAATTTGCCTCTCCTCGTCGGAGAGCTCATCCTCGCAGAGGATTTCGACCTTAATCTGCCGGTGGATCGTCCGCATCTCTCTCCCTCCTTGGAGTAGATTCTTCCTAATTCTAAGTTGGGAACGCCGGATGTCAAAAAAAGAGGCTGGTGCGGGCGCATCAACCTCTTGGTTGTTTCTCCCGATTCAGAAGCTCGATTCGCGGTTCCAGTAGTCCGAATCCTGTAGGACCCAGGAACTCTTTCGCAGCTCGGCCCAGTCGTCGACCAGCTTGCCCCGGACGTTCTTCCAGCGGATGATGGTAACCGCGCTGTCCCACGTCAGCGCCGGGTAAAAACGCCGCATTCCTTCCAACCCCTCCTCGCGGCTGGGGAAACCGGCGGCTTGCCATTCTTCTTCGGTCACCTCGGCGAGCCGGCAGTAGCGGACCCCGGTGATGTCGGCCTGGACGCACCAAGGGTCCTTTTCGCAACAACAAAGCACCACCGGTGTTCCGGGGTGATATTCGCGGTATCCGTCCCGAATCGTAATTTGCTTCTTTCCTTCCAGAATCGCCTTCCGCACAACTTGGTCCGGGGAAAAAAGTAGTGCGACGAGGGGTTTCCGCAGTTCAGTCATTTTGCCTCTCCTTTACTTTTATCGATTAGCGCTATTTTATCACCGTCTTTTGCTCTGGCAAGTTTGGGATTGGCCGTACCTTTTATTAAAGAAAGTCCTCTTCGATTTCTTGACACTATATTTTCCAGTCTATAATGCGGGGACACGAGCCAACCGGGCCCGCCCCAAAAGGAGAGTGGGCAAGTGCGAATAGCTCTGGTCACGTCTGTGTTGCTTTCCTTCTTCTTGGTTTCCTGTTCGGCTTTGGGTTACGTGCCGCAGGTGGATCTTTTGGCGGCCCGGTCCGAGCGGGATGCCGCCCAAGCTGAGGTTGCCGACCTGCAAAGACAGATTACTGTTCTGCAGGGTCGGCTCAGCAACTCGGAGGCGGCTCGCGATCTCGCGGAGGAGCGGTTGAGTCGGCTCATCTGCCCTGACCGGACAATCGGGGACTTCCTCACCTCGAGTGGGGCTTTGCTAGCCCCCGATGCCGGTGAGTACGGCGTAGGTCTTTATCGGGTTTATACCACCCAGTGGCTCCCGGTGGGGCAGCCGTGGTCGGACTCTGGCTATCAGACCATCTTGCTGGTGGATGATGATGGTCAGAATTCCCTGATCCTTGACACCCGGGAGAACTGTGTGATCCCCAATCCGGATTTCTGGGGGCTTGATTTTTTCCGGTAGGGACCCGCTCGAAGCTCGGTGGCGAGTACCCCCGTCGGTTTCTGAAAAAGGAACCGACTTTTTCTTTTCTGGAAAACTAGAATTGTGAGCGGCCGTCGTTTTTATTGGCTGAGGGTGCCGTCGAAGTGTTCGTCATCGGCTTCGGCCGCCGCTTTAGTGGCGTGGATAACGCCGTCCCGATGGTGGGGCGGGGAGTAGACGGTGTAGAGTTTGAGAGATTGGTCAGCGGAAGTGTTAACGATGTTGTGGCGGATGCCGGCCGGAACTACTACCACGCTAGTTGGCCCGATTTCGTGTTCTTCTCCTTCCAGAACCGTTTTTCCCGTTCCTGCCTCAACCCGGAAGAACTGGTCGACCTCCTCGTGGACCTCTTCCCCGATGTCCTCGCCCGGCCTTAGGGTCATTACGACCAGTTGGCAGTGGGGCGCCGTGTAGAGCACTTTCCGGAAGTTTTCATTCTCCAGAGTTTCTTTTTCGATGTCGGTTACGTAGCCGCGCATTTCCATTGGTAGTGTAACACTTTTGGGTTCCGAGTGTTAAAATTATGGGTGAGTCAAGGGTGCAGTAATGGACAACACCTTAAAGGTGTCGACCGGGTTCGCAAGATATTTTATGGCGCGGTGGCGGAATGGCAGACGCGCACCGCTCAAGACGGTGTGAGGGCAACCTCATGAGAGTTCGACTCTCTCCCGCGCCACCAGGTTTGTAAAAATACGGCGCTACTTGTTTATGCTTTCAGTTACGGAATTACGAAAGGGAACAACGTTTGTGGAGCAGGGAAAACCCTATTTAGTGTTGGAGTATCAGCACCTCAAGGTCGGCCGGGGGAACGCTAACATTAAGGTGCGGGTTCGGGATCTGAAATCCGGGGCCGTCTTGGAGAAGAGCTTTATTTCGGGGGCGGTCGTCGAAGAAGGCAAAATCGAGCGTAAAAGAGTGCAATATTTGTACTCGGATGAGAAAAACCTCATCTTCATGGACCCCTCCTCCTTCGAGCAATTCGCAATTCCCAAAGGCGTCGGAGGTGGAGCCGAGAGGTTCCTGAAAGATGGGACCGAAGTTTTTCTGCAGGTCTTTCAAGACGAGCCGATCCGGGTGGAGCTGCCCCCTAAAGTGGATCTTAAAGTGGTTGAAGCCCCGCCGGGGGATAAGGGAGATACCAAACAGGGCGGAAGCAAAGAAGCAACCGTTGAGACGGGGTATAAGCTCCAGGTCCCGATGTTTGTCAAGGTTGGGGAGATTATCCAGGTAAACACCGAAACCGGCGAATACGCCGGCCGCGCTTAGTCCTCTCCCGGTCCGTTGCTTCGATCTCCCTTGACACTCAACTTTTCAGTGCTACAGTGAACGGTAAAATGCGGAGATACGCCTTCCTTTCAAAAGAAGCCGCTTATGAAGCTCTTAATCGGTTGCGTTCGGCCTTTCTCGCGGCCAAAGACGGGAACGATGTGGAAGATATTATCAAGGGCGTTTTGACTTCCGATGAGCGTTTTAAAATCGGCCGTCGGATCCAGGTCGCTCAAATGCTGAAACTCGGCGCTGGATATGAGGAGATAAAAGAAGCTCTCAAGGTTGGTTTTGCGACGATTAACTTTGTGGACCGAAATTTGCGCGATTATCCCCGAGCTTACGACCTAATCAACAAGAGATCAGAGAAAGTTGAGCGGAAGTACAGGGAGAAAGCCTACAAAATTTCGGGGGGATCGCTGCGGGTTTTCAAGTCCCGCGCCTATACCGAATTTACGCGGAAGGACGTTTCTCGCTAGATTTTTTTCAGTTATCTAGTGCACTGTAGTACTGAAAAACGGGGTGACTAGCTCTTAATAAATTAAGCAAGAGCATTGGCGGTGAATGCGGTAAATTAAGAGCCTTAACGAAACGCAAATGATGGCGATAGTTTTAGTAGCGAACTTTGGTGCCAGCAACGTTAATGATATCTTTTAGTTGTGGAATTTAGGAAGGAAACTCTCAAAAACGGGGTGCGTTTAATTGCCGTGCCGATGCCGTACCTGGAGTCGGTGACGGCGATGGTTGGGATCGGCGCAGGCGGCCGCTACGAGGACGCCCGGACGCAGGGAATTGCCCACTTTACCGAACATATGCTCTTTCACGGGACTGAGAAGCGCCCCTCTTCTTTAGCGATTTCCTCCGAGCTGGAGTCTCTCGGGGCCCACTTCAATGCTTTTACCGACAAGGAGATTACTGCTTACCATGTTAAGGCGGAGGCCCGGAATCTTTCTAAGATTATGGATGTCTTAATTGATATCATCTTCCATTCCCGGTTTGATCAGCGGGAAATTGAGCGGGAGGCACGGGTGATTACTGAAGAGTTGCGGATGTACCGGGACGAGCCCCGCAACTGGGTACAAACCTTAGCGGACCGGTTACTTTACGGGGAACACCCCTTGGGGTGGGAAATTTTGGGTACGGAGGAGACTTTAAAGGCGATTCGGCGGGAGGATTTTTTGGATTATCTTGATCGTTGGTATCGGCCGGGAAACTTGGTAGTGGCGATCGCCGGCCGGTTGGAGGAGGATTATTTCGGGGGAGTAAGCGGATTGCTGACCGATCGAGAGGCTCAGCCAGTAGAGCGGCCGCGCGAGTTTGTTGTTTCCCAAAGTGAGCCCAGGGTGCTTTTGGAAAGGCGGAAAATTGATCAAACCCACTTTGTCTTGGGGGTGCGGGCTTATCCTCGTTCCCACCCGAAGCGGGAAGCGCTCGAGGTCCTGACGACGATTCTCGGCGGGGGAATGAGTTCCCGCCTTTTCCAGGAGGTTCGGGACCGAAGAGGACTGGCTTACTATGTCGGGGCCGACTGGCAGGACTTTTCCGATACCGGGGCGCTGTTGGTTTCGGCAGGAGTCAACAATCAGAAAGTTGAGGAAGCCGTAGCGGTGGTGGTAGAGGAGCTAATTAAGCTCCGGGACAATCTAGTCCCAGCGGCGGAGTTGCGGAAGGGGAAAGAGATGCTTCGAGGATCCTTGGTTATGAGTTTGGAGTCTACCAATGGGGCCGGCTTTTACTTTTTGGGGCAGGAGGTGCTGGACCGAAGGATTGAAACTCCCGAAGAACGCTTGGCTAAAATTGACGCGGTGACGTCCGCTGATCTTCAGGCGGTGGCAGAGGAGCTGTTCACGCCGAAGGGGTTAAATTTGGCGCTGGTTGGACCATTTTCTGAACCGAACCTCCTTCAAAAGATTCTGGAGATTGAGGAGAAATAAAAGCCGCCGGGGGCTGAACGCCAAGCCGGCGGCACGGTTCTGTCAAGATTCCAAGGTCCGTCTGGCACTGGCACTGAGTCGCACGACGATTGCCTTCTGGCCGGGCGCCTGAACCTCTTCTCCGGTGGCAATTCCCAGGTCTAGTAAAAGAGCTACGTCTTTGTGGCAGCGGGCTTCCTCCAGCGACCGGAAGCGAAATCCTCGTTCCCCCCGTTTTACCAGTTGAGCAAGGAACTCGTTTGCCAAACCGGCGGCGGGGTCGGCGGTTTTCCGGACCTGCTGAAAGAGGTCTTGTAGCGTTGCGGGCAAGGTTTCTCTCCTTTCTTTCCTTGATTGCCTCCGGGACGGGGGAATTTTACCACACTAGGATTGGTTTTGCTATCTTTAAGCCGTGCTCAATCGCAATTTCTGGTTGCTTTTTGTTAACCGGGCCTTCACGCGGATTGCTTACCATATCACTACCTTTGCCTTAGTAGTTTGGGTTTTCCGGCTCACTGGGGTTAACGTGGCGGTTTCTTTATGGATGGTAGTTTTCTTAGTGGCGTCGTTTCTGTCTTCGTTCGTTTCAGGAGTCGCCGCGGACATTTATGATCGTCGATGGATTATGATTCTCTCCAATTTAGCTTGGGGGGTGACTGCGCTCATGTTTCTATTTTTCCCCGAAAGTTTTCCAGGGATTCTCCTAGTTTCCTTCTTCGCCCAGGGCCTGGACGAATTTTTCTCTCCCGCCCAGAATGCGGCTTTACCCCAGATTGTGGCCAGCCGAGATTTGGTTCGGGCTAACTCCTACTTGTCCCTGGTAACTAATGTTGCTAATTTTCTGGGATACTTTTTGAGCGGGGTATTGCTCCGGTTCGTTGGCTATTCGGCTCCGTTTGTTACTGCGGCGGTGTTGGTAGCGCTGGGAGCAATCGCGGTGATGTTTTTGCCTCCGTTAGCCGTGGAGCAGCCAGTTCCGTTGCGGAAGTTTTGGGGTTTGGTCCGGGGGAAGTTAATTGAGCAACTTTCCTATTTAACCAAGAATCGGGAGGTGACCAACACTTTGCTGATTGCCGCGGTGGTACTTTCAGTGGGGGCGGGAATGGGATCCCTGGCGCCGGGATTTGCCGAGCAAGTTTTAGGGATTGATGCGCGGGATCTGAGTTTTGTGGCCGTGCTTCCCCTCGGGTTGGGTTTGTTTTTGGGAACGATGATTCTTAGTCAGCGCGGAAGGCTGGTGCCCGTTTGGGCAAGCATCTTCGGGATTGGGGTGGTTTCGTTGCTTCTTTCGACTTCGCCATTTTTGCGAACTTTCCTAGGTAACCATCTCGCCTCTCCGCGCGGTTTTGAGCAAGTTCCCTTTTTTTCGCTCACCGTGGCTTTTTTGTGTTTTATCCTGGGTTTTCTGGCTTCTGGGGTTTCCATTCCAGTTGTGGCTTCCCTTCAACGGATTACCACTAGCTTGCACATGGGCCGGACCTTTGCAGCGATGGGGACGGTTAGTTCGATTCTGACTCCCGCGGTGTCCTTGATCTTCGGGCCGGTAGCCGATTTGACGAGTCCGCTAGTTCCGATGGTCGGAATGGGTCTAGTAGCTTGCGGAGCAGCCCTCTGGGTGCGGTCTCGAGTCAGGTTAAAATAAAAAGGTGGTTTTAACGATTGGTCCCTTCTCCTTTTCGGCTTCTTGGTTCGGTCTAGCATTGGCCGCGGCCTACCTCTTAGGGTTTTTTCTGTTCTGGCGGTGGGGGAGGAAAGATGGCTTTTCTTCCGAGGGTCTTTTGGACTTAGCGGTGATTTCTTCGGTTGCGGGTTTGGCCGGGGGAAAGTTGTTGCCGTTGCTCCTCGGGGGAGTTGCCGAGAGTTTCTGGGTGGGGGCTATGGGAGTAGGCGGGTTAGTTTTTTACCTCTACACGGTTGCGAAAGGCTGGTCTTTCCTCCGGCTAGCGGATTGGGCGTCCGTGGCACTGAGTTTTGGTCAAGCCCTCGGGTGGTTAGGGAAAGGGCTCGCGGGTAGTTCCCTCCCAGCGTTGGTTTCCGCCGCTGGCTTTCTTCTGATAGGAGGGGGTCTTGGGCTACTCCGCTTCCGGGGACTGCCGGGGTTAAGATTTTTTTCTTATTTGGGGTTGAGTGGCCTTTTGCTCTCCCTTTCCGCCGGAATGGTTTCGGCCCAGCTTCTCTCCTTAGGGGGAGGGTTAGGACTGGCTTGGATTGCAATTAGGGGGTGGTTTAGGTTAAAAAGAAGTCGTGAATAAGAATAAGAAGCGAACAGTTCCCCCGCCGGCGGACTTTTTACGTCAGATCTGGCGAGTTCTTTCAATGGAGGAGCGGCGGTTAGCACGCGAGAAGGAGCGGTTGGCTAAGGAGGATTCCGTTTTCCACTCGGAGGAACGGGCGGCACTGAAGCCCGCCGAGTTTGTGGATGAGGCAACGGAGGGAATTAGCCACGAGCAGTTGGAGGTGGAGCAAGGGATTCTTAGTCGACTCCTAATGGAGACGCGGTTGGCCTTGACTAAGATGAAAATTGGGAAGTATGGGATCTGCGAGAATTGCGGGGAGCCCATTGACCGCGCCCGCCTCCAAGTTTATCCGCAAGCCCGGTACTGTTTGGATTGCGAAAAGAAGCTTTCCCTCCGGAAAGGTGCTTGAGATTATCTTTGAAGACCAGGACTTACTGGTGGTTTCCAAGCCGGCTGGTCAAACTGTTAACCGCGCCGAGACGACCCAGAGCGAGGTCACTCTCCAAGACGAGCTCGAGGGCTATCTCAATAAACTGCTGACCGCTTATCGCAAACAGCAAAAGGGAGCAATGGGACGCTCACCGTTAGCGGTAGGCTTTTTGGGCCGGGCGGGCATTGTTCACCGGCTTGATAAAGAAACTTCTGGGATTTTAGTGGTAGCGAAAAGCCCCGGGGCGTTTGAGAATCTGCAAGCGCAGTTCAAGGGGCGAACTGTGGATAAGGAGTACTTGGCACTAGTGCACGGGAGGACTGATTGGGAGGGGGAGATCAGTGCTCCAATCGGCCGGGATCTCCGGTTTCGGCGGCGATTTGCGGTGATGGAGGAAGGAAAAGAGGCTACCACTGCTTATCGGCGGGAAGCCGTCTTAAGAAATGGGGAAGAAATATACTCTTACTTGCGAATTCACCCGATCACTGGTCGAACTCACCAAATTCGGGTTCATTTGAAGTACCGGGGCTTCCCCGTGGTCTCCGATCCGCTTTATCTTTCGCCCAAGCGGTTGAAGGAGGATTTGAAAGTTTGTCCGCGTCTCTTCCTCCACGCCGCGGCGTTGACTTTTACCCACCCTGCTTCCGGGGCGCGGATGCGCTTTGAAGCCGAGCTTCCCGAGGATCTGCGCAGGGCCCTGGCCCGTTTAGCCGTTGTTGAAAGTTGAGTGGGTAGTTATAATAGGGGTTAACTTCCGATAAAAGGAGGGGAGGGATGCGCAATTTAATCTTGGGCGCGATTGCCGCAACGCTCATTGCTTGGGCGATTTTTCTAGTTCCCTTCGCCGTCTTTGGCTTTTGGCAGAAGTCGCTAGAGAGTCGAATTGCCGCGATGGCGATCTCTTCCTTCGTTCTCTACGGGGGAGTACTTCTTTCGCGGGTCTTCGTTGCTAGTCGGGAGTGGGATGGCCCCACCAATGTCGCAGTGATAGCTGCATTTGCTGCAACGATTGCTTCGACGGGGTGGTGGGGGGTAATTGCGACGGCGATCGTACTCGCGGTTTGGGCTCTTTGGCTTCCGAGAAACTACCCCGGGACTTTAGGGGTTCAATTTGTGGTGATTTTTGTATCTCTGATTTGGTTTGGGATTCACTAATTATCTCTAAAGCTGGTTGCTGACCAACCAGCTTTTTTTGGATCATCTCTGGATTGTTACTCTTAATTTTCGATACAATAGACCCGAGCCCCTGCCAGGGTTTCTGAAAAGCTCGCGATGCCTAAAAGATACCGCCGCTCCCTGGGTGGGCGCCACCCGTCTTCGTGGCGGCGCCTCAAGCAACAGTTTCGACTTAAACGTCGGCTCCAGCAGTTGAAGATGGCTTTGATTGTGGTAGCTTCAGTTCTGCTGGTCTTGGGAGTTTGGAATCTTTGGAAGTTCTTTACCGAGCCGTTTAAAACCGCGGCCGGCGCTACCTTTCAGAACAGCTATGCCTGGGACGGTACTACCCCCTTTAACCTGTTGGTATTGGAAGTGGTTGGGATAGATGAAATTGCGCCGCCGACGGTTGGCCTAACAATCTTGGCGCTGAACCCTACCCAGGAGTCAGCTACTTTTGTGCGGCTTCCCTTGGAATACCAAAATTTAAAAGACCTTTATGGCTTAGGAAATCTTTCGGTCCAGCGGGACGGGGTTGGGAAGGTGGGGAATGCCGTGCGTAGCCTTTTAGGAATCTCGGTTGACGACTACATTTTGATTGATCACCAAGGTGTGGTTCAGCTTCGGGAAATTTTCCCGGAGGTGCGCGGTCCCCGGGATCTCTTGACTTTTAAGAATATCCTCCGCTTCCCTGATTTTTGGCGGGTTGCCCGGGGGAGCGTGCAAACCAATTTAAGGGCGCTGGAGATCGCCCGGGCCTTTTTCTACCTCGCTCGAGTCCGCTCTGATAAAGTGTTCCAACTAGACGTGGAAGCCGGTCTGCTAGCGGATCTCCCCGGGTTGGACCGGCGGTTGGAGCCATTCTTTCGCGACGAAAGAATGATGGCCGAGCATCTTAAGATCCAGATTTTGAATGGTTCCGGCCGGCCCGGTCTAGCAGCGGCCACTGCCCGGATCGTTCGGAACTTGGGGGGAGAGGTGATTCGCACCGACAACTACGAGCGGCAGGATTTAGAGAAGGGATACTTGCTGCTAGATTCGTCGGGGAGCTATACGGCCTCCCGCTTGGCGCAGATTTTTGGAGTTTCGGACAGCCGTCCACCGCGCTCCGGCTCCGAATCCCGGGCGGATATCACCATAGTTTTGGGAGCCCAAAACTCCTTTGAGATAGAGTAATTTTCAGAATCTACCGCGGGCGGCGAGAGCGAAGGAGGTAAATTATTACCGCTGCTCCACTGAGAAGAAGAACCGCAGGCACAATGTAGAGCTGCCAACCGGCGGGCAGGTGGGGGAGATTAATTGGCGGAAGCTTTCCTTTAAGAAGATCCTTCCACCAGTCGGAACTCTCCTTGGTCGGTGGGGTTTCCGCTTCCTTTAAGTCGGCGAAGTGAATTCCTTCCCCGTTTACCCAATAAAACATTCGTTTTCCTCCCGGAAGATTGAGCACAAACGGGTCTTGGTAGGAACCAATTTGCCCCCCCTCGCCAAACTGACCGCTTTCTTTCTCGGGCGTGAGTTGGGGTTTTTCTTCGATCGTGAACAGCAAGCCGTCGGAGGAGGTGGCCAGGTAGATTCCGTCAATCAAATTCTCCGCCGGAGTTTCAACTGTAAAGTAAAGTTGGTAGGTCCCCGTTAGTTCGCTGTATTCAGCGTGAGCACTCCAGACCCGGTAGGCGCGCAAGGGCTCTTGATAGATATCAATGCGCACTCCCGGATCTTTAGTCCAAATTAAGCCATCCGAGGAAGTGGCCGAGAGGATTCGCCAGGTGAAATCTTGCTCGGTCCTCCGAATCTCACCGTCATAATACATCCGGTAACCGCCAGTCGGAAGAGCGATTACGGTAGGATGGACGATATTGTCGGGGTCAAATTCGCCTCCCGCGGCTAACCTAACCCCCGCTTCGGTTGACCAATTAAGGCCGTCTGGAGAGACTGCGCTTTTGAAAACTCCCCCTCCCGCCTCGAAGGTTTGGTAATACATCCGCCAGCGGCCGTCGGGGAGCTTGATGATTGCGGGCATGGCACCTTGGATTCGAACTCCCGGTTCGATTTCAAAATTTCTCCCATCGGTGGAAATAGCACTTTTTACTTCGGTTCCTTGGTGGAAGTACATTCGGTACCTTCCGTCGGGGAGAGAAATAACTTCCACATTATGAATGGAGGGGTCAGAAAAAACTACCCCCTCCGGTTGCCAAACCAGATTTTGGGCCTTGACGGAGCTAATGAGTAGAGCGAGAACAGTCGCAAGGACGATTGGCAGGCGCATAATTTCAAGACTAGCAAGCTAGCCCAAGTTGTTGCAATGAGGGGTTCCCCAAGTGAGAGGTCGGGAACGAAGATTACTCCTCAGTGCGCATCGGTCGCGCCTTGTCGACCAAAATCGCTCGGCCTTCAATCTCGAAGCCGTTAAACTTCTTAATCGCTTCTTCGGCGGCGGCGTCTTCCTTCATCGTCACGAAGCCGAAGCCCTTGGAGCGACCGGTGTCTTTGTAGCTGATGATAACGGCGTCCTCTACCTCACCAACTTCGGAAAAGATCTTCTTCAGATCATCCCCAGTCGTTGCCCAGGGGAGGTTGCCGACGTACAATTTTGTGCTAATGGGGTTTCACCACCTCTCGAAGCAGGAAACAGGTGAGAGGTGATAGGGAACCGAACCTCTTCCAACGTTGCCCGCGAACGAAGTAATGATAGCAAAAATCAGAAGGAGCGGCAATGTTACCGGTCTTTAGGAGTTGCCGGTGAAGCGGTTGCGCTTAAACTTCTCTTCGATTTGAGAAAAATTCTCCAGGATGAGGTCGGCCTGATAAAGTTGGCTTCGGGTGAACCAATCCGTTTTGAGGCCAATCACTTTGATGCCGGCGTTCTTCGCGGCGGCGAGCCCTGCCGGAGAATCCTCAACGAC
>Ga0129301_1001432_pt1 | contig 11555 bp, 9 predicted proteins | sample ConPoolayeHmetaG_FD_94489 | JGI IMG/M metagenome (GOLD analysis project Ga0129301, IMG submission 94489) | Hot spring microbial mat communities from California, USA to study Microbial Dark Matter (Phase II) - Cone Pool mat layer H metaG ...
AGAATTTTATCGACCAGGGGTTTCAGTTTCACTAAGGGGTGGTTAGGAAATTTTTCAAGGATAGTCTTATAAACCCAATTATCGCTAAAAATTGAACAACCTTACGACTTTTTCAGAGCTCTCCTAGGGTCTTTAGATGATGGCCGATATTCATAAAAACTACTCATCTCAAGATAAGACGTCTTCATGGGATGAGATAATTTCTCTTCTTTGCCAAGAAGGCGCTTAAGGGAAAAGATTTGTAATTTTTATTAAGACTGCCGAAAAATCCGTTAAATTCAAAGAAAAATTCAGCAAGGTCATCTTAAAAACCAATTAATCAAAAATAAGTCATTAAATCTCAATAACTTATAAAAATGACAATTCGGCACAATATTTGTTTTAAAAAAGAAAGAGTTGAGGAGGGACTGAAAAGATATGAAAGGAAAAGAGGAAATGCGTGTAAACGATAATAAGGTAAAAGCAATTCGGTTTACCTTTGAAGTTAAGAGAATAAATGGGCTATCCACCATACCGAAGCCGCCAGCCGCTATTTGCGGGCGAAAGCGAGAATAAATTTTTGGCGGAGGGATTAAAATGAAAAACTCGGGTGGTGGATAGCCCATTCTATCTCTTTGCCCGAAAACCATTTTGGGAAAACTGGTAAGTGATGCCTAAAAGCCAAAAACCGAAAGTAGACAAAAGCCTTAATTTGGTTATAATGGATTATGACCAATAACCACTATTGCCGTCGCATCCCTTTTTTCTATTTCATATTTTGGTGTTTCTCGCCTTTTCTTTTCTGCACCTCTCAGAATAAAGCCCAAGATGACCTTTCTTCCCTTTTAAGTAAAGTAGGTAGATTTAACTCTGCTCTTCATAAAAGAGATGCCCGGGAGGTCTATAATCTATTCAATCGCCAATTTCAAAATGAGACACCTTTTGAGAAATTTGCGACATCTTTCAAAAGGTGGATAGACGGGAAAAAGACCGACCAAATAGAGACGCGATTTATAAATATTACCGGTCTTATTGGGCAGGTATCTACTTGGATTTGGGATGAGAAAAGAAAAGGGCGGTATCATTATATTTTCCAGAGTTGGGTTAAAACCGATGACGGTTGGAGACTTTTGTGGCTCTCTCCACTTCTTGATGGTAGTTTTAGATATGGGATGAAAGACCTGGCAGCGGTCCAAGAGATTCTTCGCCTGGCGATTGAAAATGCCCTATCGCCGGGTGGGTTAGAGAAGAAGTTTGTTGAGTTTGATATACCGGCCAATATTGTCTTCTTAAAAAAGGGGAGACCCGAGGAATTGAATCTTTTATCCCCGGATTCTCGGGTAATTTGGCTTACCTTAGAAGAGATAAAAAGACGACATCGGGCGCTTTCCCTTCCCTTTTATTTTGATTTCGGGCAGGTGCGGATTATTGATAATATCGCTACCGCTTATATTGATATAATCCCGATTAAGAAAACCGGGAGAAAAAATCCTTTCTCCCGAATGCGGGGTCTCCAATTTCAGTTCCGAAAAGAGAATGGCCAATGGCAATTTGTTGGTTATGGCTCAAAGTGGTAAATCCCAATCGCGCCTTCCGTTGACTTGAAGGGGAGACTCAAAACCCTAAACTCTCTTTAAGGAGAGGAAATCCTATGCTTCAAAGCACTATCAGGTAGCCTGCCTTTCGGGAGGAAATCCAAAACTCAAAATCGGATACAGGTATTCTACTTTAGGATTTAGAATTTCCTCTTTGAGATTACGGTTAACGGGCAGTTCTCGGTAAGAAGTTTGGTAGGAGTTTTATTAACTCCACGGCAAGAACCGTTGTAAGACCTAAACCCAATATTTTAAGCCAATCCCCGGGCAATAATGGGACGGTTGAGAATGACTTTTGCAATATTGGGAGATAGATAACGGCGAGTAGTAAAAGGACGGTGCTGATCACCGCTAATAACAAATGCCTATTCTGAAAGAAAGGAAGCCGGAATACGGAAATCCTTTCGGAGCGCCAGTTAAAGACATTAAACATCGCCGAGATGGTAATCATCGCGAAGGTCATAGTCCTCCCTTTCTCCTCCGAAGTGGACAACCCATATTTAAAAAGAACGAAGGCTTGAATGGTCATCAGGAGGCCAATTAGTATCCCTAACCCAATCACCCGCCGGCTAAAGAAAGTCTCTTTCTTCCCCCGGGGTGGTCTTTTCATCATCCCCGGTTCGGGGGGTTCAATACTTAGGGCCATTGGTGGCAAGCCATCGGTCACTAAATTAATCCAGAGAATCTGGCTGGCAATCAAAGGTAAAGGAAGGCCAAAAACCAGAGATAGAACCATAATTAAAATCTCCCCCAGATGCAGACCAAGTCCATAGCCAAGAAAGTTCTTTGTGTTCTTAAATATATTTCTCCCCTCTTCAATGGCACTGACAATTGTGACAAAGTTATCATCCAAGAGAATTAAATCGGAGACTTCTTTACTAACACTGGTCCCGGTAATACCCATTGCCACTCCGATGTCCGCTTTCTTCAAGGCCGGGGCATCGTTAACCCCGTCGCCGGTCATGGCCACGATATTCCCTTTCTTCTGGAGGGCCTCAACAACCCGCAATTTATGGAAAGAGGAGGAACGGGCAATTACCGCAATCTCATCAATCACATCTTGTAGTTCGGCATCGGATAATCGGTCAAGTTCACAACCTTCAATGGCTAATCCACGCTCCAAAATCCCGGTCTTGTGGGCGCAGGCCTTGGCGGTCAAGAGATGGTCGCCGGTAATCATTATCGTTTTTATGCCGGCCTCCCGACACTTTTGGACCGCTTCTTTCACCCCTTCTCTGGGTAAATCCATCATCCCAACGAAGCCTAAAAATGTCAGGTCTTCTTCTATTTTCTCCCCAACCAAACCCTCGTCAATCTCCCGGTAAGCAATCCCTAAGACCCGCAGTCCCTTTCCCGCCATATCTCTTAACCTCCCTAATAATTCTTGACGCCTGCCTTCGGTTAAAGAGCACTTACTGAGGACCACCTCACCCGCCCCCTTCGTCGCAATTAGGAATTTCTCCCCATTGGCGTGAACGGTAGTCATCAACCTTCGTTCCGGTGAAAAGGGAATCTCTTTTACCCTTTTATATTTCGCGGACATTTGCTCTTTTTTAATTCCTCTTTTGGCGGCTAATACCAAAAGTGCGCCTTCGGTTGGGTCGCCGTTAATGACCCATCTCTCACCTTCTTTCTTTAAGTGGCTGTCATTACATAATACCCCAATCAAAAGCAGTGGTTCTAAATCTTTTAGCCAACCATCTTCTGGACCGTGCTGCAAAAAGAAATCCCCTTTTGGCTCATAACCAACCCCGGTAACGGTAATCTCCCTTTCTCCCTTCGCCAAAAATATTCTCTCCACACTCATCTCCCCTTTGGTGATGGTCCCGGTCTTATCGGTACAGATGACATTGGTGGCACCGAGGGTTTCAACACTACTCAATCTTCTCACCAGGGCATTCCGCTTTGCCATCCTTCTTATCCCAAGGGAAAGGCAGACAGTGATGACCGCGGGTAGGGCTTCCGGCACCACCGCGACCGCTAAGGCAACCGCCCAGATGAGCATCTTTAAGATTTTCTCGCCCCGGCTGATACCGATACCAGCAATTAAGGCACAGACAATTATGGTTAATAAACCTAACCATTTTCCTAATTTATCAATGGAGATTTGCAGTGGGGTCTTTGTCTCTTGAATTGCCTCTAAACTGGCCGCAATCTTGCCAAATTCGGTATTCATTCCGGTTCCTACGACAACCGCTTTGCCCCGACCGTAGACGACTACGGTTCCGGAAAAAAGGCTATTTTTTCTTTCCGAAAGGGGGGTCGTTTCGGGTAAGAGACACAACTCCTTTTCTACCGGAACTGATTCGCCGGTCAAGACACCTTCGTCAACTTTCAGAAACACCTCTTCTAAGAGATAGCAGTCGGCTGGGACTTTATCACCCGGAGAGAGAAAGATGATATCCCCGGGAACCAAAGATTCGGACAAGATAGTTTTTTCTTCTCCATCCCTTAAAACTCGGGCGTATTCCGGTGCCATCTTTTTTAATTCCCTCATCACCTGCTCGGCCCGGTAGTTCTGGATGAAACTGAAGAAAGCCGCCATAATCACAATGGCTAAGATGACAATCCCTTCGGTCACTTCACCAATAAAAAGAGAAAGAAAGGTAGCAATGATGAGGATGATAATCAGGAAATTATTGAACTGTTCCAAGAAGAGACGAAGGGGAGTTTTTTTCTTCTCTTCGGCTATTCGGTTTGGACCAAACCGAATAAGGCGCTTTTCCGCTTCCCTTTGAGTAAGTCCTGATTCTTGGGTCGCCAGTCGCTTTAAGACCTCATCTCTTGGTAGAGAATGCCAATTCATTTCTAAAGCGCCTGAATTATTGCCTCTTTTATCTGCTTTTCGTCCCCCTTTAATCCCCCTTCGGCTAAATCATCCCGCCCACCACCTCCTCCACCCAAGGTCTTTCCTAAGCGATCGGCTAATTCTTTGGCCTTTATTCTATCCTGTAAATCAGGGGAGACGCGAATCAGGAAGACTTTTTCTTTTTCTCCCCGAGGCGCGTCGGTAAGAAAAACCGAGATTGTCTTCGGGCGCTTTTTCGTCGTATCGGATAAATTTCTCAGGTCATTGAGGGAAAGGTAGGGGTAGTAACCGAAGATTAAAAAGACCCCTTTAATCTCCTCGGCAACCAATTCCTTTGCGATATTGGAAATGAGTCTTTGGGATATTTTTTCCTTACTCTTTTCTAAGAAAATGACCCGCTCTTTTATCTCGGAGATTTTTTTAAGGATTTTATCCCTCGGCCCAAACTCTTTTTGGAGGGCAGATATTATCGCTTCTTCTTCATCCATCTCTTTTTTCACCCGCGCGCCGCACAGGGCTTCAATCCTTCTTGTCCCGGCTGCGACACCGGTCTCCTGTCTGATCCGAAAGTAGCCAATCTCACCGGTTCTTCTTGTATGGGTGCCACCGCAAAGTTCACAAGAAAAATCGCCAATCTTTATCACCTGCACCTTTTCGCCGTATTGCTCAGTAAAGAGGGCAACCGCACCCATCGCCCGTGCCTCTTCAATTGGTAGATTAAAGAATTTCTCTACGAGTAAATCCTCTAATATCTTCTCATAGACAATCGCCTCTAATTTTTTAATCTCCTCTTCTTTTAGTGGTCGGGGGAAATTAAAATCAAAACGGAGTCGACCGGGTTCTACCAAACTCCCCTCTTGACGAACATCTTCTCCGAGGAGTATCTTTAATGCCTTATGCAAGAGGTGGGTCGCGGTGTGGGCTCTTTCAATCTCGCAGCGCCGTTTTTTGTCCACGGTGCAAAGAACTCGTCCTAATTGAATTTTTCCTTCAATCGGGCGAACCCGGGCGACACGGAAGCCAAATTTATAATAAGACGAAATCACCTCCAACTTAAAACCTTCGCCCTCAATCCAACCGGTATCACCAACCTGACCACCCGCTTCGGCATAGAAAGGTGTTGGGTGAAGATAGACCTCATCCCCTTCGTAGTGATAGAGTTCACTTATCACACTCAGGGTCTCATAGCCAACAAACTCCTGAGTGAATTCTTTTAAGCCTTGGGGAACTCCGCTGGGTAAAAGAAAGGTCTTTTTTGACTTTTGCCGCTGCTCGTCCAGTAATTTTAAGAAAGAGCCCTTATCAATTGTTAACCCCTCACTTGCCGCCAGTTCTTCTTGAATTTCAATGCCCAGCCCGTAGGTATCGGAGAGGCGGAAGGCATCCTCCCCAGAGACTGTCCCGCCTTTGGGGATTTGCCTGGTAATCTCTTCCCACTTCTTTATTCCAAGAGATAAGTTATAAAGAAATCTCTCCTCCTCCGCCTTCACAACTAAGGACGCCTTCTGGAAGACCTCCTTCACCTCCGGATAGTGGGTATGATAGACATCAACAACCGCCGAGGTCAATTTATAAAGGAAGGGCTCTTCAATTTTTAGAATCTTGTAGGAGAAAAGAAGCGCCCGCCGGATTAGAGAACGAACCACATAACCTCTTTCTTCGGGCGCGGGGAGAACCCCATCGGCAATGGCAAAGACAACCCCCCTTATATGGTCGGCTGCGGCATCAAATGCTAACTTATTTTCTGAGTTTCGGGAGAGACCGAGGATCTCTTCCATCCTCTTTATTATTGGCAACAGGCAGTCGGTTTCAAATACGCTCTTTTTACCCTGGGAGACCATCGCCAGACGCTCCAACCCCATACCGGTATCAATTCCGGGATAAGCGAGCGGTAGTTTTTGTCCATCCTCCTGGCAGTCAAATTGGGGGAAGACGAGGTTATATATCTCTAAGAAGCGGTCGCAATCACAGCCGGGGGCGCAGGTCGGTTTCCCACAGCCGCATTCTCTTCCTAAGTCATAATAGACCTCCGAACAAGGTCCACAGGCACCAGTCCTCCCAGCCGGACCCCAGAAATTGTCCGCCTCACCCAGACGAAAAATCTTCTCCTTTGGTAAGCCGATGACCTTATGCCAAATATTAAAGGCCTCTTCATCTTTTTCGTAGACCGAGACTAATAACCGCTCTTCGGAAAGGCGGGCACAATTTAAGAGGTATTCCCAGGCCCAGGTGATTGCCTCTTTCTTAAAATAATCGCCGAAGGAAAAATTCCCTAACATCTCAAAGAAGGTTAGATATTTTGGTGATTTCCCAACCTTATCTAAATCGGAGAGCCGGAGGCACTTCTGGACCGAGGTCGCCCTCTTGTAGGGAGGGGATGTCTTCGCCCAAAATGGTTTGAATTGAACCATGCCGGCGGTGGTGAATAAAAGGGTGGGGTCATCCTTAGGGACTAAGGATGAGCTCGGGACAATTGTATGTCCCCGTCGGGAGTAAAATTCAAGGAAGGTTCGTCTTATCTCCCGGGCATTCATAAATATCACTCATCTTTCTTTTTCCGTCATCATAGGGAATGCCTTTTCCCGAATCTTCTTTTCAATCTCGGCGGCGACCTCCGGATTCCCATCTAAAAAGAGCACGGCCTGTTCTCGACCCTGGCCAATTCGGATTTCGTTATATGAATACCAGGTGCCGCTTCTTTGGATTATCCCCAATTCACTACCCAGGTCAACAATCTCTCCGTTTTTAACAATTCCTTTCCCATACAAAATATCAAACTCCGCCTCCTTAAAGGGTGGGGCCAATTTATTCTTTACCACCCGCACCCGGGTGCGCGCCCCAATAATCTCTTCACCTTTTTTAATTGCGGCAACTCTTCTAATCTCAAGGCGAATCGTGGAATAGAATTTTAGCGCCAGACCACCAGGGGTTGTCTCGGGACTACCATACATTACGCCAATTTTATGTCGTATCTGATTAGTAAAGATGGCGCAGGTCTTTGATTTATTGATTATGCCACATAATTTTCTTAATGCCTGGGACATCAGTCTTGCCTGAACACCGACTTGCGCTTCACCCATCTCGCCTTCAATCTCAACCTTTGGAACCAAAGCGGCCACCGAGTCAATAACAAAAATATCCAGGGCTTGGCTTCGGGTAAGAACCTCAGCAATCTCTAATGCCTGTTCCCCGGTATCAGGCTGAGAAAGATAGAGATTATCTAAATCAACACCCAGGGCCTTGGCATAGGTGGGGTCCATTGCGTGTTCCGAGTCAATGAAACAGGCGATGCCGCCCAATTTCTGGGCTTGACCGATGACCGAAAGAGCCAGAGTTGTCTTGCCTGAAGCCTCTGGCCCGAATATCTCACAGACTCTTCCCTTAGGGATGCCGCCGATACCTAGGGCGATGTCTAGGGCGAGTGAACCGGAAGGAATTACCTCCGCGTCCTTAAAAATCTCTCTTTCGCCCATTTTCATTACCGCCCCCTTCCCGAACTGTTTCTCAATCTGAGAAAGGGCGCTGGCCAGTGCCCGCATCTTCTCTTTCTCAATCTCTTTTGTCATTTTTCACCTCTTTGATAATAACTCAATATCAATAAGTTTAATATAAAAAGTCCAAAAGTCAACTTCACTTACTGTCTATTGACTTTCCAATTTTTTTGGCTATTATATTTCTTATGAAGAAAGGCTGCTATTTTTGCGAACAGCAAATAAAGGCAATTGATTATAAAGATGAGCGACTGCGAAATTTCCTCTCGGAGCGAGGAAAGATTTTGCCGTCATCAATCACCGGTCTCTGTCAAAAACATCAGCGCGCCCTCACTCGGGCGATAAAAAGGGCCAGGAATCTCGCCCTTTTACCTTATGTCGTAAAATGAAGGTAATCCTTATAAAAGAGGTAGAGAACTTAGGAAAAGAAGATGATGTGGTGCAAGTTCGGGATGGGTTTGCCCGAAATTACCTCTTTCCCAAAGGTCTGGCAATCCCGGCCAGTCCTTCTAATCTTAAACACCTAAGAGATAAACAACAAGCCCAGGCAAGCCGTCAGGAGAAGATAAAAAGAAGGGCGAAAGAACTCGCTACCCGCATTGAAGAGTTGATATTAAAGACCTACCTCCCAATCGGTGAAGAGGGGAGTTTTGGCCGAATTACCGCCGGGGATATTGCCGAACTCCTCAAAAAGGAAGGGGTAGTGATTGATAAAAAATGTATCATTTTGGAAGAGCCACTCCGCTCCCCTGGTGTCTATGATGTGGAGATAAGGTTGGCCCCAGAGCAAAGGACCGTGCTAAAATTATGGGTCTTAAAGGAGGAGAAGTGATTGAGATGAAGGTTAGTAGCGTGCGGTTTGATGAAAAGACTCGCTCACCGGTTGTCTTCTTAAAGGAACTGGAAGGAAATCGTATCCTCCCGATATTTATTGGACCAGCGGAGGCAACAGCGATTATGTATCTCTTGGAGAATGTAAAATTTGCCCGACCCCTAACCTTTGATTTAATAAAAAGATTGATTGACGGCTTAGGGGGAAAGGTAAAGCGGGTGGTCATTACGGCGGTGCGCGACAATACCTTTTTTGCCGAGGTGATTTTAGAAAAAGACGGAAAGGTAATCGTGATTGATGCCCGCCCCTCTGATTCACTTGGTCTGGCCTTAAAGATGAACTGCCCAATCTATTGTAACGAAGAGGTGATATCATCTTGTGGTATTACGATTCCTGACCAACCCGAAGATAAGATTAAAGAGATTGAAGATTGGTTGCGCAAGACCGACCCGGAAAACTTGGGCGACTTCCCGTTAGGAGATTAAGCCAAGCGGAGCCGCCACCCAAGAGAAAAATTGATTTTGCGGTTTTTAAGGTGTGATGTCTTCAATCTCCAAAAAAGTTGAGGCCAGTTTGGCGCTCTTGAAAGATAATACCGTAGATATTGTAACCGAATCGGAACTGGCTGCCAAGTTAGAGCATTCGCTAAGCACCGGTCAGCCGCTGCGGGTGAAATTGGGGATTGATGCCTCGGGTCCGGATATTCACCTCGGTTTTGCGGTTGTCCTACGGAAGTTGCGCCAATTTCAAAAATTGGGGCATACCGCGGTTTTAATCGTTGGTGATTTTACGGGAATGATTGGCGACCCATCCGGTTGTTCTAAGACCCGCCCCCAATTGACCGCGGAAAAGATAAGAGAGAATATCGCCCATTATCAGGAGCAGATATTTAAGATTCTCATCCCGGAGAGAACCGAGGTCCGCTATAACTCCGAGTGGTTAAGCCAATTAAACGCCAATGCCCTAATTGAATTAAGTGCCAAATATACCTTAGCCCGAATTTTAGAGCGGGATGACTTTGCCAAACGTTACAAAAACCGAAACCCAATCTATCTCCATGAAATCCTCTACCCACTCTTTCAGGGTTTTGATTCAATTGCCATCAAGGCCGATATTGAGTTGGGTGGACAAGACCAGTATTGGAACCTCCTGGTTGGTCGGGAGTTGATGGCAAGTTACGGTCTTTTGCCCCAGGTAGTAATGACTGTCCCCCTCTTGGAAGGTCTGGATGGTAAATTAAAGATGAGTAAGTCCTATAATAATTACATCGGGATTACTGAGCCCCCCGCGGAGATGTTCGGCAAGATAATGTCTTTGCCTGACCCTTTAATCATTAGATATTTCCGCCTATCTACTGACCGAACGGAAGCGGAGATAAAAGAGATTGAGGAGCGATTAAAATCGGGTGAGAATCCGAGGAACTTAAAATCCCTTCTGGCAAAAGAGATTGTTACCATCTACCATTCGCCCGAAGCCGCGGAGGCAGCCGCTCAGGAATTTGACCGGGTATTCAAATATAAAGAGATACCGGAAGTAATCCCCACAATCCAGGCGCCCCAAAATAAGATTTCCTTAGTGGAGATTCTCGTGTTCTCCAAACTCCTTCCTTCAAAGAGCGAAGCCAAAAGGAAGATTGCTGAGGGTGGGGTCTATGTTAATCAGAAAAGGATTACCGATATCAATCATATCCTAAATATTGAGGAGACGATAACCATTAAGGTGGGCAAGCGAAAATTCTTAAAGGTCATCCCCTCATCTTTAGGAGAGAAATAACCCCCCTTCCCCCCACAGTTTTCCTAACTTCCGAAACTCGGAACTTCAGAACCTCCGAGGTTATGATGGGAATTTGATACAAATGCGGTAAAAAGAGAGATTAAGGGATTTTTTCTATCTTAGAAAAAACGAACCTTTTACAAAAGAGACCCTTTAACTATTTTTGGTAAGGCGGGTTTAATGCTTTTCGGCGATGGCGCGTTTCCCTGGCTTCTTTCTTACATACTCGCCCTTATAGCGAATTCCTTTACCGAGATAAGCGTCGGGCGGTTTTATCTCCCGAATACTAGCCGCAACCTGTCCAACTAATTGCTTATTAATTCCCTTTACAGTAATCTCCGTAATCTGAGTCTTTGGGTCATCAGGGTTAGGGACCTGCTTCACATCCAAATCAATTCCCTCTGGTGCAAAGAAATTTACCGGATGGGAAAACCCACAATAGAGCTGAATCCCACCCTTTATCTTCTGGACCCGATAGCCCATCCCCCGAAGTTCCAGAGTCTTTTCGTAGCCCTTAGTGACACCGATAAGCATATTATTTATCAATCCCCGCATGAGACCAACAAAGGGCTTAGCGGTCTCGTCTTTTCCGGTGACGACAATTGTCCGATCGACCAAACAAACATCAACATTAGGGTTGATTGGTAATTTAATGGTTCCTAACGGACCGACTACCTCTAATTCGCCTTCCCGTTTTTCTACCTTTACCTTCTCTGGTATTGGTATTGGTTTATACCTTTGTGCCATAAGATATTATAATAAAATTTCCCCTGCTGTCAAGTATCGCCCGCAGTTCTTCTTAAACACAGATAACCTTTACTACGATGAGGGGTAGAACCAATAATAAGATTCCCAATAGAACTCTTTATAGAAAAGAGAATAGCATCCCCAATAGCATTCCCAATAGGACAGAGAATAGAACTTCCAATAGGAAAGGGAATAGAACGCTCAATAGGATAGAGAATAGGATTATCAATAGGCAAGAGAATAGGGTAGAGAATAGAATTCCGAATAGGCAGGAGAATAGGATATAGAATAGGGCATTTAATACCATACCTAATAGCACCCCCTATACC
>Ga0129301_1001434_pt1 | contig 11538 bp, 13 predicted proteins | sample ConPoolayeHmetaG_FD_94489 | JGI IMG/M metagenome (GOLD analysis project Ga0129301, IMG submission 94489) | Hot spring microbial mat communities from California, USA to study Microbial Dark Matter (Phase II) - Cone Pool mat layer H metaG ...
GGTCTAGGTGGTCGTAATGTTCGTGGGTGATTAGGATTGCGTCTACGTCTTTGAAGTTTTTAGGCTTAACTTCTACGGGGTCTATGACTAGGGTTTTTGTTGGGGTTTTGATTGTTATTCCAGCGTAGCGGTTAAACCATACGAAGAAGATTTCGTTTTTTGATGGAGTCTTTTCGATTGACATAATGGCTCACCATATAGAGTTATTTGCGTTATGCGCTTAAAAGGGCTTTCTTGTTGGGTGGTTTGTGAGCTGTTGGTTCCGTTATGTTTAAAAGTTTTCACTATTTCTCTTGTAGCCGTTGTTGGAGTTGTCTGATATGGTTGATGTTTGGCTTCCTTATGGGAAGACGGAGATTTGTGTAAGAGTCCCAGCGAAGAATTATCTAGGCACAATAGAACCTAAAGAAAAGCAAGGAGTAGCTGATGCAAGAGCAGAGATTGAAAGAGCCTTAAAGGAGCCTATCGGCTCTAAACGTCTCGGCGAAATAGTTAAGCCTGAAAGCAGAATAGCTGTTGCGGTTGATGATTGGACACGTTCTGCTCCAAGCAGTTTGATGGTTTCAGTGTTGCTTGATGAGCTTAAAGCTGCTGGCGTTAAGGATGGAAATGTTACAGTTATTTTTGCCTGCGGAACACACAGAGCGGTAACTAGCGAAGAAGCTGTGAGACTTTTAGGCGAAAATGTTCTAAACAGAGTTAAAGCAGTAAGCCACGATTGCAGAGCGCAGGATTTGGTTTTTGCAGGCACAACAAAGAAGCATGGAACGAAGGTTTATTTGAACCGTGTTTTTGCTGAGGCTGATGTTCGCATATTAACGGGTGATGTTGGTTTTCACTATTATGCTGGTTATGGTGGCGGAAGAAAAAGTGTCCTGCCTGGAGTTTCGGGTGAGGAAACGATTAAACATAATCATGCCATGCTCTTGGATGTTAATGCTAAGACTGGTGTTTTGTTGGGTAATCCTGTTCATGAGGATATGACTGAAACAGCTAGGCTTGCTAAGGTGGATTTTATTTTGAATGTTGTAGCTAACAGCAAAGGCGAAATTGTTAGAGCTTTCGCTGGAGATTTGGAACAGGCTTTTATGGAAGGCGTTAAGCTTGTTGATGAAATGTATCGTGTGAATGTTGAGCGTAGAGCAGATATTGTTGTTGTCAGTTCTGGTGGCTTTCCGGCTGATGTGAATCTTTTTCAAGCATATAAGGCTGTGGACAGTGCGCTTGAAGTGGTTAAGCGTGGCGGTGTGGTTGTTTTGGCTGCTGAGTGCCCAGAAGGTCATGGTAATCAAGTGTTCTATGATTGGATGGTGAAGTTTAAAGATTTGAAAGCGGTTGAGCGTGAGATTAAGCGAAATTTTGTTTTGGGTGGTCACAAGGCTTATTATCTGCTTAAAGCGTTGCAGAGTCATAGGGTTATTCTGGTTTCGGCTATGCCAGATTATTATGCTTCTGATGTGTTTAAGCTTAAGACTGCTAGAATTGTGAATGAGGCTCTGAATGAGGCGTTTAACATTGCTGGCAGAAATGCCAAGGTTTGGGTTATGCCTTATGGAAATTTCACATTGCCTGAGGTCAAGATGATTGAATAAGTGTTTATGATTCTTGAGGATAGGTTTAAATCGGATGAGGTTTACCCATTCCGTAAACTGTAATGCACTGAAGACTGGAAGGGAAGAGGTTTGCAGCAGACGTTTGCACTGCGAAAGTTTACTATGAATGATTTGAGGCGGGTTGTGGAGATTAATAGGACTTGTCTTCCAGAGAATTATACGGATTTCTTTTTTGTTGATTTGTTTGAGCGGTTTCCTGAGACGTTTCTTGTTGCGGAAGAGGATGGACAGGTTGTTGGGTATATTATGTGTAGGATTGAGACTGGTTTTGCTAATTTTGGTTTGGGAGGCTTGATTAAGAAGGGTCATGTGGTTTCTGTGGCGGTTGTGCATGAGCATAGGCGTAAGGGAATTGGTGAGGCTTTGGTGTTTAAGGCTATGGAGAACATGCAAGTGTATTATGGTGCGAAGCAGTGTTTTTTGGAAGTGCGAGTTACTAATGATTCGGCTATTGCGTTGTACAAGAAGCTAGGGTTTGAGATTACCAAGACGATTTATGGGTATTATGCGGATGGAGAAAACGCATACCTGATGACAAGAAAACTGGGATAGGCTTTTGCTCTGATGCTCGCAGAAAAAATTTAACCCCCCTATATATACCTTGAAACATTGATTGAACTCATTGGTCTAGGCGGTTTTAGGCGATGAATTGTAGAAAAACTTTGATTTAGGTTTAATTGCTAGCGATCAGGTGGCTGGTTAGATGGCGTATTTATAGGAGTTTGCATGAGGTCTTGCTGTTTCGTTTGTTCCAAGGCTCTTCTGGCAATATTGATTGCTGCGTTTAAGTCAGCATTTATTTGGTTGCCACAATGTGGGCAAGTAAATTTCCATCTTTCAGGTCTCTTTCCTTTCCTCCCGCATTTATAGCATGTTTGGCTGGTTCCACTAGGCTCAACGAAGATTGTGGCTTCACCGCGAATTTGTGCTTTTTGTTCAAGCATTGTTCTAAATTTTCTGTATGCCCAACGAGAGTTTAGCCAACGATTTATATCTTTACCCATGTTTTTAGAGTTGCGGCGAATACCTGTTAAGTCTTCAAGTGCGTAGCTGGTGTTGTAATCTTTTGTTAGCTGGAATATCGTTTTGAGTAAGTTGCCAAATTCATTTTTCATAAAGTTTTGAGATTCTCCTTTTTTTCCGCCTAGCTGATTTAGTTTTTGATTTAGAGGCTTTAGGTTGTAGAAAATGATGTTTTTTCCTTCGATTTCATATTCAGGTTCAGTTAGCATGACAATGGCGATTTTCCGCATGTTCAGATCTATTCCACAGACAGCGTTTGGTTTAGCGCTTTTTTGAATTACATTTATTGGGACAGTAACGTGGAGTTCAAATCTCTTTCCGTTTTTGACAAGCTTTGATGGAGGAGTTTTTTCTTTAAGGAATTTAATCAATGGTTCATAGTATTTCTTGGGTTGGATGCTTAATGGGATCGTGATTCGGACAGTTTTTGCTTCTGGACTCCCACGGAGTGGAATCCTGATAAACCATTGATTATCGTGTTTTGTGAATAGGCAACAATCTTTGTCTAATCTTAACGGTAATAGTCCGCTTAGTTTCCATTCTTTGCTTAATAACGAGTTGATATGAGATTCGGCGTCTTCAAGTGTCAGATTTGCGATTCTTGACTGTAAGCAAAATTTTGTTCTCTTCGGGTAAACTTTCTTTTTTGCAATTTCTCTCAAGTTTCCACGAGAACCTATAACATTGACAAACGATTTTACGCAGTACTTGAACCATCGAGCGTTTTCTTTCATTAAATTTGTTAATATTGTCCTTTGGCTATCATCCACATGAAGCTTCACTCTTACGCAAATCTTGCGAATGGACAAGCAACTGCACCAAGAGTAAGATGCAACGATTAACTTTATAAGGTGTTTTGCAATTAATAGATAATCGAGCAAAGATTATCAGCGAGGCAAGTCTTCGCTGATAGGTTGTCTGTTTCACAACCCAACCCAACGTAAAGGATAGTTGCCAGACACGATCTAACTCGTGCCTGTATGGATCAGAGCCAATGGCGAAAGATCTCAATTTACGTGATAGACGGGTGGATTCTTTCGGTTGCAACGTGCATAAGCGATAACGACTGATTGAAACATTTTTTATCTTTCTTGATTTCTTTATCTGTTCACGATAGTTGCAACGTGCATAAGCGATAACGACTGATTGAAACATTCTTTTACATGAATACAACATACATTGCGAATTCCGCATTATCTGACGATAAATCATCGCATCTGATAAACAAAGAATCGTGGTAAAACAAAATTCAGATTGGTTGTGTTTCTGTTTTTTGGTTTAGGTAGTTTATTGCTTGCAGTATGCTCTTCGCAAACCCCACCAAGCTAAGAAGCATAGTTGCGACAAAGAAGAAGCTCAAATCAATCATCAAACTCACATTCTCGAAACTAAACCCAAGCATCCCACCACCCAACCCCAAAATCAGATAAAGAATTACAAACAACGCCTTAGCCACATTAAAAAAATACTGGAAAACAGTACCAGAAGCCATCTCGCTAACAATGATAAGGCAGATATAAACCGTGACAAACGCCTCGATAGACTGCTGAAAACCCGGAACAAACTCGGAAAGCGGAGCCAAAAACGCAGCAATAAAAAAGTACACAAAATAAAAAAGCACAGCCTTCAAAGTTGCCTTAACAGCCTTAAAAACAAGCCTTCGCAAACGCTTCCTATTATCAGCTTCTTCAACCATAGCTAAGCCTCACCGGACCATAACTGAAAAACTGCGTTTGAAAATAAACATCAACATATCCGCTTGGAACAGCCTCAACCACAGGATTGACAAAGACAAAAAACTCCACAACTCCGCTGTAAAAAGAATGCTGACCAACATCTAAGATGGCTTCTCCAACACTCACCAGTGAACCACTACTATTATACATGCGAACCAGCACCGCTCCATCCAAATCAAACAGCGCATGATTCTCAAAACTCACAGGAACAGCAGCCCTCAAATGCGTTAGGTTGTAAACTTCAAACTGCGGGCTTTCAATAGCCAGATTATACAAAGGTGCGCCCCAAGCCATAGTATGATTTACCACAGCCCGTACTGGAACAACCTCAGCAACCGTCAAGTCCACCTTCTCGCTGATTCGGAACTCCGTATCGTTAAACAAATAATTCTCATTCCTCGCCAACACATCGCTAACGTTAATCGTAATATTGTGAAAAGCAACAACCTCCTCACCACGCCGTATGACGGGCACAACCGTTGAGCCTTCAGCAACAACAAAACCGCCAGAATCAGAAATCCGCGTTGAAATGCCAAAAGAACGAATATTATAGAAGCCTCTGTTAGTCAGGATGATTGGCAAAGAAAACACAATAACATTATCCGCTCTAAGCTCTGTGGATGGTCCTCCAAAATCAAAACTCAAATCCTTAACAGAAAAAGCAGCAGAAACAGCAAAACCAATAAGAAAAATCCAAAAAAACGTCGAAGCTACACCAATCATCCGCAAAGGAACATCCATGTCAATTTCCCTTTTCCGAAACCCTTTTAACCGCTTCTAAGCGTTGCTCTGCTTCTGACCGTTCTGCTTTTGCTGAGAAGACTGCGACTGTTGCTGCGGAACCTGCTCAGGGGGAATAACCACAATCTCAGGCTCAGGCGGCTTCTGCTCCTTCTGCGGCTGCGACGGCTGCGGCGGTTGTTGAGGCTGTTCCGCCTTAGGTTTTTCCTTCTGAGGCTGAGGCTTCTGCTGAGGCTGCTGTTGCGGTTGTTGAGGCTGCGCCACTGGCTTCTGAGCAGCTGTAAACGGCTGTTCAGGCACTGCATGAGGCGCATGAGCAATAATCGTGACGCCTCTAATTGTTAAAAGCGAGCCAATCCATCCCATGACACCAAGATACATGATGTGAATGCTTGCCTCGATCAGCGGAGCTAAGGCTCCACCGAAAGTTTGCACCAGATCCTCTGAAGCAATTATTGAGAGGCTTCGGGTTAAGAATCCGTAAGCGCTTATGAAGGTGAATATGAGTAATGCGACGCCGACGCCGAGCACGACGATTCCTGACATGACTATGTTGTCTCTGAAGTTTTTGAACATGATTTTCGCCTTGTCTAAGTTCATAGGATGAAAATAATATTAAATCTTCTGACACACGAAACAGAATCCAAACAACATATCAAAAATCCAAACAAAAACAAAAAAAGAAAAACTAAGGAGTTATTCCAAGCTTCTGATAGATTTTCTGCCTATTCGCTTCAACGTTCTTGGCAATGTCCATAAAAGCATTGTTTCCATGCGAATCAATAGCCACAGCCAACGGCCCAAACTCCTCAACCTCGAAAATCCACAAAGCTTCAGGAGTTCCCAAATCAAGCCACTCAACACCCTTAACGCTCTTTATAGCCTTAGCTGCCAATATCGCAGCGCCACCTGTGAAAGCTCCATAAACAGCACCATACTTAGCCATAGCATCAGTCGTCTTCTTACCCATACCGCCTTTGCCGATAACCACTCGAACCTTAAAGTTCTTAATGAACTCATCCTCGAAAATATCCATCCTCGTGCTAGTTGTAGGACCAGCAGCAATCGCAACCCACTTCTCACCTTCCTTGCTCACAACAGGACCGCAATGAAAAACTGCTAAACCTTCAAGATTCAAAGGCAAAGGTTTACCTTCACTGTGAAACTCCAAAGCCCGCCTATGCGCTTGGTCACGAGCAGTCACAATAGTTCCAGTAACGTAGAGCACATCACCCACTTTCAGCTTGCGAACATCCGCCTCAGAAATCGGCGTCTTAAACTTATACACAGCCATTATCATTCACCTCACAACTTCACCTTATGCGACAAATACTCAACCGAACCATCAGCATTAATCCGCGCACTCGCCCTTCTAGCAGCCCAGCAATTAAAGGCAACAGCAGCAGGGAAAGACGCAGGATGTCTAAAAGCATAGTCAATGTGCACCCCCAAAACAGTGGTTTTTCCGCCTAAGCCCATAGGACCAATACCCGTCATGTTCACAGCCTCAAGAATCTCCTCCTCAAGCTTCGCAATCTCAGGGTTAGGATTATGCTCAGTCAAAGGTCTTAACAAAGCCTTCTTAGCCAGCTTCATGCTAATATCAGCCCCACCGCCCATCGCAACACCCAAAATGTTCGGCGGACAAGGCTGCGCTCCAGCTTTGATTACAGCTTCAACAACAAACTTCTTCAAACCTTTAATGCCCTCGCCTGGAACAATCATTCCGCCAATGCAAACATTCTCCGAACCGCCTCCCTTAGTCATCACCGTCAACTCCACACTATCGCCTGGAACAATCTCCCAATTAACAAACGGAATATACCTTCCCGTGTTGTCACCGCTATTCTTGCCAGTAAAGGGGTCAACAGCATTCGGTCTCAGCGGAACCTCCTTCGTAGCTATTCGCACCGCATTTATCAAAGCTCCTTCAACCTTTTCCAAGTTCTTTACGTTAGCACCAGCCTTAACATAGAATATTATTGTGCCCGTGTCTTGGCAAACAGGCGCCTTAAACTTCTCAGCAAGCTCAATATTGTCAAGAATCGTCTTCAACTGAGTCTTAGCTGTATCGCTTGTCTCTTCAGCATAAGCTTTCTTCAACGCTTGCTTAACATCGTCAGGCAAATAGATTACAGCTGTCTTTATCAGATTAAAAGCCACGCTTTCCATAAGACTTGTTTCCAACAGTTTTTCCCTCTTCAACATTTTTTTGATAGAGAATCTACTTTTCACACTCCTATATAATAACTTGTCTCGAATTTTGCACGGAAAAAAGGAAGAAAAGCGAATTTCATTTTAACTCACCTCTCCAAGAACTAAACGCTCTTGCCATTGGTGAATCTTAAATACAGCTTAGCTTAACTGTTCCAATTGACTAGCAGAGGGAGAATTAGGATGAATGGAGAAGATAACTGTGCACCACCAAAGAAGAAATACGAATTTCTAGAAGACCTGCCGGGAATCGGTCCAGCAACTGCTCAAAAACTTCAAGAGCTAGGTTTCCATGCTGTGGAATCTCTGGCTATGGCTACCGTACGCGAGTTGGAGCCTGCTGGGATAAGCGAGAAAAAGGCACTGGCGATAATCGCTGCAGCACGGTCATCAATGAGCGTCTCTTTCATACGAGCAGATGAACTGCTCAAAATGCGACAAAGTGTTTCACGCTTAACAAGCGGAAGCAGAGTAGTTGATAAGCTTCTTGGCGGCGGAATAGAAACCCAAACAATTACAGAATTCTACGGCGAATACGGTAGTGGAAAAAGCCAAATTTGCCATCAACTATGCGTGAATGTGCAGTTGCCCCCTGAAAGAGGAGGACTTAACGGCGCCGCATTGTACGTGGATACGGAGAACACCTTCAGAACAGAGCGCATTGTGCAGATGTCCAAGCATCTGGGACTTGACCCAGAACAGGTTGTTAAAAACGTGATTTACGCAGAAGCTTACACTTCTGACCACCAAATGTTTCTTCTCGAAAACGCAGACGAAGTCATAAAAGAAAACAATGTTAGACTGATTATAGTTGATTCTCTAACTGCCCACTTTAGAAGCGAATATCTTGGAAGAGAATCGCTTGCAACCAGACAGCAGAAGATAAACAAGCACATGCACAAGCTTATCCGCTTAGCTAGAGCGTTTAACGCTGTGGCTGTAGTTACAAATCAGGTTATGGCTAAACCAGATGTTTTCTTTGGTGATGCAGTTCACCCAGTCGGCGGTCATATTGTGGGACATACAAGCCACACAAGACTCTACTTGAGAAGAGCTTCACATGGTCCAGTCCGCATTGCTCGTCTAGTTTCAAGTCCATATCTGCCTGAAGGAGAGGAAATATTTAAAATTACAGAGAACGGTATAGAAGACGTTTCCGAAGATGAAAAAGCGAAGCCGAGTGGACGCTCATAGATGCCTGTTCCTCAAGCTCTAGTAACACGATACTTTCAGCTTGTCATGAATAGACAAATCACTGAAGCGGAGCGAGAGCTAGAGAAGCTTAAAGGAAAGATGCACAAGACAGAATGGAATCGTGGCTATTTTAGAGCTTTATATGGCATGCTGCTTGCGAGAAAAAACAACAACAATGATTCGTATTCCTTCTTCTCGAAGCTTGATTTCAATGATAAAGAGGCGATGAACAGTTATAGGCGAGAATTTTTGGATCATGTGCGGAATAGGCTTCACGGAGATTTTGACAGAGGCTACTTTTCGGCTTGGGCGGATTGTATGCGAGTTTTAAGCAAACTGAATATTGATAATATTGATGTTAAGATTGCGAATTCTGGGAAGGGGAATGTTGAGGCTTTGGCTGAGGAGAGCCAATCGTCTATGGACGAGTTTGTTGAAGGAGACGCTTAGCGGTTAATTAGCTAACATGTGTAGTTGTTCGCCGTTTTTTGTTAAACGTCACTTGAAGAATATTAGATTGAGGGCGGACCCGCTATTATCGTGTAGAGGATGACCCAGAGAACTATCCAGCATATGAAGTATATGCCAATTCCAGTTGTTAGAAGCTTTTGCGGCTTTTCAACTTGATGCAGAAACTTGGCTTTTATACCATAGTATGAGACTAGATAGGTTAATAGTGCAATAGATAAACTGTTGAAAAACAAGCCCCAATCAGCTTCAAACTGGGAAGGGTCAATTGGAACCTGTGAGGGTATTCTTCCGGCAGCAACACCGTAGCCTACACAGATTAAGGCGGCGATTACACCTAAACCCATTCTAAGCCAGTAAATCTTTACCAAAGGTTTCATTAGCTTCAAGCCTTTCCCATTCTATATTCCAAATTCAGATTTAAAGTTGCCTATTTATAGCTTAACTGCAATACATCTTCAAAGTGATTGCCGTGCTAAAGAAGGAGTTCACAAGTTTTGACGTTGCCGCTGTTGTTCGAGAATTACGTGAGACTGTTTTAGACTCTCGTGTAAGCAACGTTTACCAGTTGAATGCTAAGACTCTGATTTTCAAATTGCATAAAGCTGACCAGCCTGCTTTTTTTGTGATTCTAGAGGCTGGAAGACGACTGCACCTAACTTCTTATCTTGTGGAAAAACCAGTCTTACCTCCTGCCTTTTGCATGGCTCTAAGAAAATATCTACGAAACAGCATTTTAACAAATGTACTGCAGTACGAGTTTGAGCGTGTTGTAATTTTTCATTTCAAAATTAAGACCGAAGTTGTTAATCTTGTTCTGGAACTCTTCGGCGAAGGCAACATTATCCTAGTAGATGACGAAGGAAAAATTCAGCAAGCTTTAAGCTACAAGCACATGCGAGACCGAAACATACTCCGCAACGAGCCCTTTCTCTTTGCGCCTCCAAGCGGAAAGAACCCAATGAAAGTTGATAAACAAGAGTTCTGCAAATGCTTGAAAGCCTCTGGCGATGTAGAGGTTGTCAGAGCGCTTGCAAGAACATTTGGCATCGGCGGAATCTATGCAGAAGAAGCATTGTTAAAGGCTAGAGTTGAAAAGAATAGAAACTGCAAAGCCTTGGCGGATGCCGAAATTGGCGCAATTTTCGACGGCTTGCAGAGTCTGCTTTATCAAGTCATGAAAGATTCCTTAGAACCTCACATCGTTTTGGACAATGCAGGCAATTTCTTGGATGTCATACCAATTAAGCTTAAACGCTATGATGATTTTAAGCTCAAAGCGTATGGAAGCTTCAACGAAGCTCTAGACGAATTTTACACTGGAATTACCGAAATTGAAAAAGCAAAAGCGGACATGGAAGTTGATGTTCTAAAAAGTGAAGCAGAAAGGCTAAAACGAGTTGTTGAAAGCCAAAGAAAAGTTCTGGCTGAAGCAGAAGCCAAGACAAAACAGGAAAAACGCGTTGGAGACCTAATCTACGCTCATAGCAATGAGCTTCAAGCATTATTAGACAGATTTCAAACAAGTAAACAGAAAGGTGAAACATGGAACTCAATTGCTTCGAAAGTTTTAATAGAGAAACAAGCTGGGCTAAAGCCTAGCACCTTCTTTGAATCCTTAGACTCCAACACATTGACACTGAACGTGCTTATAGATGGCTTCAAGTTTAGCTTAAATTTGCGTAAAACATTGTTCGAAAATGCAACGGAGTTTTATGAAAAAAGCAAGAGAATTAAACAGAAGGCGGAAGGCGCCAAAGCTGCTTTAGAAGATTCGCAAAGAAAGCTGCTGGAAATTCAAGCCAAAATCAGTGAAACGGAAAAAATTGAACACATAAAGCCTTCCCAAGTCATAGAAGAATTTGCAAAGCACAAAGTTAGGCGGAAAGAATGGTTTGAAAAATTCCGCTGGTTCACTTCTTCTGACGGCTTTCTAGTGTTAGGCGGAAAAGACGCTGTTACAAACGAGATTCTGGTTAAGAAGCACACAGAACCATCAGACATAGTTTTTCACAGCGACATTGTAGGTGCACCATTCGTCGTTATCAAAACAGAGCGAAAAGAACCAAGCGAGCAGGTTCTTCGTGAAGCTGCCGAGTTTGCAGCATCCCACAGCAGAGGCTGGCGAGAAAACTTCGGAAGCATAGACACTTATTGGGTTAGGCCAGAACAATTGAGCAAAACGGGACCTTCAGGCGAATACGTGCCACACGGAGCATTTTTCGTGAATGGAAAACGAAATTGGATGCGAAACGTCCCGCTAAAAATAGCTGTAGGAGCAATAATCAAAGAAAATGAAAAAGTAATATTCATCGGTGGTCCAGTAGACGCTGTTAAAGCACGAACAAACATCTATACAGTAATAGCTCCAGGAGAGGAAAGTGGTAAAGAGTTTCTGAAACATGTTCTCAAGGTTTTGGCTCAAAAGGCATCAAAAGAACAGAGAGAAATTATCCTGAAAGCTTCTATTGAGGAAATAAGAGAATTCATTCCATACAGCAAAGGAAGACTTCAGGAGAAGCAATCCTAAACATTATACCATATCAGTA
>Ga0129301_1001438_pt1 | contig 11524 bp, 10 predicted proteins | sample ConPoolayeHmetaG_FD_94489 | JGI IMG/M metagenome (GOLD analysis project Ga0129301, IMG submission 94489) | Hot spring microbial mat communities from California, USA to study Microbial Dark Matter (Phase II) - Cone Pool mat layer H metaG ...
AGAATAGAAAAACCAAGCCTCAATTTCATACCTTGGGAATACATGTAAAAAGGTGTGTCTATAAAATTTCCAACACCGGAAAATCTAATTATTTCATCCTTTTTCCTGATTATTTCACTCTTTGACATGCCAATTAACATACCATTTAAGTAGATATTTTCCTCACCAGTCAATTCAGGATTAAAACCTGCTCCCAATTCAATTAAAGATACTATTTTTCCGTGTGTTTCAACCTTGCCGGCTGTGGGAGTAGTAATACCAGACATTATTTTTAATAGAGTTGTTTTTCCCGAACCATTCGGCCCAATAATACCAACCCTTTCCCCCTTCTTGATAACTAAATTTATATCCTTTAAAGCCCAGAATTCCTCTTTTTTAGCTCGTATAAGAATACTTTCAACAAGTGTTGGCTTTTCGTGATAAAGAGTATATTTCTTTGAAACGCCCTCTAATCTTACAGCTATATCATTTATCATTTTCAAAGATAATCAACAAAATATTTACTTTCCTTTTTAAATAACAAAACTCCCAAAATTATCAAAAATAAGCTAAAAATTAGATTAAAAAAGACAAGTTTTACATCAATACTCCCCTGCCCAATGAATCCAATTCTAATCGTTTCAAAAATAGAAGATAGAGGATTTAATCTTAGAAAACTTTTTAAACCTTCTGGTAAAATTGACATACTATATAGTATAGGAGTGGCATAAAAAAGAAGTATTAGCCCCATTTGGACAAAAAAATTAAAGTCACGATAACGCACATTCAAGCTAGAAGTTAAAAGACTCAAACCAATGGTCAAAGCCAAAAGCCAAAGCAGAAAAGGTAAAGTTAATAAAAGAAAAAAAATATTTGGCTTTGTTAAAAACAAACAAATCGGAAGAAAAATTACCAAAGAAACCAACATGTGTAGAAAATTTGAAAGTATAATCGAAATAGGTATTGCCTCAATAGGAAATTTAGCTTTTTGTAAAAGATCTCTCTCATAAACAATTGAAGGTGTTGCTTTTGACAAAGATAAAGAAAAAAACTGCCAAAGCAAAAGACCTATAAACAAAAATAAGAAATAGTTTGGGATTTTTATAAAAAACGAAAAGACACCTCCTATTACTAACATCTGTAATATCGGATTTAATATTATCCATAAAAATCCAAAAACCGCTCTCTTATAGCGGGTTTTAACCTCCTTTTCCGTCATTGCCAACAAAAAATCAAAATAATACTTGATGTCCATACAATTTTTTTGAACTAAATTCCGGACAAAAATTCTTAATAATATGGTAATATTATCATTTTATCAAACAATCAAAAAGCAATTGCCAGCATTATCAGTACCATTTAAGATAATAAATTGGCTAAAACACTATTTTTTTCAAAACAAATAAAACCCATGGACTATATCAAAATTAAAGCAAATCCATACCATAATTCAATCCAAAAGACATTCTTGGACTACCTTTTATCTTTATGGGCAATAATTTTTCTTTCTCCCTTATTTTTGGTTATATCTTTTTTATCAAAGACTATTAACAAAGGACCGGTATTTTATATGCAGGAAAGAATTGGTAAAAACGGTAGGAAATTCAAGATAATAAAATTTAGAACCATGCTGGTTGATGCCGAAAAACTTCAAAGTAAATATAAAAAACTAAATGAAGCAAACGGCCCTGTATTCAAAATAAGAAACGATCCAAGACTAACAAAATTTGGCAAATTTCTTTACAACACCGGCCTGGATGAATTACCTCAATTAATTAACGTACTAAAAGGCGAAATGAGTCTGGTTGGACCCCGGCCACTGCCCACCTACGAGGCAAAAAAATTAACAAGATCTCAAAAAATCCGCGAATTAGTAAAACCGGGCATAACCTCAAGCTGGGTTATCAAAGGTTCACACAACTTAAGTTTCAAAGAATGGATGCGCTTGGATAAAGAATATGTAATAAAAGCCACCTTACTTACTGATATATCGATAATTTTAAAAACTTCAATCCAAATAATAAAAAGTATTCTTTCAATAATTAATCATAAATGATTTATCTCTTAAGGAAAAAACTCCTTTATCACATTAATTAATGTAAAATTGTTTCTAGATATAAGTGAAGAAAGTATATTTATTCTTTTTCCTGGATTCCCAAAAGCCAAAGCACTGCTTCCTTTTTGTACCGTCTATCTCCCCGAGAATTTATCCTGATTGCCGGAAGTTTACCCCTTTTCCCCCATCTTTTAACCGTCAAAGGAGAAACTCGCAACAAATCGGCTACTTCCCTAACCGTCAGTAGGTCAGGTAAATCTGCTAATTTTGGTTTACTGATCTTAATATTATTATCTTTTATCATACTAATTTATAATTTTATATACTTTGTAATAGTATTAGGTTTGAAAACTCACCTAAACTAATCACAAGGTATCAAAAGATAACATCTGTGTCAAGGACTGTTTAGACATTAATCATCTGAATTTTTTACAAGCTTTTCCCAGTAAACCCTTAAAGCAAATTCAGGAAAAGCTTTGATTATTCTTTTTATTTTTTGATCTCCTTTTAATAATCTCCAAAACCACTCCAAGTTAATATCCTCAATCCATTTAGGTGGAAGTGGCTTTTTACCAGATATGTAATCAAAAGTACCCCCAACCACCATTGCACATTTGAAATTCAGTTCTTTGTACCAACGGTACAACCATTTTTCCTGAACAGGTGCTCTGAAACCAATAAATAAAATATCCGGCTTTTCCTGATTAATTTTGGATATTACCTTATTTTCAATTTCTTTATCCTCTTTAGTTTCAGGTTCAGCGTTATTTTTAAGATTAGGACCGGTAAGCCCCAAAACTTTGAGTTGAATGTAATTCTCTTTCAACCTCTTAGCTGCTTTTTGAGCACTCAAATTTCTATCACCTAGCAAAATTACCTTCCAACCCTTCTTATTAGAATATTTAATCAGTTCAACAAAAACTTCCCTGCCCTTAATCAGTTTTGCTTCACTTTGAAGCCAATTATTGTCAAAAAGAATAGAAAAAGCCACCCCCAATCCTTGAACAAAGCTAACAAATACTCTTTTTAGAAAATGTTTTGGCCTTGGCAAGGAAAAATATTTAGCCGCGGCTACTATTCCTATACCATCCGGAAAGGATATATCAGCTGAATTTAAAATATCCCTATAAAGCTCATCTTCATATGCCATTATTAATTGTTCGGGATTTGGAGTAACTACAAAAAATTTCTTGTCATTATTAATAAACGAGACAATTTCTCTTATCACTCCTTCCTTTGAAGTGCTAAATATTTTAACTCCCAAAATATTAAGGTATTTTCGCTTAATTTCTTTAGTCATAAAATTTACTTGATTTGATAACTATAATTAAAAAATTAAAAATTATATCTCACCAATCAAATTATATAGATTGTTATTTAATCTTGATATAAATTTAAAAAATCTCTTTTAATCATAAATATATCCTATATTATATATTTTTATAATTTTTATATACCTTAATAACAACAAAATATAATAAAGTATACGATTATACTATGGGTTATATTATTATACGTATTGCATCTGAGAAATAAACATTATGAATAAAATATTTTAACAAAAATCAAACTTATAATAATTCTGTTTATCCTCATTTAATCCCCAAATAATTTTTAAAATTATTATAAATACTATAAGATTATTTTATATGTACCGAATATTTATTGATTTAGAATAAATTAAAGTAATTAAAATATTAGTCAAACAAAATTGAAATATATCCTATATTATCTCTTCGTTGTTACGCTTCTTTTCCAAAGTTCAATATTTTCCATTACCACACCGGTTCCCCTAACAACACAATATAAAGCATCTTCAGCAACATGCGATGGTACACCTGTTTCTTCTGTTAGTAACTTATCAAAATTTCTAAGCAAGCTAGTACCTCCACTCATAACTATTCCCTTGTCTATTATATCTGCCGCCAGCTCGGGAGGGGTATTTTCCAAAACTCCCTTGACTGCATTTATTATTTGCATCAAGGGAGTTTTAATTGCCGAGCATATTTCATTTGAAGTAACCGTAACACTTCTTGGTAGACCAAAAACCAAATCCCTCCCGCTTATTTCCATTTTTTCTTCCTTAGCAACTTTAATCGCTGTACCGATTTTTATCTTAATTTCCTCGGCTGTTTGATCACCTATTACCAAATTGTGCTTCTTCTTAAGATAATCCTGTATTGCCTCATCTATTTTATTTCCGGCAATACGAACAGTTTTATGTACCACTACTCCACCCAAAGATATTACAGCCGCTTCAGCTGCCCCTCCTCCTACATCCAAAATCATATGACCACTAGGCGCAGATACAGGAATACCTGCACCTATTGCTGCAGCCAAGGGTTCATCAATTAAATATGCGTGAGCTGCTCCAGCTGATAGTGTCGCATCTAAAGCAGCTCTTCTTTCAACTTGGGTACAACCAGCTGGAACACAAATCATCACATCGGGACGAAAGAATTGAAACCTTCCTGAAACCTTACTTATAAAATACCTAAGCATCGCTTCCGTCATTTGATAATCAGCTATAACCCCCTCTCTCATCGGCCGAGAGGCAATTAAAGCTTCAGGTGTCCTTCCTAGCATTTTCTTAGCTTCTTCCCCTACAGCAATAACCTTATTATCATCGGTTGAAATTGCAACCACCGTTGGTTCATTCGCTACAATTCCCTCACCAGCTACCCAAACGAGTGTGTTAGCAGTACCTAGATCTATTGCTATTCGCTTTCTTAACATATCTTAAAAACTTTAAAATAAACCACTACTCACTCCAAAATTATATTTTCACTCAACTATATAAACAAGTAAGAAAAGTTTACAGTCTTAGATGATTTTAGCATCTTGAAAATTAAATACTAGAAGTTTAAAAAATTTTTAGATTACCTTTATATAATAAACCTAAACATCACCTTAAGGTAACTTTCTATAACACTAGCTTCCCTTTTCTTATACAAACCTCTTTTGTAACCACGAATTATTATAAGTTTTATTTATTCTCAACATTTGTATATAATCATAAAAATAGTAACTAAAATCCAAATACAAAATAAAAAAAGATGACCAAGATAAGAATTCTCATATTTTTACTCACACTAACCGTAGTTTTCAGTCTGGGAACATTAGCCTTTCTTTATGCAAAAGGTTATAGAATCGATAGCAAAAATAGAAAAATATCTGCCAACGGGCTTCTGCTGATCAAATCCAATCCAGACGGCGCACAAGTATTTCTGAATGGAGAACTTAAAACAGCAACCAATGCAACTTTATCACTGCCTCCCAATACTTACGATGTGTCGGTAAAGAAAGAGGGTTTTCTAACTTGGAATAAAAGGCTGTTAATTGAAAAGGAAATCGTAACCGAAGCAACTGCTCACCTCTTTAAATCAGCACCGTCTCTATCAGCGATTACCTTTACAGGTGTATCCAATGTTGTTCCTTCTCCTGATTTCAGTAAAATCAGCTATGTAGTCAGCGGAAATTCTACAAATTTAGAAAACCAAGGTCTTTGGATAATTGATAACGCTAATTTACCATTGGGCTTCTCTAAGGATCCAAGAAGGATAACCGATGGAGATCTCAATGATGCTTCATGGATATGGTCTCCGAATGGAAGACAAATACTTTTAACAACAAAAAAGGGAACCTACTTAATAGAAACGTCAAATTTTGTTTCTCAATCACAAAGGGTAAATGTGGCGGCGCAGAAAAACAAAATACTCAAAGATTGGGAAGATGAAAAAGATAACCGAAAAGCAAACCAAATTAAAAAGCTACCAGAAAAACTAAGAGAGGTTTTTTTAAATAACGTCCAAACATTTAGTTTTTCGCCTGATGAAAAAATGATTCTCTATACCGCCAGCTCCTCGGCCAGCCTGGAAAAAGGAATAACTAAACCTCTACCCGGATCATCAACCCAAAAAGAATCAAGGGAAATAGAAAAAGGGAAAACGTACGTTTATGACATTATTGAAGATAAAAATTTTCTTATAGATGAAAATGGCGATAATCTTCTCATAGAAGGAGGGTATACTAAGGAAACACCTCGAAGAATAAGCTGGTACCCTTCATCAAGACATCTTATCCTATCAGACGAAGGGAAAATTATAATTATGGATTATGACGGTACAAACAGGCAGGTTGTATATTCAGGTTCTTATATCCTCCCGCATGCTTATCCCACCTTATCTTCTGATAGATTGATAATTCTCACCAACCTAGGCGCAAACGATACACCTCCAAACCTCTACTTTCTAAGTATTAAATAAATATCAAAGGCAAAATTTTACTTTAAAAAGAAAGAGTAAATTTAACATGTTTTCAACTTAACTAATTTAAAAAACCAAATATTAAAATTAATAAACCGCAAAGATAAACCTGAATCAGTTTCAAAATATACTCATTAATGATAAAATTAGAACGTAAATATTTAAAACCCATATCGCTTAAATTAAGCGAAAATTATAGTTTATATAAACCTTAATATAACCTGCCGGTGTAGCTCAATGGACAGAGCAGTCCCGTCCTAAGGGAAAGGTTGAGAGTTCAACTCTCTCCACCGGCACCCAAAAAGATCTGAAAATAATGAAGTTTATAAAACTCCAAAACATTTAAGGACAGTAAAAGTATAGATAATTGAAGTTTTTGGTAAACTGCTTAAAGCTAAAATTTTCTACACTCAATATAAGAAAGAAAACGATCGAAATTAACACATATTACATATTCACTACCACCGTCATTTCTCCTTTTACACTTTCTTTCAAAATTTTTTCTTTAACTTCAAAAACCTTTCCCCTGTAAAGTGTCTCAAAAACCTTTGTAAGCTCGCGGGCTACAAAAATCTTCGTTTCCGGACCAAATTCTTTCTCCAAAATATCTAAAGTTTTAGCAATCCGTTTGGGTGATTCATAAAAGGCAAAAGCAATTTTTCCTTTTTTCAACCAATCAAAAAGCTTTTTTCTTTTTTTCTTCGGCAAAAAACCCAAAAAAACAAATTTATTAATGTCAAAACCACAAACAGACAAAGCAGCAGTTATAGCCGAAGCTCCCGGTACTGGAATAATTTTAATTTCAGAATTTTTTTCATACAAAAATGAAACTAACTCATTTCCGGGATCAGAAATTCCGGGAGTTCCGGCATCGGTCACCAAAGCAAGGTTTTTTCCTTTATTCAAATAGTTCAATATTTCAAGTTTTTTCTCTTCACCTGAGTGTTGATGATAGGAAAGGAGTTTATAATTTGATACTTGGTATTTGTTATGTAGAAAATCAAGAAGTTTTTTGGTTACCCGCGTGTCTTCAGCAATAATACAATCTACATCATTTAGTATCTTAATAGCTCTTAATGTAATATCTTCTAAATTTCCAATTGGTGTAGCGACAATATACAAATTTCCAGACATTTATGATTATGATGTAATTGTAAACTTTTTAGTAAAATTAAAAAAGGTTCACTATGAAAGTAGAAAGATTTTTTCAAGGATTAATGATATTAGGTGCACTAGCAGGCGGTTGCAGTGAAAAAACTCCTACCCCCTCTTTTTTAGAAATCAAAGTGACTGCATGTCTTGACCAAAATGGAAATAGAGCTTGCGATAACCACGACTGGCCAATTGAAAATCTGCCTCTTCGGGTTGTTGATATAGCTGACGAAACCATTCAGGAAGGAAAAACAGGAAAAAATGGACAAGCAACTTTCGAAGTAGAAAACAAACAATTTTTAGACCTAGCAGTTCCTAATCCAATAATTGAAAAGGGCGGTTTTCTTTGTGCACCTCAAGAACCCCCTTCTTCTACGATTAAAGAAAATGGTAAAGTTAAGATCCAAATTCATCTTCCTTACAATCAACAAAACTGCCGACTTCCAAAACCAACCAAACCTTTACAAGGCTTTAACCCTGGAAATCCTTTTGCTTCAGGAAGAAGTAAACCAGTAATCTGAAATTACTAGATTTAATCTCAATATCAAAAATATCTTATATTCATAATTAAATTTGCATACAAGATTAAAAAGCTCCCCATCCTTTAAAAAAATTCTTCTTCTTTATAACTTTCAAACACCCACTTTAAATAACCTTTAGTTAAAAATCTAACTCCTGTATTATCTTCTAATAATTTCTTCTCAAGATAATCCAAAAATAATCTAGCATCCAATCTATGCCTACGAATCTCAATTAGGAACCACGTCCACAATTTTAATAGCTGTAGTTTAACTACAATATTGGGAACAACTTCTGAAAAGTTCAAATCTGAAGGATAATACTTTTCTTCCAATTTAAGCAAATTTCTTCTTAGTTTCCTTAAATATTTTTCACTAATATCAAATGGAAGTTGATTAACACCAGGCTCTGGGGAATCAAGCAACACTTCTCTAATTCTTTCCAATACAGGAAGTATATTTATTGGATCCTTATTTCTTTGGGTCACTATAGCTACTTCTGTATAAAGACCTAACCTTTCAAGAATTTCTGCCATTTCTATCCAATATGGATGCACACAATTCCGAAAATCATTTACTAACGCAGAAGGAAAATTTGGCAAAACAGGTCCTACTATTGCATATAAATCCTCTTCAGTAAGAACATTCCGTTCTTGCTGAAACTCTGAATCAGAGACATCCAAGTCAAAATTTCCTCCTGGATTCAACTGATACAAAATTTCAACAGCTTTTAAACCTAAAGGCTTAATCTCATCTCCATAACAACAACCCTTAAGAAATTCTATTAAAGCAGTCTTTTCTTCGGGTAAAAGAAAAAAACCATCTTCACCTTCTCCAATAGGTCCTTGGGGTGATGTGCGAATAGAATAGATCAATCTTAATACATCTCTTGGTAAAAGATTCCATCGACCCTTTAAAAATGTCTTTTCTAAACGAGTAATTCTTTTTTCTAACTCAATTTGAGTTTCTCTTTTAAAGATATATTGAAGTAAGTTATCTGGAATTCCCATCCCTATCGCCACAAACAAACGGTATACATCTACTTCAGAAAGATATCTTACTAACTCTTTGATAGTTTCCATAGCAACCCTTTTACGAGGTATAAAAGTCAATCCCAAATTGCTAAGAAAATCTTTTAACGACTCATCATATACTGGCCCAACATACTCGCCATTTTTATTAATGAAAAATCCCCTCTCTTTTTTATCATGGTTAGTAAGTGCATCAATTAAACTTTGGCCGTCTCTAAACGGCATCCCCTTTTCAATAAAAGGCAAAAGGGCATCATATAAATCCACCAAAACATCTTGTTGAAGTGGAGTTAAAGATGGTGGTTTCAAATCATTCTGCCTTTTTACATTTTCAATTAAAGTGGTTCGAAATTCCCTTTCAAAGAGATGGTCAAGATACGTTGGTTCGAATATAAAGCGTTGTAAAATATACAACAATTTTCCATCACAATAGTTCTCTGGAAATCTTTCAGCTCCAAATCTATTGGGAAAAGGTACATTATCTTTTTGAGTATTTTGAATACCTTCCTGAATAACTCTTTTAAACAAAATTTCATTTTCTCCAATCAACATAGTTTATTCAAATACCAATATTATAAACTATAGGTCAAATATCAGTGAGTTCCCAAACTTTCTTTCTCCTCAACAAATTCAGAAAAGGTAAGACTGAGAAAATACAAAACTCCTACACTTACATACCATGCCTTCAATTGGATTTGGGAAATGATAAAATCAAAAACCATATTTTTAATATGTCTGCTTGATGACCAATTTAGAGCTTTCCAAACTCTCAACTGTAAGAGTTACACCTCCAAAACTGATTTTTAATGTGCTTGGGATTTTTTCCTCAATGCTGAAGTAAATCCTTATTTCTCTTTTAGCAAAAATGGGGGGATAAAGGGTCGGACCCTACCAACATTCAAGGTACTAATTTCACCTTCTATCTTCGACCTTCACTCCACTCTCTTCCCGCAACCAATCACTTAACCAGCAATTATAATTCTCCATACACCAAATCCAAAATTAAAAAATCCCCAATCTGCTATAATTTTGACTAAAAGTTAGTCATATATCTTTTTAAATTTAGAAAACGGGGTGTGGCTCAGTGGTAGCGCGCACGGTTTGGGTCCGTGAGGTCGTGAGTTCAAATCTCACATCCCCGACAAAAAAATAGCAAATCCTTTTCCAATATGTCCAAAATTGTATACAAATTCAAAAAAACCCAAAATTTGTTACCTTCTCAATGAAATGTTTATCTTGAGAATATCGATTTTGATTTACTATACTATTAAAAAGTATTTCAAAAGTGAAAATGATGCAACAGATCGTGACTATAAAAAACCTCTAGTTAAAGATAATGGCTAATCTTATATAATTTGTACTTTTACGGGGTGTTCCTCTTTCGATAAGAAAATAATTGATAATTTAAAATATTCACCTTCTCATTTTGATACACTAGAAAGGAAAAGGCAAGACTCAAATTTTAACTATGAAGAGTATTTTATTGCGAGTAATTATTATACAGCTCTCGAAAGTGCAAAACTCCAGAGAGATTCTTCAAAACAGAATTTCCACTTCCATGCACTAACAAGCTTTCTTTTTTCATTACCACTTCTTTACTTTTGGTTCCTCAGTAAAATAACTCTTATAAATGATACAGTTACCATAAGATCACCTCTTATTAAAACTTTCATAAGATCGCCTTTTATTAAAAAAACTCTTGATAAAGGGTTTTCAATATTAACAGCGTGGAAAAAATTAATATAATCACTGTTACGCCATTTGTTCCTGCTAGAACAAACATTTACCAAATCAACTGGCGAGAAATAGTTGAAGTTCTTTTTCGTAATTCTACTGACCAAGTTGACAACATAGCTGTACCGCTATTCCTTTTCCCTGGCTTTAAAAAGATCGTCCAAGAGATAGCAAAAAGAAATCCCAACATAAAAATATCTTTCTTAAAACATACGATAAGAGATAATATTTAGGAGAAATATCACATCTCTCTCCCCAAACATAAAGAAGAATCTTTTTCTCACAAGTGTAAATTAGGAACAGGATGAAAACCTCTGAATTTATAAGACTATAAATTCTTCTTTTTACAATACAAGATAATAAGGTGAACCACAGGATTACACAAAAAAAACAATACTATTCACCTCCAGCTAAAGAATCCGAAAAAACTATTTGTAACACCGACAATAATTCCGTTTACCTTTCTATACTCTTCCAGACGTTTTTCTGCAAACTTTCATGACAACCCTTCCCTCAGCAATATTTCCTTAGCCATTCTCACTATCCCGGTACTTCAATATCCGCTGGCACTGGTTTGATTTACCGACCCAAAGCTTCTTCTATCCTTCTCTAAGTTTCAGCTTCTTTAATTTCAGAAGAGCTAATCAACATACAGCATTGTGGAAATTTAATTCATTAACCAAATTTAATACATAAAGGCTAATTCACAATTTCAATCTTTTATCTCATTCCAACCTCGCTTCACTCCACACCCAAACTCATCTCTCATAACCAACAACTAACTACTAA
>Ga0129301_1001439_pt1 | contig 11514 bp, 7 predicted proteins | sample ConPoolayeHmetaG_FD_94489 | JGI IMG/M metagenome (GOLD analysis project Ga0129301, IMG submission 94489) | Hot spring microbial mat communities from California, USA to study Microbial Dark Matter (Phase II) - Cone Pool mat layer H metaG ...
CCGAATCGGGCAAGCGCCTGCGCGTCATTTCCAGGATCTCGCCTTTCGCGTTTCGGTGACAGGCGGCGAAGCCTCGAAACTCAGGTACTCGGCGCAGGAGGTTGATCAGCCCGTCGCCGAAACTCGGTTTTCGGCGGTATGAGGGGATGCTTTCAGGGGAGGCGATGGACGGCAGAAAGGAGAACAAGCGGCAGGAATCGCCTACCTACCGCGAAGAGGCGGTGCGCACGCGGCGCTACGTGCTCGCCACCATCGCCTTTCTGTGTCCGGCACTGCCGCCCGCAGCCCGCAAAGCAGGCGGCGCAGGGATTCCCTGCTCTTGCAGATGCAACACTCAACGACGAATGCCGTTGCCGGGGATAGAGATAGGGAATCGGCCGTCGCACTCAAGGTTCGAGGCCTGTGTGCTCTGCGTCCCCCGCGTCTCCGTGGTGAATTTATTGACCGTTTTGGCGAAGGCCGGGCCTGCAAGGAACTAACGCGAGATGGCCTTCCAGGCCTCGATGAATTTCACGGCCGCCTGCACCAGCCCGTCCACGCTCTCCTTCCCTTGTGCGGCCGTTGCGGTGCGCGGATCGCCTGATGTAAACACCCCGCTGGCGGACATTTCCCTGGAACTGGCCTTCTTGCCCGTGTCCTTCGGCCGGAACCGGTTGGCGCTTGCGACCAGCTCCAGGTTGGGCTCCGACTGACTGCTGGCATCGGCCTTGTTCACGATGTCGGGAAGAGTCAGTACGGGTTTTTCGGCGCGGGACATGTCCACAAGAGTCGGGGTCAGATACAGCATCAACGAGGTCTCTCCCACGCCGGCGTGCCAGTCGATGGCCGGGCCCTTGGGCGCGGGTGTACCCGAAGGCGGCCGGAGATCGTTGAGGAACACGGCTGTCGCGGGAGTGGTCTGGTTGATATGCTGGATGACGTTCCGAACCGAGGTTGTGTTGCCGCCGAGGCGCTCCTGTATGCCGGCGTTGATCAGCCGGTAGTATTCAACCGCGGGAGGCCACGCCATGCCGCCCGACATTCCGATTATCTTCGTTTTCGTTTCTTCTTGCCCGCTCACGCGGAGACAGGTGCAGCCTGTGCCTTGCGCCGTTCGACTGCGGCCGACCGCAGCATGGAGGTGGCGGCATACAGCACCACGACGACCACCAGCCAGCGGACCGCGCCCAGCGGCAGCGAGCGCACGATATAAGCTGCCAGCAGAACTCCGGGGATGCCGCCGATGGTCATCCCCAGCGCCGGCCGCAGGCTGTAGCGGCCCCGCCGCAGGAACTGCGCCCCGGCCACCGGCATGAGAAATGCGCACGCGCCCATCATGATCGGGAACGCCGCTTTGGGATTCATACCCAGCACGCTCACCATGATCATGCAGGGAGCGTAAAATCCCAGTCCCAAGGTCATCAGCGCGCCCAGCCAGAAGCTGCCGAAGATGCCGACGGCGAGCCCCAGGCCATTCAGCCCCAGCGCCGAACCTCCGATCGGCAGCGCCTCGAACTGCGACGTCAGCATCAGTCCGGCGGCTGCGATGAGCACACCGCCCAGCCCGAGCTGTATTGTGCGCCGCGGCCAGTTGGCCACCACCGGTGCACCAACCCAGGCGCCGCCCACGGATGCCGCGATGAGGGCCGCGAGCGTGCCGGTGTCCACCTCGATCAGGGAGATGTAAATGACGGCCTCGGTAACCACCGGCAACGTGTGGCCGACATTGAGGGTTCCCGGCACCAGCTCGTCAGGCACCATGCGCCGCAACTTGAAGATCGAGGTCGTCGTGGCGAAATTTCCGATGCCGAGGGTATCGAAGAAGTTGGTGACCAGACCGATGAGCAGGTGTTCGGGCGTGGGGCGGCGGGGTTCGCGCGGGGTGACACCATTGCCGTCGGCTCTTGCGCGGCGGACAGCCCTGATCCAGGTCCAGATGAAGCCCAGGGCGAAGACTGCCAGCAGGAGGAAAAGAATGGATTTCATACCCTTTAGGTACCAGCGGAGACGCCCCGGGTCGCGGCCGGACCATTGCCGCAGTGCGCTGCCAGAGGCTATTATGGACGGGCCGCGATTGCAAGCGCGAATCGGCACCATGGATTGGGCGGCTCGGCCGGGCGGACGCAACCCGATATGAAGAAAACCGCAAAGGCGCAAAGGGCGCCGGTAAAAGGGACGCCGGCATTCTTCATTTCATTGCGTTCTCTGCGTCTTCCCGGTGAGAGTTCCTGCCAAAGAGGCAAGAGACTGGTTGTCAGTAGTGCGGGTTTCACGGATAGGATCCGGCGACCGGCGAACGATCGGTCCAATCCGCGGCCGTGACGGCTGTTATGGTCAGCACGGCAGGCAGTCGTCGGGAGCGGCCCGCCGGTCGCTGTCAAGGAACTACCGGCCATGATCGTCAGCATATTCAACGAGGTGATCGGCCCAGTCATGCGCGGGCCTTCCAGCTCCCATTGCGCCGCTGCCCTGCGCATCGGCAGGCTGGCGCGCGACCTGATGGACGGCGACCTCCAGGATGTCCGGATCGAGTTTGATCGGTTCGGATCGCTGGCCACCACGTATACGAGCCAGGGTTCGGACATGGGATTGTCCGGCGGCCTGCTGGGCTGGGACGCGGCCGACGCGCGTCTGCCCCGCGCGACCGAGGCGCTGGAGCAGGCCGGCATTCACGTGCGCGTCGAGATCGCAGATCTCCGGGATGAGCACCCCAACACCTATCATTTGAGACTGGGCAACCGTCGCGAGAGCCATTCGCTGACAGCCGTCTCCACCGGCGGGGGCATGATCGAAGTGACGCGAGTGGACGATTTCGAGGTGTCTATCGGCGGTGACTTTTATGAAACCCTGCTATACCTCGAGGACGGCGGGCAGGACGCCGCGCTCCTGATGGAAGGAGCCTTCCCCGCAGACGAGATCATACTTCATGAAGCGGCCGGCCGGCGGTTGCTGGAGGTCAAAGCGCAGCAGTTTGTCGGCGAAGAAACGATCGGGCGCTTGCGGAAAACGGTCGGCGTGCTCCGGGTCAAGCGGCTGGCCCCGGTTCTGCCGGTGCTGTCGCGCAAGGGCATGGCGGTGCCCTTCACGACCTGCGCTGAAATGCTCGACTACGACGGCGGGCGCGGCGCACCGCTCTGGCAGCTGGCGGTGGACTATGAGATGGCGCGCGGCGGCCTGGCGGCTGCCGAGGTCGTGGCGCGCATGGTGGAAATAGTGCGGGTGGTTCGCCGGTCCATCCGGCACGGGATTGCGGGCACACGGTACCAGGATCGGATCCTGGGCCACCAGAGCGGCGGATTCGGCGAGTGCATGCAGGCGGGACGGCTTCTGCCCGCCGGCGTGTTGAACCGGATCGTGCTGTACGTCACTGCGCTGATGGAGGTGAAGAGCTCCATGGGCGTGATCGTCGCCGCGCCGACGGCCGGAGCCTGCGCGGCGCTGCCGGGATCATGCCTCGCTGTGGCGGAGGAGATGGGGCTGTCGGAGAACGATGCGGCCCGGGCTCTGCTGGCGGGAGGATTGATCGGGGTTTTTATCGCCGCTCGCTCCACGTTTGCGGCAGAGATCGCCGGTTGCCAGGCGGAGTGTGGCGCTGCGGCCTCGATGGCTGCTGCGGCGCTGGTGACCCTGGCGGGCGGGTCGACGGTTCAGTCGCTGGCTGCGGCCTCCATGGCGCTGCAGAACTCGATGGGGTGGATTTGCGATCCGGTAGCCGGCCGGGTGGAGGTGCCGTGTCTCGGCAAGAACGTCCTGGCCGCCGGCAACGCCCTGGCATGCGCCAACATGGCTCTGGCCGGCTACGAACCGGTCATACCGCTGGACGAAGTGATCACGGCGGCCGATCACGCGGGACGCAGCCTGCCGCGCGAACTGCGCTGCACGGCGCTGGGAGGCCTGTCCTCGACTCCGACCGCGCGGCAGCTCGAACAGAGACTCGGCCGCAGATAGCAGGCGGTCTGGCAATGCACACATCATGTCCTGCCGGGGTTTCTCACCCATCACGGTCCGATCCTGACGGCGGCCGACTTCAGCGGGACATGGCCGGGCTTCGTCGGCCTGCTGAACCTCGATGCCTCGCTCACCAAGGCGGGGGGGGTAAAATGCAGTTCCCTGTGGAGCGGGGACTTCATGGATGAGTTCTTTCTTCATCACGCCGGTCGACGACATTCCCGTGCCCGAATCGGGCAACGCCTGCGCGTCATTTCCAGAATCCCGCCGCTCGCGTTTCGGTGACAGGCGGCGAAGCCTCGAAACTCACGTACTCGGCGCAGGAGGTTGATCGGCCCGTCGCCGAAACTCCGTTTTCGGCGGTATAATGGGATGCTTTCAGGGGAGGCGATGGACGGCGGAAAGGAGAACAAGCGGCAGGAATCGCCTACCTACCGCGAAGAGGCGGTGCGCACGCGGCGCTACGTGCTCGCCACGATCGCCTTTCTCTGCCTGGCGCTGATCGCGACGCAGATCTTCCTCAACCAGACGTCGGTCGGCAGCCCCCGCTTCCCGCGCGTCACCTTCCTGCTGTACACGGCCACGGTGCTCGTCGTCCTGGCCCTGCTGATCCTGGCGACGGTTCTCGGGCGCAACCTGATCAAGCTCTACTTCGAGCGCCGCAGCGGCCAGGTCGGCAGCCGGTTCAAGACCAAGATGGTGAGCATCTTCATCGCGCTTTCGCTGCTGCCCGCGGTCGTACTGTTCTTTCTCGCTTACGGGCTCATCAACTATTCGATCAAGCAGTGGTTCCGCGCGCCGGCCGATCAGATGCTCGCCTACAGCCGCGGGATCGCCGTGCAATACTACGACGAGCTGCGCGCGCGCGCGCAGCACTTCGCGGCGCTCATGGCCGCGGAGCTGGTGGCGGAGCAGGATCCTGCCGGCGGCGGGCGTACGGCGGCGATGCAGAAGCTCGACGAGCTGCGGCGCAGTTACGCGGCCGACGAGGTGCGGCTGTACGACCGGCACGGCAGGCTGGCCGCCGTTGCCGCCGGGCCGGGCGCCCAGGCGCCGTCGGGCGCAACGGCAACGGATCTGGCGGCGCGCGCCCTCGGCGGATCCGCCCAGTTCCGCGTCGAGCGCGTCGCGCCGGGCGACCCGCTGCGGCAGATCGCCTGGGCCGCCGTCCCCCTGCACGATCGCGACGGCGGCATCGCCGGAGCGCTGGTGACGCAGACGTACATTCCGGACAGCATCTCCTTCAAGGCGGATTCGGTCGAGGAAGCCTACAACGCCTACCGGGAACTGCAGCGCCGGGAGCCTGCGCTGCGCTTCAACTTCCTGCTGATCCTCGCGCTCTCCAGCCTGCTGATCGTCTTCGCCTTCTCCTGGTTCGCCGTCTACCTGGCCAAGCGCATCACCATCCCCATCCAGGCGCTGGCCGAAGGGGCCCTGGCGGTGGCGGCCGGCGACCTCGACCATCGCGTCGATTGCGCGGCCTTCGACGAGCTGGAGAATCTGGTGCAGTCGTTCAACCGCATGACGGCCGAGCTGCAGGACAACAAGAGGAAGATCGAGGCGGCCCAGGATCGCCTGCGGCAGACCAACATCGAGCTCGAAGACCGCCGGCGCTACATCGAGACCATCCTGCAGACGATCGCCACCGGCGTGATCTCGCTCGGCGGCGACGGCCGCATCCGCACGCTGAACCGCGCGGCCGCGCAGATGCTCGGCATCCAGGATTCCGTCGAAGGGCGGCCCCTGGACGAGGTGGTGCGCGGGGCGGCCGGAGACGCCTTGCAGATGCAGCTGCGCCGGTCGACGGTCCTGGGGACCGTGGTGCGCGATCTCGAACTGCACCTTCCCGGCAAGACCCTGCATCTGGCGACGACCGCCACGCCGCTGGTCGACGCCGAGGGGCAGCACGCCGGGTGGGTGCTGGTGCTCGACGATCTGACGGAGCTGCTGCGCATGGAAAAGATGGCCGCCTGGCGCGAAGTCGCGCAGCGTCTGGCGCACGAGATCAAGAACCCCCTGACGCCCATCCGGCTTTCCGCCGAGCGCGTGCTCAAGCGTTACGGCCGGCTCGCGCCCCAGCCGGCATCCGGCGCGGCCGAGCGCCAGGGGGAATTCGCCGCCTTCGACCGGCTGCTCCGGGAATGCATGCACACCATTCTCCAGGAGGCCGAATCCCTGAAGAGCCTGGTCGACGAGTTCTCGCGTTTCGCGCGCCTGCCGCAGTTGCGGCTCGAGGAGACCGACCTGCACGGCGTCATCGAGGCCGCGCTGAACCTGTACAACGGGCGCGCCCAGGACGTGCGCCTGGTCCGGGACTTCGACCCCGGCGTGCCGCGGCTGCGCCTGGATCAGGAGCAGATGAAGCGGGTGCTGATCAACCTGGTCGACAACGCCCTCGAGGCCATGGCGGGCTGCCCGCCCCCCCGGGAGCTGACGATCCGCACGGCATGCGACCGTTCGCAGAAATTGGTGCGCATCGAGGTCGCGGATACGGGGCGCGGATTCCCCGAGGAATACCGCGACAGCGTTTTCCTCCCGTACTTTTCGATCCGCAAGGGAGGCACCGGCCTGGGCCTGGCGATCGTGCGCCAGATCGTCATGGACCACCACGGGCAGGTGCGCGCCGAGGCCAACAATCCCAAGGGCGCCCGGATCATCATCGACCTTCCCGTAATCTCCTCCTGAGAGACTCTCCGACATGAGCCGCGCACCGATTCTGATCGTGGACGACGAAAAGGGTGTCGTGGATGCGCTCCAGGGCATCCTGCAGGACGCGGATCTGGAGGCCGAAGGGGCGTTCTCGGGCGAGGAGTGCCTGGCGCTGGCGGCCGAGAAGGAGTTCGCGGTCGTGCTTCTCGATATCTGGCTGCCGGGGATGGACGGCCTCGAGGTGCTGGAGAAGCTGCGCCGCATCGCGCCCGCCACCGTGGTGATCATGATCTCGGGACACGGCTCGATCGAAACGGCCGTCCGCGCCACCAAGCTGGGAGCCTTCGATTTCATCGAAAAGCCGCTCTCGCTCGAGAAAACGCTGGTGGTCGTCAAGAACGCGCTGCGCCAGCGCGCGCTCGAGGAGGAGAACCGGCGGCTGCGCGGGCAGGTGGAGCAGAAGTACGAGATGATCGGCAACTCCGTCCCCATGCAGGCGCTGCGGCAGCAGATCGAGTTCGCCGCCCCCACGAACGGGCGCGTCCTCATCTGCGGAGAAAACGGCACGGGCAAGGAGCTGGTGGCGCGCCTGCTGCACCTCAAGAGCGCGCGGCGCGACAAGCCGTTCGTGGAAATGAACTGCGCCGCCATCCCCGAGGAGCTGATCGAAAGCGAGCTGTTCGGCCACGTCAAGGGCTCGTTCACCGGCGCCACCGAGGACAAGCAGGGCAAGTTCGCCCAGGCCGACGGCGGGACGCTCTTCCTCGACGAGGTGGGCGACATGAGCGCCAAGACCCAGGCCAAGGTGCTGCGCGTGCTCGAGGAGCAGAGCTTCACCCCGGTGGGCGGCAAGGCGCCGCTCCGGGTGGACGTGCGCGTCATCGCCTCCACCAACAAGGATCTGGAGCGCGAGATCGATCTGGGCAACTTCCGCGAAGACCTCTACTACCGGCTGAACGTGATCCCGTTCCAGCTGCCGCCGCTGCGCGAGCGCCGGGAGGACATCCCGGTCCTGGCGCGCTACTTTCTCGAGGACTTCGCGCGCCGATACGGGCGCAAGCCCCCCGAGCTGACGCGCAAGGCGCTCGAGGTCATGGAAATCTATCCCTGGCCGGGAAACGTGCGCGAGCTGCGCAACGTCATGGAGCGCTTCGTCATCATGAATCCGCAGCCGAAGCTCGACGTGTTCGATCTGCCCGAGTCCATCCTGCGCCGCTGCCTGTCGGCGCCGGCCGAGGGCGGGCAGGGCGGGTCGCTGCAGGAGGCGCGCGAGCGCTTCGAGCGGGAGTACATACTGCAGAAGCTCATGGAGCACAAGGGGAACGTCGCGCGCACCGCCCAGGCGCTGCGCATCGAACGCAGCCATCTCTACCGCAAAATGAAGCAGCTCGCCATACCCTGCCCGGGGCGGGAAAACGGCGAAGAGGAAGGAAAGGGGAACCGACGATGATCATGGATTGCTGGATGTTCGTTTCGCGGTCGGTGCGCCGCCGCCTGGCGGTCGCAGCCGCGGCTTGCATCGTTCCGTGCGTGCCGCTCGCGGCGCAGGACCGGGTGCCGGCGAGCGCCGGCGAGCACCGGCCCGGCCGGCTGCAACGCATCTTCTACCAGGACTACCGCATGCCCGAGGTGCGCGCCATCGCCGTTGCGGGCGAGGCGGCGCTCGAGAGCATGATCCGGGAGGGCAAGCTCCTGCTGACGCAGGAGGAGGCCGTGCGCCTGGCGGTCGAGAACAACGTGGACCTCAACGTGGAGCGCTACACTCCGTATTTTGCCCTGTGGGGGGTCGAAAGGGGGCGCGCGGTGCTCAATCCCACCGTGTCGTGGAACGTCAATCTCGACCGGCTGCGCACGCCGACCACCAGCGCGCTGCAGGGCGGCGACACCCTGCTCAACGTCAACACGCTCTACGATTTCTCCATCCGCAAGCCCCTGGAGCCGGGACTGGATCTGGCGCTGGGCTTCACGACGCGGCGCAACCGCACGACCAGCTTCTTCAACAGCCTCAACCCCTCGCTGACCTCCAACCTGGCGCTGACGCTGACCCAGCACCTGCTCAGGGATTCCGGCCGGCTCAGCCGGATGCGCTTCGTCCTGACGGCGCAGAACAACGAGAAGATCGCGCGCGAGGCCTTCGTGGCGCGCCTCGAGCAGCTCGTCACCACCGTGCTGCACACTTACTGGGACCTGGTCTTCGCCGACGAGGATATCAAGGACAAGGAGACCAGCCGCGACCTGGCCCGGCTGGTGCTCGAGCAGAACAGGATCCAGGCCGAGGTCGGCAGCATGTCCCCCCCTGGACGTCGTGCAGGCCGAAGCCGAGGTGGCGGCGCGCGAGCAGCAGGTGGTGGCCGCGCGCTACAACCGCATGATCATCGAGGAGCAGCTGAAGAAGCTGATTTCCTCGCGGCCCGACCCGGGCACGGTCCCGGCCACGATCGTTCCGGTGTCCAAGCCCGGCACGCCTCCGGCGCCGGTGGGCGAGGTGTCCGAGGCGATCCGCAGGGCGATGGAGATCCGCCCCGAGGTGCGGCAGCTGCTCTCGGACCTCGAGAACAGGAAGATCCAGGTGGATTACACGCGCAACCAGCTCAGGCCCGTGCTCGATTTCGTCGCCTCCTACTCCCAGAACGGCTTGGGCGGGGACCGGATCGTGCGCGACTACAGCCAGGGATTCATCGGCGCCCCGATCGTCGGCTATTTCCCCGGGGGGTTCGTCGACACCCTGGACTCGCTTTTCAGCCGGAAATACCTGGGCTACAACCTGGGCTTCAACTTCAGGGTGCCGATCGGCAACGACGATGCGCGCGCCGGCAACGCGCAGGCGCAGATCGACTACCGCCAGGCGCAGGAGCGCCTGGCAGCCACGCGCCAGCGCATCGCGCTCGAGGTGCGCCAGGCCTACCGGCGCGTCGAGCTCTACCAGGCGAGCGTGGCCGCCGCCGAGGTCACGGTGCGCAGCATGCGGGAGCGGCTGCAGGGCGAGCAGGAGAAGTACGCGCTCGGGACCACCACCACGCGCGCGGTGTTCGAGGCGCAGCGCGATCTGCAGGCGGCCGTCAACAGCCGGCTGCAGGCGCAGATCAATCTCATCAAGGCGCGCATCAGCCTCGACCTGGCGGTCGGCGACACGCTGGCGGCTCACGGGATCGAGGTCGAGGAGGCATTGCGCCCGCTGCGCTGAGGCGGGAAGTTCCCTGGACGGCATTGGACAGATAGGAGGAGGTTGCCATGAGGATGATCCGTACGGCGGCGATTGTCGTGATGATGGGCGCGGCCGCGGGCGCCGCGCATGCGCAGGGCCTGGCGCAGGATCCGCGGGTCGCGTCCGCCCTGGAGGTGCTGCAGGTGTGGCTGGAGGCGCAGCGGGCCTATGACCGCATCCCCGGCGTCTCGGCCGCGGTCGTCCACGACCAGGAAGTCCTGTGGATCGGCGGCTACGGATATGCCGATGTGGCCCGGCAGGCTCCGGCCGGGCGCGACACGATCTACAGCATATGCTCGATCTCCAAGCTGTTCACCAGCATCGCCGTCATGCAGCTGCGCGATGCCGGCAAGCTGCGGCTCGACGACCCAGTGAGCCGTCACCTGCCGTGGTTCAGCATCAAGAAAACCGCCCCGGATTCGCCCGAGATCACCGTCGAGGGCCTGCTCACGCATGCCTCCGGCCTGCCGCGCGAATCCGACCATCCCTACTGGACCGGCCCGGAATTCCGCTTTCCGACGCGCGAGGAGATCATCGAGCGCATCGCGCACCAGGAGACGCTCTACCCGGCCGAGAGGCACTACCAGTATTCCAACCTCGGGCTGACGCTCGCGGGCGAGATCGTGGCCGCCGCTTCCGGGCAGCCCTACGCGGAATACGTGCGCCGCAATATCCTGCAGCCGCTCGGGCTGGCGAGCACCACGCCGGAAATGCCCGAGAACGAGCGCGGCCGGCGGCTGGCCGTGGGCTACAGCGCCCTGACGCGCGAGGGCGTGCGCCAGCCGCTTCCCTTTTTCAATGCGCGCGGCATCGCGCCCGCCGCGGGCTTCGCCTCGACCGCCGAGGACCTGGCGCGCTTCGCCTCCTGGCAGCTGCGCCTGTACGCGCGCGGCGGCAGCGGGGTGCTGGCGGCCAACACGCTGCGCGAGATGTACCGCATCCACTGGATCGAGCCCGATTTCGAGACCAGCTACGGCCTGGGCTTCAACGTGTGGCGCAGCGACGGCAAATTGTTCGTCGGCCACGGCGGCTCCTGTCCGGGTTACCGCACGCAGATACTGCTGCGCCCGGAGGAACTGCTGGCCACGGTGTTCATGTCCAACGCCCTGGGCGTCAACTCGCAGCAGTTCGCGCAGCGCATGTACGACATCGTGGCGCCGGCCGTCAGGGAAGCGGTCAAGTCGCCCGGGGCGGGCAAGGCGGCGGACCCCGAGCTGAGGAAATACACGGGGACCTACGCTCCCTCATTCGGCGGCGAGATCGCCGTGGTGATCTGGGAGGGGGAGCTGGCCACGCTGTCGCTGCCGAACATGGATCCGGTCAAGGCGATCACCAAGCTGCGCCGGACCGGCGCGCACACGTTCCGGCGCGTGCGCAAGGACGAGGAGCTGGGCGAGGAGATCGTCTTCGAGATGGGGCCCGACGGCCGCCCGACGCGCATGAAATGGCACAGCAACTACTACCCTCGCGTCCGCTAATTTCGGTGACAGGCTACTCAACCCCGAAACTCATGTGCGGAGCTTTCCGCCGGGATCGCCGGATCAACCTCACGGCTGGACTCGGCTGCGCGGCATGACACGCATGCCTGACCGCCGGCCGGCGCGGGCAGCAGGGAGCCGATCCGCTCCAGCCTGGAGCGCGCGGCGAGGAGCGGCCCGGAGTTTCGGGGTTGAGTAGCCTGTCACCGAAACTCGCGCAGCGACAGGAGGCCGGCGCGTTCGAGCACCTGGAAG
>Ga0129301_1001440_pt1 | contig 11506 bp, 9 predicted proteins | sample ConPoolayeHmetaG_FD_94489 | JGI IMG/M metagenome (GOLD analysis project Ga0129301, IMG submission 94489) | Hot spring microbial mat communities from California, USA to study Microbial Dark Matter (Phase II) - Cone Pool mat layer H metaG ...
GTGTTCAGCGTCTTGATCCCCCGTATGAAGGTGATAATCGTACACGCCCCACGCAGCCCAGATGAAGCCGTTCAGGATGTGAGTAGGCGGGTCTACGATGGCTTCCTCAAACCAGGTGTAGCCTCTATTATCCACGCAGGTGACCCCGCCCTCGGCGGTGGTTTTGAGGAAAGTAGCGAAGGCCCGTTGGGCGGCCTCCAGATAGACCAAATCCTCAGTCTCCCGGTGGGCGCGCACCAAGAGGGAGATGCCCTGCCCTTGAGCAAGAGCGGAGTACCAGGGAGCCTTGAGAAGAGTGCGGTACTCCCAATCAAAGTGGTGGTTCCACACCCACAGGCCGGCCAGGTTCTGTTCCAGATTGCTCACCAGCCAGTCGGCCACGGCCAGGAACTTGTGACGGCGCTTCGGATCACCTGTACGGCGGAAGAGGTTGTAGTTGCCCAGCCCGTATTGAGCGATGGCGATGGGGTTGTATTGCAACCCCACCCTGCCGTGATAATTCAGGAGCGGGATGCCATTTTGGTCGTATTGGCCAGGGTAGTCCGCTTTGGAATTAAATGGCATATAGTACTCGCCTAACTCGCCAGGCCGGAAATTCTTGTTTACCTCCGGTATCTCGTGCCAGAAGATGAGATGGCTTTTTTGAGGCGTGAGGTAAGTAGCAAAGATACGGCGGTAATAGTTTACGCGAGCTGCAAAAGTCATACTCCCTGCCTCTCAGCTACAATTGTATATGATACACTTAACCAACGCTTAAGCCCCAGCCGACCGAAGATGCGTTCCAGTTTCACTCCCAAGTCAAAAACTGTGCGAATTCGAGCCAGTACAGGGGGAATCGTGCAGTGAAATTCCAAGGAGATGACTTCACAGTGAGTTGCTGAGAGTATTGATTTCATCTCGCCAGGAGTCAGGATCGGTCTCGGTCGAAAAAGCCGATTGTATGGGCTGTATATATTCCCATCAGAAATAACGATCTTTCCTTTGGGTTTAAGCGCAGGAGTTACTCTTGCCAATAATTCCCGGGAGGGCTGCATTATGTTGAAAGCAAAGAGGGAGTAAATACCATCTATAGGAGCAATTTGATCATAATCAAACTTGAATGCATCGGCGACATAAAAGCGAATATCGAGAGGACCAAATTCAGCTTCATAGAAGGCTTGTCGTTCGCGACAGGCACTGATCAGAATTGGCTCGATGTCTATCCCAATTACCCTGGCTCCCAGCAGGCCAAAAAGAATAGATGCAGAGCCTGAGCCGCACCCCAGATCAACGATCAAAGGGCGTTGTTCTTCACAAAAGAAAATGTCTACTGCCTTCTTCAATAAAGGTCTAAAGTGATAAAGAAAAAACGGACGAGTCCGTTCATCTACTAGTTTCCCGAATATTACCTGTAGTAGTAGTTTGCGCTCCTCTGGCGTGAATGGGATTTCCTGGAGCTCTATAAGGAAATTGTTGAGATATCTTTGGGCATCAAGGATCGTGAAATTTGATTTATCTGGCTTAAACAGCTTCAATTTTTATATCTCCAACACCCAGGTTCCAGGCCCCCCTTTCACTCCTTGCCCAACGACATACAATTTGCCGGCAGGAGTTATACCTCGGGGAAATGATAAGATTCCGTAACCAAAGAGCATTGGATAGGAATCCTTCTCCCAGCGAGCAACCTCTCGCCAGTTCGTACCATCCTCCGACATCCAAACGCGGGCGAAGTGATCTGGTTCAGACAGACTCCCTTCCACAGCAGTGGAGATAAAAAGTCTCCCCCGATTATCCATAGTTGAGTAATATACAGGTCCACCCACGGAGGCGACTCGTTCAATCTGACCGCTCTTGCGTGACCAGCGGAATATGTGATTAGTCCTTTCAGCAGTGTCTCTTCCTGCATCTGAACCCCAATATATATAGTCCGCAGTAAAAATTAAACTTACTGCTCTTGCCATCTGGGTAGCCGAAGCTATAGTGACCAACCTGGGTGAATCAGCAGAGCCCTCAAAGTAGCCGATTATGCTCTCATGGTTTCGATCTCCAGTGGCAATCCAAATTTTGCGAGAGAACGGATCAAACTGGACAGCATGAATATGTCGGATGCTGCCCGGAGCAAATCTGTAAAAGACACGCCATTGGTCCCAGCCTGGTTGCCAGCAATAGATGCAAACTTCTTCCCTTGCTTTGTTTCCCCAATACTCACCGTAATAACACATACCTAACTCATCCTGGCAGCATCCCTGCGGCAAAGGCCCAACGCCGCGGCGGACTTTCCCAACAAGAATCGGGGCATGTAGAGTCTTATGCCAATAGAAGATTCGGCTCTCCGAAAAGACCACGAAACTATCTGCATCAATTTGAAGGTAACTTCGTATCCCTATCCGTAATAGGCGGCGTAGTGGCTCAATCAAAGCGCATAAAGCTAATGCACTTGTTGTGGGTATTCTTGCTACAATATGCCAACTTCTCCCAGCATCGCAGCTTTTCAACATCTGATACTGTCTACTGGCCCAGAGCATATCCCCTAAGCAATAATGCAAATGCAAACCCGGCCAATAGTCCTTGCTAGCACCTGTCATCATTGAGCTGGTATCCGAATCTTGAGCCCACAAAGAGCACACATGCGTGGTAATACGACGTTCACGTCAAATTGTCTTGCTACCTCCCGCGCTCTTTCCCCCAAACGCCTGCGTAGCTGGTCGTCTAGAGCAATACGAATCATACAATTTGCTAAATCCTCAACGTCTCGAGGTTCACATAGAAGGCCGTTTTCTTCATGGATAACGATTTCGGATATAGCTCGCCATCGTGTTGCAATTACTGGTAAGCCGAAGCTCATAGCTTCAATCACAACACCAGGGTATCCTTCAGACGGGAAGTAAGTTGGTAAGCATAGCACATCGAAGGACCGCAACTGTTTCAATAATGTAGCGTGATCGACGTATCCATGATAGGTAACGGAGTTATCTTGGGTACTAAGCAAATTATAGAAAACATCGCGAAAATCGCTCCTTGTTGGACCGAATATATCCATAGTAACAGATACATTGTTGGATTCAAGTTTGTGCCTCGCCTTCTGATAAGCCTTTATTAGTTCTATAATGCCCTTTTCTCGCCGTATTTCACCGATGTACACGAAGCGAATAGCTCTGTGATCACTCATCGCGTTAACACCAACGGACTCTGATACCTCAAGGACGTTAGTCCAGTTGGGCACGACTACTAAGTTACGAAAATCTCTGGATAGTGAGATATATACAAGTTTTGTTTGCACTGCCAAGATTTTTGCTCGATTCAGACATTGACGTACAATAAATTTAAAGAGCGGATTCATCGATGTGTAGTATACATCAAACGCCCCTCCATGGATGTAAATGCAAATCTGTTTTCCTAAAAAGGTCGAAAGGACCACTATATATAAAGCCCCGACCGTAGCGACGAATCGCTGGGAGCCAGTAATAATAATTATATCACAAAATCGGCTCTTTCTCAGAAAGTGCCAGGAGATCAAAAGAAAGTAGCGTAGAGCTTTAGGAGATAACAAACGCATTGTGGATTTATCTCCTGATTCAGTATTGACCATAAATACTTCCTTATCACAGTTTTGCTGGACAAAGTCCACCAGGTACTTGAAAGGTATGCTTGTCCCATGATCTGGGGGGGGATAAGGACCAATTAATAGTACACGATCTCGCATATATTTACCCCTCAAAACCAACTGCGGGACAGGTCAATGCTTCTATTTGTTTAAGCCGCATCTCTACTATTTAAGCGTAATTATAATTTAACTCAATTGTACGATAATATGCAGCGATCGTATTTTCTCTATCACCAAGCCTCACATAAGCATCACCCATATCAATCTAGTATTGAGCGCTTTGAGGTCGCAACTCTATAGCGATATGATATTGCTTTATTGCTTCGCCATAGTGCCCCTGTAAGTAATATATCCAAGCCAAGTAATAGTAAGCCAAGTGGTAAGTAGGATGTTTGGCAATAGTGGCATGGAGGTCATTTAGGGCTTGATCTAATTGCCCGCTATATACAGATAAACCTACCAACCGGACTATAGGCTCACTTGCTATAGGGGCCAAAACCTGTGCCCACAGGTGAGAGTTTTACTCCGCATCCAGCTGACCGTGGCGGCGCTGAATATCCCCCTCTACTAACCACGGCCAAAAGTCATACGGATCAATCCGTTTGGCTTCTGCGAAGTATTGCTGGCTGGTAGTCATGTCACCCAAGCGGTCATAATATGGAGCCAGCTTTACAAGCGGAGTAGACCATTTAGGGGATAGATACGTAGCTCTTTCTGCTAATTTAATTGCCTTAGACGACTCTCCATGCATTTCATATACATCACTGGCTTGCAGGTAATATTGTAAATAGCGTGTTCTATTTATAGTCGCTATGCCCAACTCCAAAGCCCGGTCAAGCGCTTCAACAGATGTCTGAGCTGTCTCTTTCCCGCGTGATTGGACAACAACGCTCAAAACATACCAGGTGTCGGCGCGCTGCGGATAAATCTGGCTTGCTAACTTCAAGCATTTTATGGCCCCGTTTATGTCACCCTTATTAAAACGCGCTTCTCCAGCGGTTATGAAGTACTCGGAAACGCCAGCCTCTCGCCATACCTGAAACGCTTGCATCTTTTTACCAGCTGCAAATAGATCCCATGCTTTCCAATAATCACCCATCACTCCATGAGAGTGCCAGCCTTCTAGATAAATTTGGCAATCAGTATTACAGCAAGCATAATCCGCTTTATCTAAAACGACAATCGCCCCTCTCATCACCTGCAATGCTCCAAGGTTGTGTGTAAACAGCTTCCAGTGTTGGCCCAGAAACATGGTGAATACAATGATTAGGCCCAGTAGGACTTTTCTCAAGAACACCCGTCTGTCAAAAAGCCGGCCCATTCTCATCCCCAGCCATACAACGAATTATTCCTGTCTTTGCGCCAGCCACACGGTAGACATTCCCCATAGTACCAGCGATGTACCCGCTATGAGAAAAATTCGTAAAGACTGCGTAATGCTCAGGCTCAACAAAGCCGCACGGATAGTCAATCCTCCGCCCAGCACGCAGGTTGCCGGGAGAAATTGAGCAAGCAACTTTCGAGCGCTGGGCATTGAGACCCCCAGGCTGCGATGTACTAGAATGATCCCGGAGACCAGTACTGCAGTCTCGGAAATGACAGTCGTCCAGGCGGCTGCTTTTTCGCCCCAAACCGGAATCGCTATCAAGTTCAGGGCGATGTTGAGCACCATTGCACTTAGATAACAGATTAGCGCCTGCCGTTCATAATGAGCGGCCATCAACATTGAAGGCAACCCGGCCGCGAGCAGCAGCGAAACAGCACCCAATGACAGCGTTTCCAGTAAAGGCACTGCCGGAATATATTGAGGTCCGTATAGCAATGTGAGCATATCAGGTGCAAGCACAAAAGTGGTCGCTATGACCGGTAGACCATATATTATGCACAATGTCAAGAATCGGTGGAACTCAGCATGAAGTTTGGCTGTACCTTCTATGTATCCCTTGGCAAATCTGGGGTAATAGAGGATTAGAAATAACTTAGGCAGCACCGCCAACATCAAGTAAATCCGGTAAGCGGCTGAATACCAGCCCACATGCTCAAGCGGATGATATATACCAATCAAGATAGTATCAAAGTTGGCAGCATACACGCTAGTAAAAAATGTCGTAAGCATCAACGGCGCAGACGCCCTCAGGCTTCCCAACCAGCCCAATCCTGCCGCATGATTGTTAACCGATCTCACAAGCTTAAGAACAATAGCCAAGCTCCAACCTGCTAACACTACTTCTGCTATAGCGCCAAGCAGAGTAGCCTGGATAACGCTTTTTGAGAACACACCCCACAAACATACAGCCACCAACAAAGATCCTCCTCTTAGAAACCGCCCCAATCCGACCAATTGAACTTCCTCAAAGCCCTGAATAGCCCACTCCAAGTTGAGGGAATATGGTATTAGCCATACTGCTGAGGCAACTAACACGTACCACAATTGCTTGTCTTTAAGAAAAAAATAGCTTATTCCAATGAGCGTCACGAGGGTAAGAATACCAAATAGAAAGCGTAAAAATTCGACTTTCTTGGCATACCAGGGAAGGGTATCTCGGCACTTGGATATTTCGCGAGTCCCAAACGCTGCTAACCCAAAGTCAGCTATAATTGAAGAATAGGCGACGATGGCCTGAGCCCAGGAAATCTGCCCAAATCCAACATCTCCTACCAGCCGGGCTAAAAAAGCTGATGCTAGGAATGTCAATGCCTTAGAGGTGACATCGCCCACAATCAGGCAAATTAGCCGTCTTTCGAGACCGAATGCTGATAGACCGCGCTTTACTCCAACAAGCCAGTGCTTTAATCTCTTTTCTTCCACCATTCTTTGTCTTCAGAGAGGATGCGATTCGATACCAAAACGGCTAACAAGCGCCGATAACCAATCATTTGCCCGCGTAACCCCTGGGCACTCTGGGGTGCAGCAAATGCCTGCTGAACTGCTAAGATAAGCAGCTTGATCAAAGCCTTCAACCCAATTATTAAAGAAAGCGAAAAGTAACCCCATTTACCGAAGTGTTTGAGGGCATAATACAACTTGGCCTGATGACCTCCGAACACTCGACCTGCTATCTTGTCTGGCGCAGTTGCCGTAGCTCCCCAATAATGGATGATTCGGGCCTGCCCCAGGTGAAATATACGCCAGCCAGCCTTTTTAGCCCGGAAGCACCAATCCACATCCTCACCAAACATAAATGTATCCAAAAGGCCGATCTGGTCAATTACGCAGCGTCGGATCATCAGGCACGCGCCGGGCACCCAATCTACCTCTCTGTCACCAATATCGCCCCAAAAGTGAAGCAACAGAGGCTGCAGCAAATAAAGCGCTGGGCTTGGAAACCACATTTCATAACGCCAAGGCCGCATTTCAGCATCATACATCTTTGGGCCCGTGATGCCCACCTCTGGATGCTGATCCATGAAAGCGACCATGCGATCTAAGGCTTGGTCAAGGATCAGTGTATCCGAATTCAAAAGCAGAATGTATCGTCCACGCGCAAGTGGGATCGCATAGTTGTTCGCCTCAGGAAAACCCAGGTTAGCTGTATTTGCGATGACACGCACTTCCGGAAATTGCTTCTGAATAGCGGCGACGCTGCCATCAGTAGAAGCGTTGTCCACCAAAATGATCTCGTAGCGGATGGCTTTAGTTTCAGCGTAAATCGAACGAATACACATTGTCACTAAGTCACGGGTGTTGTGGTTGACAATGATAACGGATAAATCGGGGGAAGCTATTTCCTGAGCTGTCATGTTTCCCGCAAATTCTAGAGAATTACTTCTTTCCATCGTAAGAAGGTCTGAGATTTCTCTTGTAAGGGCGAGTTCCGAGCCCAACAATGAGCCAAAGCAAATGAGCAACCATAAAAAGATCCCACAGGTTACTTACAATAGAGTGAACGCAGGCCCCCACGAAAACACTGAACACGGCAACTCGAAAAGGTAGTGTTTCATCCCGCGTTCTCCTTATTAGCCAGAACATGCGTACTAGGAAAGCTACCTGGAAAAATACAAAGCTTATAAGCAAAGGAAAGCCACCCTCTGCCAAGACCTTCAGATACCATCCGTCCGTGATTAATGGAGCAAAATAGGGAAGCTCATTTTGGAAACGCTCGCCAATGTGACCGACTGTCCCGAGGCCGTACCCAATTGGTCGCTTAGAGACAGCATGGATTACACCTTCCCACATATCCTCTCGCTGAATGCTTTTTGCTTCCAGAATTTGTTGCCAGGTCTTGACAATCAACTCTTTATCTAGATGATTGGATATCATGATCATTATACATCCCATAACAATAGCTGAGATAAAGACGTTGAACCACAACCTTGGATTTCTCAACAAAGTCAATACTGATATCATACTTAACAGAAGGGCAACCCACGCTCCACGTGTGAGGGAGAACAGCATTCCTAAGAGGCACAAGTATGCCATTACTGTAACAATCAGAAGCTGACGCTGACATCGAATCCTCCCCATAAGACTGGTACTAAACACTACTCCATAAGCACACAGGGTGCCAAACAGAATGGGATCCATCAGAGTTCCTGTCATACGCAGGCCACCCGCGCGCGCAATAGCATAGAGCGCCCACTCTCGGGATTCAGCGTTTAAAATAACCATTTTAATCCAATACTCTCTGAACACATAACTCAACAAAAAACCAACTAACGCTGAGGCCCCCAGAACAATGACTAAAATCCACTGAAAACGCCAAATGTCACGGTAGGAGAAAGGCAACCATCTCCCGACAAAATAGTAGACCACAGGCCAGTATGTCATCCGTGCCCCATAAAGCACAAGAGTCAGCGAGCCTCCTGAAACAAGCGTATTCAATGCACTGACCAAGCCTAAAAGCAGAATACCTAGCACTGCTATCGTCACAACATCGGCATTCAAGCGGACTTTATTGCTAAGTAACGTTAGGACAAAGGTTGCAAAAGTCAAAACATCGTACCAACTCCCTAGTAGAGGTGAAGGAATACCAGTTCGTTTGATAATCTCTATCCTGGCAACTGGATAGATTATTCCCCATACTATAAAAGAGACTATAAGCCACTTTCCTACAATAGGCCCGGTACCCACTCTGTCACTTGACAAGGTCGTGCTATCATGCACACCTGTAAGATGATTTGGCTGAGAAGATTTTCCAGTTCCTTGCATACCGCCGTCATCTTGATGGCCTTGTCTTGAGCGTCGAAAAAAGGGAAGACATTGATTATCAAACTTTGCGTGCGAAGACATTTAGGCCCGCTCCTCCGCTCCTACACTTCCCGACCCCTTTATTTCTCTGCTTTCCCATCTCCCAAGATCATAATTTGGAACCCTTCCGCTACCCACTCCTGGGGTTTGAGACAGCCCCGCGTGTCCACCAACCGGCGATGGCGCATCAAAGGCCCCACAACTTGCGGCTTAAGCGCCGCGAACTCGGCGTGATCGGTCAAAAGCACCAGGCAGTCGGCTCCCCTTACCGCCTCCACAAGGGGCAGTAAGGGCCAGGGAAACGTGGCATTGACATGGGGATCGCATAGACGCAGCTCATAACCCAGGGCTGCCAGGCCTTCAACCACCTGCAAAGCCGAGCTTTCCCGGATGTCGCCCACGTTGGCCTTATACGCCAAGCCTAAGCACGCTACGCGTACAGACGAGGGACCGGAGACGAGAGATAGGGGTTTATCCCCGGTCTCCTGTCCTCGGTCTCCGGTCCTGCACTCTGCAAGAGCATGTTTCACCATCTCTACTACATGCGCCGGCATATTGTCGTTCACCCGCCGGGCGGCCTGGATGAGGGGTGTGGCCTCCGGCGCGACCTGAACGATGAACCATGGGTCAACTGCTATACAGTGACCACCCACGCCGGGCCCGGGCTTCAGTATGTTCACTCGCGGGTGGCGGTTAGCCAGTTCAATGGCTTCCCACACATTGATTCCCAGTCGCTCTGCCACCAGGGCAAACTCGTTGGCCAGGGCGATGTTCACGTCCCGATAGGTGTTCTCCATCAACTTGACCATTTCTGCGGTGGTGGCATCAGTAAGGAAGATTTCCCCCTGCACAAATGAGGCATATAGCGCCTTCGCCATTTCCGCCGAAGTTTGGTCCACTCCACCGATCACCCGGTCGTTATACACCAGTTCCTCCAGGATGCGACCGGGGAGGACGCGCTCTGGGCAGTGGGCAACGTAGAGCAAGGATGTGGTGGTGCCGAGGTCCTGGGGTGAATGCTCCTCCGCTTCCCGGCTCACCCGGAGGCCGGAGCGTTCCAGGATGGGAAGGAGGATTCCCACAGTGGTGCAGGGGGGGACGGTGGACTCCAGCACCACCAGATTGCCAGGGCGCAGGTAAGGGACGATAGATTCGGCAGCAGCGATCACATAGCTAAGGTCCGCCTTCTTATGCAGAGCCACATTTTCCTCCGCTCTCTTACTCCCCGCCCCCCCCGCTCCCTCACATAATGGTGTGGGCACGGCAATGATGAAGACATCTGCGGGCTCGGGCTCGCAAGTCACGCGCAGGTTGCCGCTCTTCAGGGCTGCCTGGATCAGGGTCTTGAGCCCGGGCTCATGGATGTGCACCTCACCATTATTAAGGCTCCCCACCACCCGCTTATTGATATCCACCCCCACCACCTGAAAGCCGTGGGTGGCAAACATTGTAGCGGTGGGTAATCCAATATAACCAAGCCCAAATGCACAAATCTTCTTCATTTTCCTTCTAAAAGCGCAATGCGAAATTTAACTATTACACCAACTGCATAAGGTTGCAAACCCAAGTGCGATCAATCTCCTTTTTTTTGATCATTTCAATTGTTCTTTGGGCGTAGCCGTTCTTTCAGGATTCATTCTCATGCATCATATTGATGCGAGCCCGGGATTCTAGAAAGACTCGTGTATAAATTGTAACCGCATGCTGAATCACCTGACCCGATGGAAAATCTCTGATGCCAGATACAATGACAACGCCCGCTGCAGCATTCTTAGTAGCATCCTTAGGGTCAATGTGTGGTTCAGGGTTGCGCCTTATATGCCAGCTCGGGAACTCCCGGTCTAAAACATATATAATCGTCGCCGTGCAAAAAGCCTGAAATTAAGCGATTTTAACTTATCTCACCTTTGATGGCTTGAATTGGCTGAACGACCTCCAACCCCATAGACAGATTCAAATATCAATGCAAAGGGTGCCACTTCCGCTGTAACACCTCTTTTCCGCAGAATTTATTCTTGCTATTCGTCCTGATAGTAAATAAATATCTTCTAAGCCCTTATTAAGAAATCTTTTCACCAGCGTGAAAAATCCTGTGCACGTAGCTACTTCCAGTAAAACTAAACTTTGTCCTTAGTGTAGGTGAGCTCTCACTGCGTTATTCTTGCCCCGAACTCTTTTCTGAATTTTTGTCTTCTTATTTTGTCTTGTTACCCGCCTTGAAAGGAATCAAATTAACCTACCGAGCATCTCGATTTTTTGCAGCATTACATTAGATATCAAAGATTTCAAAATTATATGAGAATTAGCTTCGCTATTCTCTTGACTTGGCACGGCGGCGGAGGGAGGCAGGCCATTGGCCAGCCTCAATCACTAAGCTGTTCCAGCCAAAGCCGAAGCCGAAGGCTAAGCAGAAAAGCTTGAAATAAGCCTCAAAGCCAGGAGAGGAAGAAGGGTCGGGCGAAGAAGTGCCGGCCCAGGCTTCGAACTTAGGGAAAATAAGCATGGTGATAATTACGCCAAGGATGAAGGAAGCAAGGCTCTGATAAAGGTAGCGACGGCTGAAGCCCGTAGCTTCTCCTGCGATTAGCTTGCGGAGCCATGGGAGAAGCATCCTGGCCAGAACCCCAAGCAGCATGCCACCAATTTTCAGAATGAATTCAAGGGTCATTGATTTAACCAGTCAGCTCTTTTGCTCAGGGAATTCTTTTTGGTAGGCTTGCGGTAAACCCCTTAAA
>Ga0129301_1001441_pt1 | contig 11502 bp, 11 predicted proteins | sample ConPoolayeHmetaG_FD_94489 | JGI IMG/M metagenome (GOLD analysis project Ga0129301, IMG submission 94489) | Hot spring microbial mat communities from California, USA to study Microbial Dark Matter (Phase II) - Cone Pool mat layer H metaG ...
AAGGGGGAGTCAAGAGAGAGCGGCGGGTGGAGAGCACTTTCTTTAGGGAAAGGGTGGGGGGTGAGGCAAAAGGTGATTTTTAGTAAAGGCAAGATTTCCCAAACCCACTTTTTCAGAGTTCTCAAAACATCCCCTTGACAAAATAGATTTTTTCTGGTATAAGAATACTCAATGAAGACTTTTATTGTAACCGACGAAAAAACGATAAAGAGAAACTGGTATCTAATCGATTTGAAAGATAAGGTCTTGGGAAGGGTAAGTTCCCAGATTGCCCGAATTTTAATGGGCAAGAATAAAGTTATCTATACCCCTCATATTGACTGCGGCGATTATGTGGTGGCGACAAATGCCCGAAGGATAAAAGTAACTGGTGAGAAACTCAAAAAAAAGGTCTACTATCGCCATAGCGGTTACCCCGGCGGGTTAAAACAAACGACTTTGCGCGAACTTTTGTCATCAAAACCAGAGGCGGTTATTCAGTTAGCCGTGAAGCGAATGCTGCCTAAGAATAAATTGGGCAGAAGGATGCTAAAAAGGCTTAAAGTCTATCCGGATGAAAAACATCACCACCAAGCCCAGAAACCAATATTAATATGAAAGAGACACTTTTCGCCATTGGTTCAAGAAAATCGGCAGTCGCCAAGGTTTGGCTCATACCCAACGGCAAAGGCGTAATTAAAATAAATGGGCAGGAAGGAAAAACCTATCTAACTCGGACCGACCTTTACGAGAAGGTCCTCATCCCCTTCAAGGTCACAGGGACTACTGGTCAATTTGATGTGATAGCCAATACCTTTGGCGGTGGCTTATCGGCTCAGAGTAATGCTATCGCCTTAGGCATCGCCCGGGCCCTGGTTAATTACTCTCCCGAATTAAGAAAGACCTTAAAGAGTGCCGAACTCTTAAAAAGAGACCCCCGAGAAAAAGAGCGATGTAAATATGGCTTAGCAAAAAGGAGGAAGAGATTCCAATGGACAAAACGATAAATTCCCAAGGGCAATTCCCAACGATTAAGACCCTTCTGGAGGCCGGTGTCCATTTTGGGCATCGGGCGCGCTTTTGGAACCCAAAGATGCGACCTTTTATTTACGGAAAAAGGGAGGGTATCTATATAATTGATATTGAAAAGACCTTAGAAAGACTGCGCGTCGCCTATGACTTTATAAGAAGAGTTGCCGAACAGGGAGAAGATATCCTCTTTGTTGGCACCAAACAACCGGCCAAGCCAATAATTGAGGAAGAGGCACAGCGGTGCGGTGCTTTGTATGTGAACGAAAGATGGGTCGGCGGTCTTTTGACAAACTTCCCCGTTGTCTCCACCCGCATCGCCCGCTACTTAGAATTAGAGAAGGTAATTCAGGAAGGGGGGATAGAAAAATTATCACCCAAAGAGGCAGTGCTAATTCAAAAGGAATACCTCCGACTCAAAAAGGTCTTTGCTGGCCTGCGCCATATGGAAAGATTGCCCGGGGCGATTTATGTCGTTGATGCCCGAAGAGAAGAGACAGCGATAAGAGAAGCCCGCCGCGTGAAGATTCCAATCGTTACTTTTATTGATACCAATAGTGACCCAACACTTATTGATTACCCAATCCCCGGAAACGATGATGCCATGCGTTCCATTAAACTAATAACCAGTGTCATCGCCGACGCGGTCTTAGAGGGGAGAAAAGTTTTGGAACAGGAAGGTGAGATATAATATGGATATCCCATTAGAAAAAATAAAGGAGTTAAGGCAAAGGACCGGGGCCGGTATTTTGGAGTGTAAAACGGCCCTCGCCGAAACGAACTGCGATGTTGAACAGGCAATTGAACTATTACGGAAAAGGGGAATTGCCCGAGCGGAAAAGAAATTAGAAAGACCAACCGCCGAGGGGGCGATTGACGCCTACATCCATCCCGGAGAACGTTTGGGCGTTCTAATTGAGGTGAATTGCGAAACCGATTTTGTTGCCCGGAATCAAGAATTCCGAAAGTTTATCCATGAGTTAGCCATGCAGATTGCCGCCACGGATCCAATGGCCATCTCGCCCGAAGACCTCGCCCCAGAGATTATTGAACGGGAAAAGCGCATCTACGAAAGCCAACTGGTCGATTTAAAAAAACCGCCGGCGGTGATTGAAAAGATAATAAATGGAAAACTGGAAAAGTTCTACGAGGAGGTTTGTCTCTTAGAACAGCCCTATATAAAAAATCCGGAGATTAAGGTTAAAGATTATCTCAAAGAGCAGATTGGAAAATTTGGCGAGAACATAAAGATCCGACGTTTTGCCCGATTTAAGATTGGTGAATAAAAGACTCGCCGAAGACGCAGAAACTTTTCTTTGCGGTTTCTCTTTTATTTTCTGCGTAATCGGCGTGATATGCGCTATACCAGTTTTATTCTAAAATTGACCGGCGACGCCTTCCGCTCACCGGATGTTCTAAAAAGAATCTGTCAGGAGATAGCCGAATTGCCCATCAAGAAGGCGGTGGTTGTTGGTGGTGGCAATTTTATTCGGGGAAGGGAGAAGGCACTAAAAGATAGAATCCTCTATGACCGAATTGGTATCCTCTCCACCATCATCAACGGACTGATATTAGAATCTACCCTAAACCAATACACCAAAACAAGTCACCTCGCTTCTTTGCCAATTCCGGGAATCGTTGAGGGTTATTCCAAAGAGAAGGCGGAGGCCGAGTTTAAAAAAAAGAAGACCCTAATCCTCTCCGGTGGTACAGGAAATCCTCTCTTCTCTACGGATACCGCCTGTGCGCTCCGTGCCTTAGAATTGGATATTGACCTAATGATGAAAGGAACCAGGGTAGAAGGGATATACTCCCAGGATCCAGAGAAATTCCCTGGGGCTAAGTTCTATCAGAAACTCACCTACGAAGAGGCGCTAAAAGAGAATCTCGCGGTTATTGACCAATCGGCTCTCCTGCTTTTAAGAGAAGCCCGAAAACCGCTGGTTGTCTTTAACATCTTCAAAAAAGGAAATATTAAAAAGGTGTTAACCAAACATAGGATTGGAAGTTGGGTATGTTAGAACAAATTTATAAAGTAACTCGGGAGAAGATGCAGAAGAGTTTAAACCTCCTGGTGGCGGAATTTTCCCGCATTAGAACCAGCCGAGCCAATCCCGCCATTTTAGACGGCATTAAGATAAATTATTATAATAGCCTGGTCCCTCTCAAACAGATTGCTTCAATCTCCGCTCCCGAGCCAAAACTTCTGGTCATTCAACCTTGGGATAAAAATACTATCGCCGAGATTGAAAAGGCAATCCTTAAGGCCGAATTAGGATTGAACCCTAAGGTTGAGACCAATGTGATACGAATTCCTATCCCCCCATTAACCGAGGAACGAAGAAAGGAATTGGTGAAATTAGCCGCCCACTTGGCCGAAGAGACCAAGGTGGCGATAAGAAATATCCGAAGAGAAGCCAATGAGGAGATAAAGAAAAAGGAGAAAAATAAAGAAATCTCCGAAGACGATGCTAAGAGCGGAATGAAGAAAACTCAGGAGATAACCGACGAGTTCATAAAATCCGTAGATGACCTTTTGAGGAAAAAAGAGAAAGAAATCTTAGAGACCTAACTCTTTGGTCTCTTCCGGAAATTTTGCTTGCTTAAGCCACCAAAGGTAAATTAGGATTTTAGCCGTGAAAATTCCCAATCACATCGCAATTATAATGGATGGCAACGGTCGCTGGGCAAAAAGACGCGGACTGCCCAGGTTTATGGGGCACCGCGAGGGCATAAACTCGGTAAGAGAAATCGTCCGGACCTGTGGTGAAATTGGGGTCAAATATCTAACAATCTTTGTCTTCTCTGAAGAAAACTGGCAGAGACCAAAAGAAGAAATTGAACAGTTAATGCACCTCATTGAAGAGGTAATAAAAAAGGAGAGAGCCGAATTAAAAAAAGAAGGGGTCAGGGTAAAGGCAATTGGCCGAATTGAGAAACTACCCGAGAAGGTGCGGCAGGAATTATCATCACTCATTGAAGAGACGAAAGCAAATGAAAGACTGGTCTTCTGCTTAGCGCTCAGTTATGGCGGAAGACAGGAGATAGTTGATGCGATAAAGAAAATCAAGGATAAAGATATTGATGAAGAAAAATTTCGGAGGTTTCTCTATGACCCAGAAATCCCTGACCCAGATTTTTTAATTAGGACCGGGGGAGAAAAACGCATCTCAAACTTTCTCATCTATCAGAGCGCCTACACTGAACTATATTTCACTGACTGCCTGTGGCCCGATTTTCGCAAAAAAGAATTGCTCGCCGCTATTGAAGATTACTCCCGACGGCAAAGGCGATTTGGTAAAGTAGAAGAGATTGAAGGGGTGTGAGCCCAGCCTGCCCGTAAATTGAAGGAACTACTTTCCCGAATCGTTGTCGGTTTTTTGCTCGGGGCAATAATTATCCTGGCCTCAATATCCCGTCCAATTTTTCTTCTTCTCTTCCTTTTAATCTGGCTGGGAATCGCTACCGCTGAGTTTCTCCATCTACTCCAAAGGATTGGTCTAAAATTTAACTACCCCCTTTTTATCGCCATTAATCTTATATTTATTCTTTTAATCCACTTTAATGCCCCTCTCCACTATCTCTTTTTCCTCATCGTAATAATCTTTCTCTGGGCAATCTTTCAATCGCCCTTTTCTTCTAAGTATTTTACTTATGGTCTATTTTCTCTCTTCTATTTAGCCTTTTTGCCTACCCACTTTCTTCTATTAAAGAAATTAGTCACCGAGAACCATCTTTCAAATCATATCCTCCTCTTTCCTCTCTTCTTCACTTGGCTCAACGATACCCTGGCCTACGGAATTGGGAAAGGGATTGGGCAAAGAAAACTGGCCGAGGCGATAAGTCCCCAAAAGACCTATGAAGGTTTCTTCGGCGCTCTTACCCTTTCCATCCCCTTTTCCTTTTTTTATCTAAAGTCATTTCTACCCAAGGTCTTTCCTTTGAACTTTATCCTGCTGAGTGTCTTATTAACCATTCTGGCACAAATTGGTGATTTATTGGAATCGGTATTCAAGCGCGAGGCAAAAGTTAAAGATAGTTCTAATCTCCTTTTAGGACATGGTGGCTTTCTTGACCGAATTGACAGTCTCCTCTTTACTATCCCGGCCTTCTATTATTGGCTAAAAGTATTCTTTTAATCTTTTTGGTTCAGTGGAAAAGATTGTCAAACCCTAAACTTAGATTTTTCTCTTACCTCTCCTTTTTTAATAGTTTTCTACCATAATCTTAAAATCGGGAGGCGGGAGTTCGGGCAGGGGCTTAATATCCAAGGCAATCTTTAATTGCTTTATCATTCTCTCTAATTTGTCGCTCCATTTTTCCAGCAAGTAATTGTAAAGAGGTTGGGAGACAACGATTTTTACCCTTTTCCCTTTAATCTCATCGGCTTGGGCGAGAAGTTTTTTCTTAATTTTTACGGCAATTTCATAACGGGCCGGGATTCTACCCAGCCCGCCGCAGACCGGGCATTCTTCTAAGAGGCTATGAAAAAGTGTTGGTCTAATCTTTTCCCGGGTCATTTCCAAGATTCCGAAACGGCTAATGCGGGCAAAATCGGATTTTGCTCGGTCGTTCTCCAGGCATAGTTTTAACTCTTCAACCACCCTTTCCATATTTTTTGGTTCGCGCATATCAATGAAGTCAATAATGATTAGTCCGGAGAGGTCGCGGAGTCGGATTTGCCGGGCGATTTCCGAAGCCGCCTCCAGATTTGTCTGAAGGATTAAGGTCTCCGGGTCTTCTTCCCGGGCAAACCGACCGGTATTGACATCACAGGCAACAATCGCCTCGGTCTGGTCAATACTGATAAAGCCACCACTTTTTAACCAGATTTTTCGCTCCAGTGCCTTTTTTAACTCCTCCTCAACCTTGAATTTTTCAAATACCCCCTTCTCACCCTGATGGAGTTTCAAAAGGGAACAAGATGCCGGGGCAATCTTTTCCAAATAGGCCAAGATTAGATTATAGGTTTCCAAAGAGTCGGTTATGATTGCCTCGGTGTTAGCGGTGAGGAGGTCACGCACCATTCTTAAAACAAAGGGCTCTTCTTCATATAAAAGGGCTGGGGCTTTTGTCTTCTCCATTTTCTTTTGTATCGCCGTATAGGTCTCTTCTAATAATTCGTATTCTCTTATGATATATGTCTCCGGTGCCCCTTCGGCTGCGGTTCGTAAGATAACCCCCACATCTTCCTTTTTTATTCGTTTAATAATATCGCGTAGCCGGGTGCGTTCCTTCTTACTCTTTATCCGCTGCGAGATACCAATGCGGTTTACAGTGGGGAAATAGACTAAGTAGTGACCAGGGATATGGACATAGGAAGTTAGGCGAGAACCCTTATCACCCATCGGTTCTTTCACAATCTGGCATAAAATTTCTTGACCGGGTTGCAGAGAAGAGATATTTCTAATCCCACCTTGTTCAATGGCGGGTTTTTCTAAGAAGGCCTCATCCGGAATTTCAGCTAAGGGGAGGAAGCCGTTCTTCTTTAATCCGAGATTAACGAAGGCTCCTCTCAGTCCTTTTACCACATTCTCCACCTTTCCCTTATAGATGCGACCGACTTCACTTTTAACATCCGGTCTTTCCATATAAAACTCAACCAATCGATCGTCTTCTAAGAGGGCACAACGGAAATCTTCATAATAAGAGGAAAATATTATTTTGGTCCTTGATTGCATATTAGACATCCTCCAGGGGGCTCAAAATCCGAGCGCCCCGTAAAATATAGGAATCCCGCCGCTCAATTTCTAATAATTTCAAATCCCCCTCCTCCAATCCTAAGAGTTGACCGAGGACGGAAAAGAGGCGAATTCCTGGGGCGATGGTAATAAAGATGAGTAATTCGGTTTGGGTAAAGTCCAGGCTTTGAATCCCTGGGATATCTTGCCAAGACCGCATCAAACGCTCTTTGAGCGAAACAAGAGCGGGAGTAAGTTTTATGGCATATTGGGCTAAATTTATTGCCTGGCTCAGAGAATTGGCCTTCTTTCTAATGAGCCGGCTCTCTAAGATCCGGATGTCTCGGGGAAGAAAAGGGGCAAGGTCGCGCGTGATGTTGCCGGAGTAAAAGCCGAGAAGTTGAATATCCAGATACTCACCCTTTGAGGTAATGCCTACCGGTCGGGGCGGCGAGAAGGAGAGAAGGGGATGAGGTGAATACCCAGCCGAGAAGGCAACCGGTAGTTCCGAACGACGCAGGGCACGATAGAAAGCGCGCACAATATCAAGATGGGAGGCAAAAGCCAAACTCCCCAGCACCGCATATTTTATCCGATAGGTTATCTTAGGCCCGGTCTCCGGATTGGCCGGGGGGAAAGGGCGCAACGTTTTTTGGGTGAAGGTAGTTGGTGTTTCCACCAAACCATCTTCCCTTGACGGCAAGTAATTTTTTTTCAAAGAGAGAGGAATTTTATTCGGGCAGGCGCCGCAATCAGAACAGGTGGCAGATTGAAAACAGTCCGGGGTGAAATGAAAAGCCTCAGCCTTCCGCGCCTCTCCCCTTAGAAATTCTTTTTTTACACCGACATCAATGAAATCCCAGGGAAGTTTTTCTTTTAGGGAATACTCCCGAAGATATTGCTTAGGGTCTAAATCGTTTTCTAAAAAACTTGCCTCCCATAATTTATAATTAAAGAATTCACTCCACTCGGTAAATATCGCGCCTTTTTTATAAGCGGTCTCAATAACCCGGCCCAGCCTTTCGTCCCCCCGGGCCAGGCAAGCCTGGATTTCTGTCTGTTCCGGATTGTCCCATTTGAGGATAATATTTCTCCTTTTTGTCTCCCTTTTTAGAAATTCAATCTTTTCGGTCAAGACTTCTTTTTCCTCACTCGCCTTCCATTGAAGAGGAGTATGGGGTTTTGGGATGAAGGAAGAGAAGGAAACCCGAATCTGTATCTTCTTGAATTGCCGAGCCAAATTGCCGACAAAAGAACTTAACGACCTAATATCTTCTTCGGTCTCTGAGGGAAGTCCAATCATAAAATATAACTTAACTCCTAACCAGCCGGCATTAGCGGCAGCGGCAATAGCGGAAAAAATCTTCTCCTCACTAACATCCTTATTGATTAGCCTTTTTAATCGGGGGCTCGTGGTTTCCGGGGCAAAGGTTAAGCCGGTCTTCTTTATTGCCTTCAAGGTCTGGGCGAGTTCCAGAGAGAAGTCCTCACCGCGCATTGAAGGAAGAGAAATCCCCACCCGCCGCTTATAAAGGAGGGCATTCAGTTGGGAGAGGAGCGAGGGAAGATCCGGATAATCGGCAACCGAAAAGGCAAGGAGTGAGAGTTCCTCCCAACCACTGCTCCTTATCCCCCTTTCCACTAAACAAAGAATCTCTTCCGGCGTTCGGATTCTTAAAGGCCGGTTGATAATCCCGGCTTGACAGAACCGACAGCCTCGGGTGCAACCACGCATCACTTCAACCGTAAGGCGGTCGTGGACAATCTCACAAATTGGCACCAGGGGCGGAAAAGGAAAATCCTCTTCTTTTAAGTAAGATACCGTTCGCTTCTTTATTAATGACTTTTTACTCGCCTCGTCCGACTGGCTGGCCGGCGGGTGCAATGGCACATAAACCCCTTCTAATTGGGCAAGGGTGGAAAGGAGACGCTCCCGTGATTTCCGGTCCCAGTTTTGATAGACATCCGCTATCTCCTTAACTACCTCTTCGCCGTCACCGATAACAAAGGCATCAATGAAATCCTCCATCGGCCGGGGATTGACCGAACAGGGGCCACCAGCAATGACCAATGGGTCAGAATTCTTCCGCTCCGCCGACCTTAAAGGAATCCCAGCAATATCCAGACAATAGAGGCAATTTGTATAAGAAAGTTCTGACTGTAAGGAAAACCCCAGGATATGGAATTTATTCAGCGGTGTCTTTGACTCCAGAGAATAGAGGGGAATGCCCTTTACTTTGAGACGTTGGCCAAAATCCGGCCAGGGGGCATAGATCCGTTCCGCAAGAATCGCATCTTCTTTATTTAAGATGTGGTAAAGAATTTTTAGACCGTAGTTCGACATCCCGATTTCATAAACATCAGGAAAGATTAGACCGAAGAGAAGAGAATTATCCTTTCTTTCCTTGAAGCGACAATTATATTCACCGCCCGTATAACGAATCGGTTTTTGACAGAGCGGCAGGATATTTTTTAATTCACTTTCCATTTAGAACAATACCTTTTCCTATATTTCTATTATACCAGAGTTAGCGGATTAGTCAAGGTAATTGAGCACTCTTTCTCCACTCAAAATGTTTCCCGCGCCTGATTTTTACCCCTAAGCCTTTGACTGGTCATAACTTATTAAATTTTCGGTCTAACCGAAAGGCTAATTAAATCTCTAATCACCTGGCTAATTGAAAGGCTAACGACCATTGTTTGGGTAGCACTGGGTCTTGACGACTTAGATTTTTCCAATTAAAATATCCTGTGCCGGAATTATCAATTGTTTTTGTTAATTACCACTCAACACCTTATCTTATTAAGTGTTTGCAATCATTAGAAAAATCTACCTTCACCGATTACGAAGTGATTATTATTGATAACAACTCACTAAATTCTCCCTTCCTCCCAACCAAAGGCTTGCTTTCGCTTCCGGGGAGAATGAGGGTAATTCAAAGCAAGAGGAATTTGGGTTACGGTCGGGCATTAAATTTAGGCATCGGTCTCGCCGAAGGCAGATTTATCGCCTGCGCCAATCCCGATATTTTCTTCTTTCCGGACACCTTGGAGAAATTGATTGAGTTTCTTTTGGCGAACAAGGATACGGGTTGTGTCGCACCGCAGATATTTTCTCCGGATAATCAACCTCAACCTTCGGCCCGACGTTTCCCGGTCTTCTCCTCTATCTTCTTTGCCCGTCGGTCTTTCCTGGCCCGGGCTTTCAAGAATAGTAAGGGGAGAGAGGATTTTCTCTATTTGAAAAGTGAAAAAGAAAAAGCGCCATTGGCCGTCGATTCGGTTATCGGGACCTTTGTTATCTTTCGGCGTCAGGCATTAAACGATGTTGGTGGTTTTTCTGAGGCTTTCTTCCTCTACGCCGAAGACTTAGATATCTGCTATCGCCTTCAGCAAAAAGGGTGGAGGCGTTTTCTAATTCCGGCGGCAAAGATAATTCACTATACCGGGAGGAGCCGGAAGACCAACTGGCGTTTCGCTGACTACCATCGCCTGAAATCCCTCGCCATCTTTTATGGGCGATATTCCTCTTTTCGCCGTTTCCCTTCCCTCACCTTTCTTCTTTTCTTCTTCTACTTCACCCTCACCCAATTTCTTGACCTCTTTGATATTCGGGAAGAACGGCTGTGAGGAAAGTTTTATCACTTTTTATCTTTCTCTTTTGCGACTTTATCTTCTTATCCCTCTCCTTCTTTTTTGCCTTTATCCTCCGGAAAGATATTTTCGCCCATCTCTTTCCTGCTTCTTATACCTTCCCCTTTTCAGTATTCTCCGCCCGCTATTATTTTCTTCTCCTTTTTCTCTTCATCTTCACTTATGAGGGGCTCTACACAAAAATTTATCCCCCCGAAGAGGAATTGAGACGAATCTGGCGTGGGCTCTCCATATTTTTCCTAACGGTTTTAAGTTTTGCCTTTATTACCCGAATTGGTGGCTTTTCCCGTTTCATCGTCGTTTGTGCCTTTTTCTTCTCTTTAATCTTTCTTCCCTTGGAGCGCTGGATTTTAAAATCTTGCCTCTATTCCCTTGGTCTTTGGGGAAGAAAACTCCTTTTAACTGGTAGTTCGGTGATGGTGGAAAGGGTTAAAAGAGAACTGCTTCGCAATAAAGAGACCGGAGTGATAATTAAGGAATTGGCAAAAGGAGGTGAAAACGGAGAAGGGGTGATAATCGCTAAGGAAAAGATATCCGCCCAAGATTTACTCCCTTATTCTCCGCCTTCGGTGAAAGAGGTCTTCCTTTTTACCGGTGAGCCGCTCTTCTCAACTCACCAGGCGGAAATTGAAAGAATGGGGACGCTTTTCTTCATCCGATTGAGATATAATCTCCTTTCACCATTCAATCTATTTCTCAAACGGCTCTTAGAACTCATTCTTTCCTCTCTCATCTTTTTTTTAACCCTACCTCTCTTTTTATTAATCTCAATTTTGATTAAACTCTCCTCGCCGGGGCCGGTTTTCTTTGTTCAGGAAAGGGTGGGGGAAAGAGGAAAGAGGTTTATTTGCCGGAAGTTCCGAACGATGGTCGCAGGGGCCGCATCCGAAGGGAATCTCTCAGACGCCGATTTTATGAAAATGAGTGGTGTAGAAGTAAGCCGGATAAGGGGTGACGCGGCGCGAATGACCCCAATTGGTAAATTCTTAAGGCGAACCAGCCTTGATGAATTACCTCAATTCCTAAACCTCTTTGCCGGCGAAATGTCTTTGATTGGTCCCCGACCCTATCTCCCAAAGGAATTGGAGCGCGCCGGAAGATATATTGATATAATAACCAGGGTTAAACCAGGGATTACCGGTCTCTGGCAGGTCTCCGG
>Ga0129301_1001444_pt1 | contig 11491 bp, 10 predicted proteins | sample ConPoolayeHmetaG_FD_94489 | JGI IMG/M metagenome (GOLD analysis project Ga0129301, IMG submission 94489) | Hot spring microbial mat communities from California, USA to study Microbial Dark Matter (Phase II) - Cone Pool mat layer H metaG ...
GATTTCTGAAAAACCCAGAAATCTTGATTACGCCGATGATTAGACGATGACAGCGATAACACCTATGTATCTTTTATCACTGTAATCGTTTGTTTCATCGCTGTCGTTAGACTTTTTTCAGAGGTCTCTTGTCTAATGGTTGACAGAAATGATTTTATGGTTATCATCTAAAAGAAATATGTTGGTCTTATATAAACCGAGTGATGAAACCGAGGCCTTGATGCTAAAGCATCTTTTGGAAGAACGGGGGATACCGGTTTTTTTGCAGTCTTATCAAATTCCCTATTATGATGGGATTGCCAGGATGATGCGCCCAGCCTGGGGCGAGATTCAGGTGGCGGAGGATGACTTTCTTTTGGCCCGTGAGGTGCTGGAGGATTTTTTATTGGAAAAAAAAGAAGAGAGAAAATGAGGAATGGCGAGTTCAATCCCCTCTTAATCCTAACCAAATATTTAATCTCTTTGGGCGTCTTTTTAATTATCCTTGGGGTTCTCCTTTTTCTTTTGCGGCGGATTGGCTTATTTCAACTACCCGGTGATTTCTTAGTAAGAAGGAAGAATTTCACATTCTATTTCCCGCTCGCTACTTCAATAATCATCTCAATTCTCGTGACGATTTTCATCAATCTAATTTTAAGTCTTCGGAGGTGAAAAGGAATTTTCCCCAATGGGGTGACAGGAAAAAACCACGGGGCTTTTTTCCGCAAGAGGGGTGATAACCCCTATTGGAGGGGCTACGAGGATACTTCCCCGAAGGGGCTTGGGGAAAATTCGGAGGTGAATTTATGAGGAGATGGGTCTATTTTTTAGAAGATAACTTAGAAGTGAAAGATAAAGAGGAGTTAAAGGCAATAATGGGAGGGAAGGGAGCCGGTCTTTACCTTATGGCTAAGATGGGACTACCGGTGCCACCTTTTTTTATCATATCAACCCGCGCTTGTCTCTATTTCTTAAAAGAAGGCATTTATCCTGATGGTTTAGAAGAGGAGGTGAGAGAAGGAATAGAATACTTAGAAGAGAGGACGAAGAAGACTTTCGGGGAAAGTGAAAACCCCCTTTTACTTTCGGTGCGCAGTGGGTCAAAATTTTCAATGCCCGGGATGATGGATACAATTCTTAACCTAGGCCTAAACGACCGGATTGTTTCGGTTTTGTCTCAGAAGACTGGGGAGGATTTTGCTTATGGTCTCTATCAGAGGTTTATTGAGATATTTGCTCGGGTGGTATTTGGGATAAAGATTGAAGGCCTTACTTGGGACAAAGAGGGGTCAAGCAAAGAGGCGGCTCTTAAATATAAGGAGATTATTCAAGAAAAGTTAGGGCGAGAATTTCCCCAGGATGTCTTTTCCCTCCTTTTCCTTGCCATTACCGCGGTTTTTAATTCCTGGAACAATCCCCGAGCCAAGGAATATCGGCGAATCTATCAAATCCCAGATGATTTGGGGACAGCGGTAAATATTCAGGCGATGGTCTTTGGTAATCGGGATGAAAAATCCGGCACCGGGGTTTTATTTACTCGCGACCCGGCAACCGGTGAGAAGGGAATCTACGGTGATTTTCTCCTTAAAGCCCAGGGAGAGGATTTGGTCGCCGGGATAAGAAACCCAGAGCCAATAACCGCAATTAAAAAATATATCCCGGAGGTTTATCCGGAATTAGAGAAGTGGGCGAGAATATTGGAGGAAGAGTTGGGAGATATGCAGGATGTAGAGTTTACCATTGAAAGTTCGACCCTTTATTTCCTTCAGACCCGTTCGGCGAAACGTAGCCCCCAGGCAAAATTGAAGGTCTTGATGGATAAGAATAAGTTGGGGCGGCGAACCAAAGAAGAGGTGATTATGGAGATGACCCCAGAAGACCTCTCGGTAATCCTTAATCCGGTATTTGACCCCAACTTCAAGTATGAGACAGTTGGGCGAGGCGTGCCGGCATCGCCGGGTTGCGCGACGGGTGAACTCTGTCTCTCTTCTGAGGAGGCACTGATTAGGACAAAAAGAGGAAAGAAGGTGATTTTAGTTCGGGAGTTTACTTCGGCCGACGATATTGCGGGTATGGAAAAGGCCGAAGGTTTCTTGACGACAACCGGGGGTAAGACCTCACATGCCGCGGTCGTTGCCCGGGGAATGGGTAAACCCTGTATTGTTGGAGCGAGCGAAATTAAGATTCAAGAGACAAGAAAGATAGTTAATATCGGTGGTTGTGTCTTAAAAGAAGGTGATTTTATCTCAATTAACGGGTCAACCGGAGAGATTGTCGCGGGAAAGGTTCCATTAGTTGAACCGAAAGTTACCCCGGAATTAAAAGAGTTCTTAAATTTCTGCTCATCCTACCGAAGGATGGGAGTGCGGGCGAATGCCGATAAACCAAAGGAGGCGCTTTGGGCAAGAGAATTGGGCGCGGAAGGAATCGGATTAGCCAGGACCGAGCATATGTTTTTTCATCCGGAGCGGATTAAATATTTTCAGATGATGATTCTGGCGGATAGCCCTGAGGAGCGGAGGCGCTATCTTGCGGAACTTCTCCCTTTCCAGAAGGAGGACTTTAAGGGGTTATTTAAGGCGATGGCTGGGTTACCGGTGACCATCCGAACCCTTGACCCACCGCTTCATGAATTCCTGCCCACATCGTCGGAGGAGATTGAAAAATTAGCGGACAATATTGGGGTGGCACCGGAGACAATTGCCAAGCGGGTAAGAGAATTAAAAGAACAAAATCCGATGATGGGTCTACGCGGCTGTCGGTTGGGGATAATGTATCCAGAGATAACCGAGATGCAGGTTAGGGCAATCTTTTTGGCGACCAGTGAATTAAAAAAGGAAGGGGTTGAGGTCTTCCCGGAGATTATGATACCCCTGACGGTAACAAAAGAGGAGATAAAAAATCAAAGGCTTTTAATTGATCGGGTCGCCTCCGAGATTTTTGCAGCAAGTGGGATAAAAGTAGATTATTTAGTCGGCACGATGATTGAAGTTCCCCGGGCCTGTCTCACCGCTTCTTCGCTTGTTCCGTATACCGACTTTTTCTCTTTTGGCACGAATGACTTGACCCAGTTTGTCTTCGGTTTTTCGCGGGATGATTATACCCGCTTTATTCCGACTTATTTAGCGAAGGGAATTTTAAGGGAGGACCCTTTTGCCTCACTTGATATTGAGGGAATTGGCCGGTTAATAGAAATGGCGGTTAGAGAGGCTCGGGAGATAAAGAAGGATTTTAAGATTGGAATTTGTGGTCAGCATGGTGGTGACCCGCGGAGTATTGAATTCTGCCGTAAGGTAGGGTTTGATTATGTGAGTTGTGATGCCTCGCTGGTGCCGATTGCCATATTAGCCGCGGCCCAAGCGGAAATAAAACTCTCGGGCGAGATTAAGACGACCGATTTGACCCGATGATTAGAAGAAGATGATTACGGCGATAAAAAGAAAGATGCCAGCGATAAAGACCATCACTGTTATCATTAAGTATGATGATTAAGTCGTCGCAATGAAGGAATTTAAGAAACCCATTTTAATCCTTCTCTCTTTTACCCTACTCTTTCTTGCACTGCACTATATCTTTTTCACCGAGACTCCCTCTTTTTCTCACTGCACCACCTTGGTAATACCCCATAACACTTCGGCGAAAGGAGTCGGCAAAATCCTTAAAGAAAATGGCGTAATAAGAAATTCATCCCTTTTTCTTTTCGCCACTAAATTGTTCGGAGTAGAAAGGAAGATAAGGGGCGGGAAGTATTGCCTACCGAAAAATATCTCAGAATTTTTAGCCTGTCGCATTCTAAAAAAAGGCGGTAAGGAAAAGGTGATGGTGACAATTCCCGAAGGTTGGACGATGCGCCAGATTGCCGAGCTCTTAGAAAGGGAGGGGGTTACGACAAATGATTCTTTTCTTTTTGCCGCCACCGAAAGAAAGTTTTTGCTGAGTTTAGGTATACCATTTCCGAAGGCGGAAGGGTTTCTTTTTCCGAATACCTATGAGTTTTATATCCCGCAATCACCGTTCCAAGTGATTGAACGGATGGTAAATCAGTTTTTTGCTGTCCAGAGGAGATTGCGCAAAGAGTTCCTTTCACCCCTAACCGACTCAGTAGTGATAATTCTGGCATCAATTGTTGAGAAGGAGGTAGTGAAAGATGAGGAAAGGCCGATAATTGCCGGAATCTTCTTAAACCGATTGAAAAAGGGTATGAAATTAGAGGCCTGCCCAACTGTGGAATATGCCCTATCTTATCATAAAGAACGGCTCAATAATGCTGACTTGCTGATCTCGTCTCCTTATAATACCTATCGTTATTATGGCTTGCCACCAACCCCAATTTGTAACCCAGGGGAAAAGTCTTTAAGAGCGGTTCTTTCGCCAACCAAAACTGATTATCTCTTCTTTTTTGCCACCAAAGACGGTCGGCATATCTTTTCCCGCACCTTAAAGGAACATCAAAGGCAATTAGCGATATATAAGACTAATAAAGAAGATTAGTGTTGATTGCCTCTTTAGCCAAAATAAAAATCAAAGTTCAAGGTGAATTTTTCTTAACTTTCTTTGGGAAGGCGTAACGGAAAACTTAACTTTAACCTTTGGGTTTTTTGTTTTGAGTTTGGAAAATAGAGGCGCCGCCTAAATAGATGAGAAAAATTGATGGCACCCGGAAGCGCCCATCCGGAAGGGGAGAAGAGACAAAAAAGAAATATAAGGCAAGAATAAATAATATTATCAAAAAAGCCCGGGTGGGTGAACGAAATAAAGATAGGATGAATAAGACAAATGCCCCAATTATAATTACTACCTCCCAGAGGCTTAAAAGGAAGATTATTCCCTTCAGAAAAGGTGAGAGGGCGGTATCCGAGAGGGAGTTTCTTATCCGACCGTCTCTCTCCTGAAATCTAACCAGCCGCAAAATTAGGTCATCCGATTTGATGCCAATGAGGGGACGGAACATCCCAATGAGGTGAATAAGAGAGTAACGGCCAAGATGTTTAACAATTTTTTTTAAGGCATAACCCTTGGCAATTGAGGAGAGATAAAGGGGATTATCACTGGTTAACCGGTCCTTCACCTCCTGCCAAACTTTTTCCTTGGCAAGATAGAAAGGAGAGCGGTCAATATTTGATTCTAAGGCCGCCAGATTATAATAGAGGAAATTATAACCCTCAATGGAAGTAAAGGCAAATACTTTATAATACCGGTAGTTCCGAAACATCCAGAAAAGGGGTAAAATAGAAAAGCAGAGGATAAAAATGATGGTCTGCTTAGAACCCTTATTAAACAAGAGAAATATTGATATCGGCACAGAGATAAATAGTGTAACCGGTTTGGTGAGCGCCGCTAAGGAAAAGGTAATTCCGGATAGCCAAAAACGATTCCGGAATAATAAAAATGTGCCCAGGGTGAGAAAAAAGACCAGTAAGGTCTCACTCATTACTAAACTGTTGAATAGGATATTAGGAATGTCAATCGCTAAGAATAGGGCAGCAATTAATCCGGCTTTTTCTCCAAAGAGTCGCTGACCGATGCAGAAGACGAAAAAGATGGCAATGGTGCCTAAAAGAATTTGGAAAAAAATAAAGACCGGGATATTAACCCCGAAGAGGGCGATAAAGATTGGATAGAGGGGAGTGCGGAAGGTATTGGGTTTCTCCGCCCAGGTAAATTTATGCTTGGTTAAAAGATTCTTGGCTAAAACTAAAAACTCTTGTGAATCAAAAGGGGGAATCATCTCTTTGAAGTATTGCTCCTCTTCCGGGACTTCTTTTTGGGAATAGTAGGTATAGGTATAATTCCGATTAAAGAGAAAAAATAAAAGGCGGAGGGAAAAGCCCAGGATTAATATAAAAATCAATTTTTTCGGCATAAAAAACTATTATAGTCTCTCTTTGGGCAAAGTCAATATTTCTTCCCGCGGTTGGACTCGCTGATAAAGTTTGTAATTTCGGCTTTCCCGGATTAAATTAAAATGATAAAAGATTTTTTCTCGGTAGGCCTCCTGCTCAAAGAATTTGAGGACAAAATAGTCGCCTTGATAATAATTCTGAAAACGGTAACAGAAAGAAGTCGGTTGGAGCGGGAGTAAAATATAGTCACAGAAATCCCAGGGTCTTTTCATAATCTCAAGGATTAAAGGCTCATCATAGGCATCAAACAACATCTCCGGTCGGAGACGTAAGGCAAATGATATAACCTGGAATTCTTGATTGAAAGGAATTAGGATATGGGAAGAACTTAAATCCAAACCATTAAAGAAACTTTTAAGGTCCTTTAAGTGATGAGAAACTTTGGGGTAATTAATATCTTTATCCGGCAGGATTATTTTATCCTGATAATGGTTTGTGCCCAAGGACTTGGTTTTATAAGCCGGCAGGATACTTAATAGATACAGAAGAAGTATTGTAAAAAGCCCGGGCCAACGGAGAATTTTATTCGGCAAGTGCTGAACGAAGGAAAAGGCAAGTAGAATTAACCCCGGAAAAGATAAGAGAAAAAATCGGGCATAGCCCAAACTTATATTGTGATAGGCAAGAAAGGAATGGATAACCAAGGGTGAGACTAAAATGGCGAAGGCGAGAAGGGAGGTAAGTTTTCTTTTCCCGATAAGGGTGAGAATACCTAATGCCGAAAAGAGCGGTAAGTAGCCAAATAGTTCTTTCAAAACTGAGCAATTGAATCTCACGACTTTAAGGATTGAACCAGCATAATAAAGGCGCCCTACCGTATCTTTGACTACGGGGTGGCGATAGAAAAATAGGGGGTCAGAAAAGAGAAGACCATTCCAGAAGAGCCAGAAAAATATCCCGGCGAAGAGCAGGAGTGGCAGATAGTAGGTCTTGGCTAAAACCCGAAGACGCCCGCCAACTAAATTCTTCTTCAACCGCCAGATAAAAAAGGGTAGGATAAAAAAGGGGATGGGATAGAACTCATAGCGGGTCAAGGTCCCTAAGACTACACCAATTATCAAATACGGCATCCCCTTGCCCGTTTTTAGGAATTGGTGGAAGTAATAGGCCGTGAAAAGCAAGAGAAGAATTGTTAGGGTCTCGGTCATTGAGGAGCCAGTTAATAATAGGAGATAAGGGTGGGAGATAAAAAGCAGGGCGGCGCATAGATTATTCGGGTAAGGAAGGAATCGCAAAAAGATAAAGGTGGTAGCAAAAAGAAGGATTATCCCGAGGAAAGTTCCGGCAAAACCGGTAAAATATAAAGCGTCAATCGCCACGAAGGGGAAAAGCAAGGTGTGATAGAAAGGGAGCCAAATAGTGCCCAGGTTTCTAATCCCGGAATTGCTTCCGTTGTGGATGACATTTTTGGCAATATAGAGGTGAGAGAGGGCATCAAGTGAAGGGGCGGTGGTCTGGAAGGTCTTATTTATGGAAAAAGCGATAACTGCTGGTAGGATAACCGAAAGAAGTAAGACTGTGACCTTTAACCACTTCTCAGACATAATATTTTTATTTTGGGACTTTGAACTTTGAGATTTTTGTATTGATAGTTATCTAGCCTTCACTTAACACAATCCGGCCTTCGGAGAATACCGGAAGAATTGGAGTGGTATCGGTCAAGAGGCTTTTCTCCACTTCTCCTTTCCGTTCCTTATTGATTAAAGAGATTGCCCTTTCCGTAGTGGTGAGGGTTGTCTTCAAGCGGCGGCGGAGGTTTTGGAAACAGGCCAGTGCCGAATTTGCCGCGTCATTCATCACCAGGCCTTTATAAGAGAGTTGATAGAGGATACTGCCGGCTAATAGGAAGTTCTCTAAGGCCAACCTCTTTCCTTCTAAGCCGACACAGATAATTCGGATGTCTTCCTGGTCTTTTAATCTCTCCACGGCTTTGGTCCGATTGAGAAAAGAGGCAATGTAAACCTCTTTTGCCCCTTCGGTCAGAAATAGAGTTTCACAGACATAAGGTTGGTGATAGATTATCATCTTTCCTTCGCACACCTCTTTATTCAGGGAAAGGAGATTACCCTCATAATGAAATCCTTCTATTTTCTCATAATCCCTTTCCCCGATTAAAATGGCATCCTTGGGCGAATAGGATTTGAAGACCTTGATGGCCATTTCCACATCCGGGGAAGGAATGATGGCCTTTGTGCCGTAGAAGAGGGCGGTGATAAAAAGCGGGGAAGATTGAAAGGTGTCAATGAAGAGAACCGTCTTATCTTTAAGAATTTCTTTGTCAACTTCCCGGGCACTATTATAAAGATTAATAATCATTATCGGTATTTTATCTTATACTCTCCTTTTTTAAATTCGGCACTTTCTAAGATGCCGATTACCTCTTCCTGATTGGTCTTTATCCCGCCAATCTTTAATTCGGACAAAGCCCGCCGGAGCCGGCATCTCGTCTCTTCGCGCGTTCGGCCGCGGGCAATCAGTTTTAAAAGTAGTTGGTCGTAGGTAACGGTAAAGTTATATCCTTCGTAGATATGAGTATCAACCCGAATAAAAGGACCGGCCGGAAGGGTGAGTTGGGTTATTTTCCCGGGAGCCTTGCCGGTAATCCTGACCTCTTGGGACCAGAATAGAGGTTCAAAAATTCCATCCGGAATTTTTTCGCCACCGGCAGCTAAAATCTGTTTTTTGATAATATCCGTTCCGGTTACTTCTTCACTCACCGGATGTTCAACCTGGATTCGGGTATTCCCTTCAATGAAATAGAAATTACCGTCGGATTCAAGAAATTCAATGGTTGCCACATTTTTATATCCGGTCTTTTCAACAAATCTCCTTGCCCATTCCTGTAATTTTTTCCTATCCTCTTTTGAAATACCCGGGGAAGGGCTTTCTTCCACTACCTTTTGAAAAGAGGTCTGGTAGGTGCAGTTTCGTTCCGGGAAGACAAGGATATTCCCAAAGTTATCGGCGATAATCTGGATTTCAATGTGCCGGACATTGGTCAGCAGTTTCTCTAAATAGAGTCGGGGGTCTCCAAAGGCATTATTGGCTTCGGCGGTTGCTTTCTGGAAGGCGGTCTCCATTTCTTTTTCTTCCCGAACAATCTTCATTCCCTTACCACCCCCACCGGCGCAGGCTTTCAGTATTACCGGATACCCAATTGCCCGGGCCTTCGTCTTTGCCTCTTCTAAGTCTTTTAAGCAATCACTACCCTCAATTACCGGAATGCCAATTTCGGTCATCTTCTTTTTTGCCTGTAGTTTGTCGCCAAGGAGGCGGATGAATTCCGGTGGCGGACCGATAAAGATAAATCCCATCTCCTGACAGGCCTCAACGAAATCGGGATTTTCGGATAAGAAGCCGTAACCGGGGTGGATGGCATTACTCAAAGAGATTTCAGCGGCCGAGAGAATCCGGGAAGGGAGGAGATAACTCTCTTTGGGATGGGATTTACCGATACAGATTGCCTCATCAGCCATCTTCACCGCCAAACTTTCCCGGTCCTCTTCGGAGAAGACAACACAGGTAGCAATCCCTAAGTCGCGGCAGGTTCTGATAATCCTTACCGCAATCTCCCCGCGATTGGCGATGAGAATCTTTTTGAACATTATTTTACCCTTTCAATATAGGTATTAGTTCGGGTATCAATCTTCACTACATCACCGGGTATTATAAAATAAGGCACGGCAACGACGAGACCGGTTTCTAATTTCGCCGGTTTGCCACCGCCACTGGCCGTATCCCCCTTATAGTCCGGCTCAGTTTCTATTACCTTTAATTCAACAAAAAAGGGTAATTCTATCTCCATAAACTTCCCTTCAATAAAGAGAAGGTCCAGTTCTAAATTTTCGGTTAGATAAAGAATCTTATCACCCAAACTCTCCGCGGAAAGGGAAAAAGTCTCATAGGTCGCCAAATCCATAAAGTGATAGGAGTCATCCTGGGCATAAAGAAACCGTCCTCTTCTCCTTTCCACTTCTAACTCTTCTATCGGTTCTTCGGAATCTAAGTTCTTTTCAATAACCCGGCCGGTTAATAGATTTTTCAATTTCGTCTTGACGAATGCCCGACGTTGAGCAATCTTAATATGCTGAAAGGCGATGACCTCATAAATCTCATCTTCCAACCTAATTATTTGCCCGAAGCGGAATTCATTAGGGGTAATCATAGGGTGATTAAGTCCTTTGGACTTTTTGATAAGATTTCAATCCCATCCTTTTTCACTAAGACCAAATCTTCAATCCTCACCCCGCCAAAACCCGGCAAGTAAATTCCCGGCTCACAGGTTAGGATAGAATTTGGGAGAATGGTTTCGGATGAGGCCGGGGAGAGCGTCGGTTTTTCGTGAACCGCTAAGCCAACCCCATGACCTAAACCATGGCCAAAAAATTTACCGTAACCTTTATCCTTTATGTAATCCCGAGCCAAGGCATCTATTTCCTTGGTCTTCTTTCCGGCGCGCAAATTGGTTAGGGCGCACTCCTGGGCGTCTTTTACAATTTTATAGATTTCTTCGGCTTTCTTTGAGCAATTACCAAGAAAGATTGTCCGGGTCATATCTGAGGCATAACCCTGGTAACTAGCGCCAATATCAATAATAATTGTCTCACCCTTTTTGAGTCTCTTATCTTCTGGTTTAGCATGGGGCAGGGCGGCATTCTCTCCGCTGGCGCAAATCGTCGGGAAGGATAATTCGGCTTTTTCCTTAATTAAAAAATCAATCTTTAATGCTACCTCTTTTTCTGTCATCCCTGGTTTTATAAAATTAAGAATTAGCGAAAAGACCGTATCGGTTATGGAAGAGGCGGTTCTAATTAAATTTATCTCCGCTTCGTCTTTTTGCATTCTTAACTCAGATACAATATCCGGCATTGGGTGGAATTTAACTCCCGGCAGTCTTTTCTTTAACTGGGAGTAAGCCTTATAAGTAAGAGAATGTTCCTCAAAGGCTAATTCTTTCTCACTTTTTAATTCGGGTGGCACTTCCTCAAAGAAATTCCTCTCCAATATCTTTATCTTATCTACCTTCACCTCTCTTTTTGACTGCTCCTGATAACGAAAGTCGGTAAAGAAAAAAGAAATGCCTTGGGAAAGAAAGAGATAACCATTAGAACCAGTGAAGCCGGTGAGGTAGTGAATATTTAATAGGTCGGTAATTAGGAAGGCGGAGATTCCTTTCTCTTTCATAATCTTATAGACCTTTCGTAAACGAAGAGACATCCTTTAATTTTAATTAAAGATTAAGAATTGTCAACCCTTTGAGAAATTCCGATGTCCATCGGGCATTTAATACCATACCCACATAGGAGTAAGGGAGAGATAACAGGGAGAGACCAAGAGAGCCTATCAGGGAGCGTATCAGAGAGAGATAGAAGAAAGCACTAAGAAAGGGCAAGAGAGAGGGCAAGAGTAAGAGGCAGGGAAAGGGGTTAAGGAAGGGATAGAGTAAAGGATAGGGTAAGAGCCCTAGTAAGGCATTAAGTAAGGGGTAGGGTAAGGCATCCAGGGAACGATACCCTAAAAGAAAGGAAAAATCCGATAAGTCCTGTAAAATCAAAAACTTAAAGGCAAAATGACCTGATAAAAAGGTTTCCCCACAGGAAACTTTATCC
>Ga0129301_1001445_pt1 | contig 11482 bp, 15 predicted proteins | sample ConPoolayeHmetaG_FD_94489 | JGI IMG/M metagenome (GOLD analysis project Ga0129301, IMG submission 94489) | Hot spring microbial mat communities from California, USA to study Microbial Dark Matter (Phase II) - Cone Pool mat layer H metaG ...
CGCTACCACACTACTTTTTACACCAGATTTATAAGTTAAACCAATATAAACCTTGCAGTAACTACAAACACACTAGGTGTCAAACCATGAACCCGAAACCAATACTCCCAACCGAGCTTCGCAAACTCGTAGAAACTCGCCTAAAAGACAACATCAACGGCATAGAAGCCACACTCCAACAAGTATTCCAAACCCAACCGCTTGAACTTCAAGATTTAAAGGAAACAATGAAAGCATTAGAACAAAGCTTCAACATGCTATCCCAAAAATGGAACCTCCAAATCCTTTATACGCTATTCCTAAGAAAAACCACAGGCTTCGGCGAGCTCAAAAAAATTCTAGGAATAAACTCTCGCACCCTCTCAGACAAGCTGAAAAGCCTAAGCAAAAATGGATTTATCGGAAGAACAGTCGAGCAAGGACCGCCGCTAAGAGTAAGATACACGCTAACAACAAAAGGAAACAACACGATACTGTTGGCATTACCGTTCCTCTATTATGCTAGTGGCAATCTAGCCTAGCAAAATTCAAAACCTATATCAACCATCCCCTTAGCTTCTAAACTCAAGAGATGCTTGCAAGTGCGCCTAAAAATCAACGTCAAAGGCATAGTCCAAGGCGTAGGCTTCCGCCCCTTCATCTATCGCACAGCCGTAAAAAACGGTTTAAACGGCTACGTAAGAAACATGGGCGACGCAGGCGTAGAAATACTTCTTGAAGGCGCAGAACAAGCAATAAACACTTTTCTGAAAGACTTGAAGGAACAGAAACCTCCGCTAGCACAGATTTATCAAGTAACAACTACAAAGCTGGACGGCAAGCCCGAATATACAAACTTCAAGATTCATAAAAGCTCCACTGAAACCGAGCATTCAGGCTCTATTATCCCGCCAGACATCGCCATCTGCAGCGAATGCCTAAAAGAGCTGAGAAGCAAGAAAGACAGACGCTTCGAATATTTCTTCATAACCTGCACAGACTGCGGACCAAGATACACAATAATAGAAAGCCTACCCTACGACCGCGAACGCACAACCATGCGAGATTTCCAAATGTGCAGCTTCTGCAAAAAGCAATACGAAAACCCATTGGATAGACGTTTCCACGCACAGACTGTGGCGTGTCCAAAATGTGGACCAAAAGCGTATTTAACGACAAATAAGGGCAAACCCGTAGCTTCAGAAGACCCGATCCGAGAATCAGGCAAACTCATCTCGGAAGGTTTCATACTCGCCATAAAAGGCTACGGAGGCTTCCACATTGCATGTTCAACAATAAAAGACAAGCCATTAATCAAGCTTAGACGCGTAAAACATAGGAAACAGAAGCCCTTCGCAATTATGGCTCGAAGCCTAGAAACCATCAAAACCTTTGCCCAAGTAAGCCCAAAAGAAGCTGAAATTCTAACCTCTTTCACTCGTCCAATTGTGTTGCTAAACAAGAAAGAAGACTATTACCTGTCAGATTTGATTGCTCCAGGCTTGCACAACGTGGGCGTTATGCTTCCATACACTGGTTTGCATTACATGCTCTTCGACAAGGTAGACGATTCGGCTTTTGTGATGACGAGCGCCAATCCACCTAACCAGCCCATAATAAATGATGATGAAGAAGCTTTGAAAGTTTTAGGTGACACGGTTGACTACTTTCTCTTTCATAACCGTCAAATTGCCCATAGATGCGACGATTCTGTGATTCGCTTGCATGGCAGAAATCTTGTCTTTTTAAGACGCTCAAGAGGCTATGCGCCAGCGCCGATAATGCTGAAACAAAAGGCTAGAAGATATGTTCTCGGTTTAGGCGGAGAACTAAACAATACTGCATGCATACTGCTTGAGAATAAGGCGTTTATTTCTCAGCACATAGGCGATGTGGAAAACATCGAAACTAGACAATTTCTCGAAAGCGCAATCAAACACCTAATTCATCTAACAAACAGCAAGATTGAAACTGTTGTCTGTGATTTGCATCCGAAATTCACTACAACCCGCTTGGCTTATGAATTAGCGGAGAAAAACGGCTGGCAACTAGTTCAAGTGCAGCATCACTATGCGCATGTTGCTGCTTTGATGGCAGAGCACAACACTGAAGAAATTGTTGGAATTTGCTGCGACGGGTACGGATACGGCGAAGACGGCGAAGCATGGGGCGGCGAAATAATCCTCAGCTGTCGAGGCTCAGGATTCAAGCGTCTTGCTCATCTCGAGAAACAACCTTTAGTCGGCGGAGATTTAGCCACACGTTACCCGCTTAGAATAGCTGCTGGAATGCTTCAGAAGCAACTTGATGTTGAAAACTGGCTTCTTGAAAATGCAGGGAGCTTTCCGCACGGCGAAGCAGAAGTGCAAATACTTCTAAGACAGCTTGAAAAAAATCAAGCTATAGTTGAAACATCTAGTTGTGGAAGGGTCTTGGATGCGGTCGCTACGGTTCTCGGCGTGTGTTATGAGCGCACGTATGAAGGCGAACCAGCAATAAAGCTGGAGTCTATTGCAATGAAAGGGAAGGGTGTTCTAAAGCTTGAGCCAATAGTGCAAAACAACGTTTTGAACACTACACAGCTGCTTCTGGAAATCTTCGAAAACCGTAAGAAGTATTCGAGAGCAGACTTGGCTTATTCCGCTCACTCCTATTTAGCTAAAGGCTTAGCTCAGTTAGCCATAGAGAAAGCTTTAGAGAACGATATCAAATCGGTAGGCTTCTCAGGCGGAGTAGCATGCAACGAGATTTTAGCTTTAATTATGCAGAAATCTGTCGAAGCAGCAGGCTTACGTTTTCTTGTTCACAAAGCAGTTCCGCCTGGAGATGGGGGGCTATCCTTTGGTCAAGTATGTGCATCAAGCGTTTTCAACGTTTAAACCATAAGCGATTTATCTGGGCAAAACTTCCATAGACTTGATAGATAATGTGTTTGGCTATTCCAGGCAAGGTTGTCAGCGTCGCTGAAGACAAGGCTAAAGTGGATTTTGGTGAAGGTGTCCTTAGAGAAGTTAACGTTTCTCTCGTAGAAGCCAAAGAAGGCGATTATGTTCTGGTGCACGCAGGCTACGCTATTCAGGTTGTGGACGAGAAAGAAGCTATGGAAACAATAAGCTTATGGAATCAAATTCTCGATGCTGAAGATGCTGCAAGGAAAAAAGTGGTTTACAAGTGAAAAACCAATGATTGAAAAGTTAAGATTTAGAGATCCAGAATTAACTAGACGTGTGGCTGAAAAAATTCGCAAGATTGCTCCCAAAAAAGTTGTAAAAATTTGTCACGTTTGCGGCACACATGAATGGACCATAACACATTTTGGACTGCGCAGTCTTTTGCCTGAGAATGTGGAGGTTATCGCTGGTCCAGGGTGTCCAGTCTGTATCGTGCCTGCTTCAGAGATTGATGAGGCTGTGCAATTAGCTTTGAAAGACGTTGTTGTTGCCTGTTTTGGCGATGTTCTACGGGTTCCAGGTTCGAAGATGTCTCTTTTAGAGGCTAAGGCTGGAGGAGCTGACGTTCGAGTTGTTTACAGCGTTTCTGACGCTGTCAAGATGGCTGAAAAAGAAAAGAATAAAGAGTTTGCTTTTTTCGCGGTTGGCTTTGAAACCACTACGCCCTCAACAGCATCTGAAGTATTGGCTGAACCGCCTAAGAATCTAAGCTTTCTTGTTTCTCACCGTGTTATTCCACCAGCCATGAAAGTGCTTGTGAAGATGAAAGACTTAAAACTGAACGGTTTCATCGCTCCTGGGCACGTAAGCACGATTATTGGACTGAAGCCATATGAGAGTTTTCCAAAGCATCATGGTATGCCTGTGGTGGTCGCTGGCTTCGAGCCTTTGGACATTATGTTTGGAGTTTACATGATTCTGAAACAGTTGAATGATGGTAAGCCACGTTTGGAGAATGAGTATGTTCGTGCTGTGCGTTGGGAAGGCAATGTTAAGGCGCAGGAAACAATGCTAAAAGTATTTGACACCGAAGACGGCAGTTGGCGTGGAATAGGCTCTATTAGCTCTTCGAAATTTGTGTTTAGAGAAGAGTACGCTGATCACGATGCACATTTAAGATATAGCGTTAAAGTTGAGCATGGTGTGGACTCTCAGCCTGGATGCAAATGCCACTTGATTATTGTTGGCAAAATTAAGCCCATAGACTGCCCATTATTCATGAAGACATGCACTCCTGAGAAGCCTGTGGGCGCTTGCATGGTTGGAACAGAAGGAACATGCAGAATTTGGGCGAAGACAATAAATAGGCAAAATAAGTAATTGAATAACAAAGTGAGAAATATGCCAGAAAGAGACGTAGAAATTGTTGATTTGCGAGAAAGAATCGTGAAACTGGAGATTAAGGTAGAAGAACTAACAAAACGCGTGGAAAGCATGCAAAACTACATGAAACAGCTTTATGCATATCTTCAGCAACAAGAACCTAGCAAATCACTTCTTTAAACTCGATTCAAAGCATCCACAAAAGACAAGAGTCTTAATGGTGTTGGTAAATCTTATAAAGAGAAGCAAATATAATGCATGCAAGAGAGGAAGTAAATGCTGCTCGAATACATAATACCTCTATTGATGGCACAAGAAGAATGGATCTTTTGGGGCTTTGGCGCAATCTTCTGCCTGATACCACTAGTTTGGTTCATCATAGGAATACTGCTGTGCATATGGGTCTACAGAGATGCAGAATCGCGAGGAATGAACGGGGTCCTATGGCTTATTATCGTATTGATTGCTGGACTTATCGGATTGATAATATACCTAGTCGTCAGAAAGGAAAAAGCCCCCTCTAGAGCTGCCCCACCGCCGCCTCCATAATAATCCCCAATTTTTTCTTTTTTAAAGGAGCTATTTCAATGTCAGTAGATCAAGAGATAATTCGATTTTTCAATTTTTTAGGAAGTCTCGTTTGCCACCAAAGACCAGAAAGAACATTAATTGTTGGCGGTAACCATCTTCCTGTTTGTGCAAGAGATACAGGAGCCTTCATTGGACTCTTCTTAGGATATGCTCTTGTATTGTTTCTGCGCAAAAAGAAGGCAAAGGGTCCTCCTAATCTTTATCTGTCGCTTTTAATGATGTTGTCTTTGTGGATAGATTCTTTTGGACAGCTATTTCAATTTTGGACGAGCACAAATGATGTACGGCTGATTACTGGGCTTCTTTTTGGAGTGGTGTTAGCAACTTGGCTGATTTACGCGTTTTCGCTTTCTCCTCTTAGAGGCAAGATTCCGTTTATGAAAAGTTTGCAACCAGAGATCGCTGTCTTGGATGATGAGGATTCGTGGTTTGATGGAAAAGCCCTCTTTGTTGGCATAGCGTGTTCTAGCATTTTGTTCGCCGCCATCAGATCTGTGGTAGGTTCCGATTTTGCGTTATTTTATTGGATGCTAAGTTTTCCTATAGCACTTGGAATTGTTTTACATTTCTTCGTGTTACCCTTGCTTTTGTTAATTGCAGCTTTGAGAAAGCTATTCTTTAGAGGTAGCAGGAAAAAATAAAACTCGATTTTGGCTATTCTCTAGCATATTCTCGGGATTGGGTCGCCTACTGGTCTTGAGATTATTCTTTTTCCTCCCACAACTGTTTGCATTGCTACTCCGCTGAAGTTTTGCGTTGTTTCGCCTATGAGTTCTGCCTCTCGCCCTTCCTTTGTTGTCTTTAAGAGTTGCAATATTTCTTCTGTCTTTTCCTTAACGACGCCAATTATGATTTTTCCCTCATTCCCAATTTCCAGAGGGTCTAGCCCTAACATTTCGCAGGCTGTTCGAACATCCTCTCTTATTGGAATCTTGTCTTCGTTTATCAGTATGCCTAGCTTTGACTTCTCGCTAAACTCGCTTAAAGCATCTGCCAGTCCGCCTCTTGTTGCGTCTTTCATTGCCACTACTCCTCCAACTTCACCGAGCAAGCGTTGAATCATGCGATTTAAGGGTTTAACATCAGATCTTATGCTGCTTCCGAAGCTTAATCCTTCTTGTGCAGATAGAACCGCCAGCCCATGGTCGCCTATGGTTCCAGAAAGTACAATCTTGTCTCCAGCTTTCAAGTTTGAGTCCAAAATCCAACGAGATGCAAAATCTTTACGAAACTTTTTAACAATTTCAAAGTTTTTCTCTAAGGCTTCTGTTCTTCTGCCAATTCCAGAAATGTTTACAACACAACCTCCTAGGCTTCCTTTCTCAACAACCTTCGTGTCACCCGTAACAATGCTTACCCTTGCTTCCTTGCACGTTTTTTCCATGCTAACAAGAATCTTTTCAAAATCCGACAAAGCTAATCCCTCTTCCAGAACAAAACCACAAGCCAAAGCTCTTGGCTCAGCGCCTAAAACTGATATATCATTAACTGTGCCTGAAACCGCTAGCCGTCCAATGTCTCCGCCTGGAAAGAATATGGGTTTAACTGCATGTGAATCGCTTTTTAAAACAATTCCATCCACAACTGCTGCATCATCCAAGGCTTCAAGAGGCACTTCGATGTCGTTTGCTCCTGTAAAATGTTTCACAACATATCTTCTTACAAGTTCATGCATCACTGTTCCGCCTGCACCATGCAGCATGGTTATGTAACCGTTTTTGTTAGCCATTCTTTGCTTCCTCTTTTTCACTATGTGCTTGTGTACTTAATTTTGAAGGTTAGACATAAATGAATCGTAAAAATGTTTCAGGCTGGTCAAACGCTTTTTAAGAGAAGCCTTTTCTTTTTTAGAGCATGAAGCAGTCTTACGGTTATTTACTGATTGTTTTGACTTCTGCAATTTGGGGTACTATGGGGATTTTTGGAAAGCTTGCCTTTGAATATGGAATTGATCCAGTAAATCTTATTGCTTTAAGAGTCATAATATCCACGATTACCTTGTTCTTTTTTATCACTGTTTTTAGGAGGCAACTTTTTCGAGTTGAAAAGGGCGATTTGCTTAAACTGTTGATTCTGGGGCTCTTTGGCACTGCACTTCAGCGAATAACCTATTTTTATGCTATCGACCTAACAACTGCTACTATCGCTGCTATTCTCTTTTACACTTATCCGATTTTCGTCACAATCTATGCTGCACTATTTCTAAAAGAGAAGCTTTCTTTCTTTTCAACTCTCGCCATAATTCTTGCATTTTTAGGCGTGGCGCTTGTTGTAAGAGCTTACGAAAGTGCATGGCTAAGTGTAAACCTTTTCGGTGCAGCTTCTGGACTTGCGTGTGGTGTTCTCTTTGCTCTTTACTTCTTGACCACAAAGGGTTTGAGGACTCGTTACACTAATTGGACTCTGCTCTTTTATGGAGAAGGATTTGCCGCTTTAGCCTTAACTCCAACATTTCTTTGGTCCATTCCAAAAATGGCGAGCTATCCTGCGCAACTTTGGATTTTGGTTCTAATTATTGCGTTTTTTCCATCACTCACAGCTTATCTAATCTTTTCTTATGCGCTGAGGCATGTTGAATCTGCGAAAGGAAGCATACTCTCGGTTGTTGAACCATCTACTGCAGCAATCCTTTCTGTTATGGTTCTTGAAGAAAGGCTTGAGCTTCTACAATTGTTCGGTTTGGCTTTGGCGTTAATCGGCATTATTCTGCTCTTTTATCAGCCTAAGATAAAACGGTAATATTCACAGACTAATACCTATTAAGAGAGAGTGCCGTAAGGTTTTGCAAGCCAAAATTGCAGAAATAACCCGCTGAAAAGGTTATGAAAATTACTTGTACAGATGCTTGGCTCCAGCACTATTCAGAAAATACAAATCAAGAAAAGAATTCTTAGAATACGCCATTCCAAGAGGCTTCCATATGAAACTTCTAATTTTTAACGGAGATGTTGTCGGTCAGATAGAGTATGCACCTGCAGCGGCTTCAAGCTATCCAATAATAGGCGATGATACTGTGGTTATGATGTGCATCTGGGTTTTGAGAAGAGCAAAAGGACACGATTTTGGAAAAAAGCTTTTGGAAGACATGATTAAAAGTGAAAAGGAAGCTGATGGTTTTGCTACTGTCGCTTTGGAGAATCATTGGAGTCCATGGTTTATGAAATGGCAAATGGAAAGTTTAGGATTCAAGCCGATAGACTCCATGAACGTATTTCATAAAATTAAGCGTGAAAATCAAGCATTTACCATTTATCTTATGTGGATGCCTATAGCGGAAGGCGCAAAGCCTCCAAGATGGGATAAGCAAGAGCTTCTGAAAGGCATAACATTTTGTATGGCGCATCCGCTGTATCGACCCCAGAAAGCTGAAGGCACAATTTTCGAAGAAGTGCGTAGCTGACTTGTAATATTCTGGTAAGAGAATCTTTGAAACAACTTTTCACTCAATTTTTGAAGCTTCACTTTTTGTCCAGAAATGAAATTCGCTCGAAAAATACTCCAAAATAACGGAAAGCCATATAAATCGCTATTGCGCTGTTCATTTGCACAGTTGGAGAGAGTACAAAGTGCCAAAATGGGGATACTCCATAGCAGAAGAAATGTTAGACCCAGAAAAAACCGCAAAAGCAAGCGGGCGAGAGTACAGAGTATCTCCTAAATCTGCTAGAGAAGTTTGCAAAACAATCAAAGGCATGAAACTAACACACGCAAAGCAATACCTGAAAGATGTTATCGCCAAAAAGAAACCAGTTCCCTTCACAAGATTCAGAAAGAAAGCTGGGCACCGACATGGGTTAGTAAAAGCCTTTGCAGGTAAATATCCAGTAAAAGCCGCAAAATACATTCTCAAAGTCCTTCAAGGAGCAGAAGCAAACGCTGAAAACAAGGGACTAGACACAGACAGACTTCGAATAATACATGCATCTGCATATCCTGGAATGAAAGTTAAAAGATATATGCCGAGGGCTCATGGACGCTCTTCGCCGAAATTTGAAACAATGTGCCATATCGAAGTAGCAGTTGAAGAAGATGCAGAGAAAACGGAGGAAACATGATGTCCGTCGTGAAACATTTCATAACAGAATCTGTCAAAAGAACAGAAATCGATGAATTCCTCCAGAAAAAACTGGAAAAAGCCGGATACGGCGGAGTAAACATTTCCAAAACTCCCTTAGGAACTCACATTGTCATCTATGCGATGCGCCCAGGTCTCGTAATAGGAAGAGGAGGAGGCACAATAAGAGAGCTCGCAGAAATCTTTGAACAGAAATTTAAAGTTTCTAACCCTCAAATCTCAGTTTCCGAAATAGAAATTCCAGAATTAAACGCCTATGTTGTGGCTTCCCGTGTTGCTGCAGCATTGCAGAAAGGTGTCCACTTCAGACGCGCAGCCTTTTGGACACTAAATCAAGTAATGGACGCTGGAGCTCTAGGCACGGAGATAATAATAAGTGGAAAACTTCGAACAGAGCGTGCAAGATACGAAAAATTCAGAGCTGGATACCTGCCTAAATGTGGCGATCCAGCGTTAAAGTATATGAGAAAAGCAGAGTTTCACGTTCAATTAAAACCAGGCATATTTGGCATTAGAGTAAGAATAATGCCCCCAGACGCCAAGTTTCCAGACAAAATGCAAATTGCTGAAGCACTTCCGCCTGAAGAGAAAGCAGTAGAGGAGCCTGTGGAAGAGGCTCAAGAAGTTGCTGAGGCTCCTGCCGAAGAAAGCGTTGAGGAACAACCAGAGGAGGCGGTTGAGGAAAAACCTGCAGAACCTATTGAAAAGCAATCTGAAGAAGCTGGCGCAGAAGGTGAAGAGGAGGCAGACATGTAAATGCCAATAATGCGAGTTAAAGAAATACGAGACATGAATCCTGCGGATCGCACAAAGAAACTAGGCGAACTTAGAACTGAGCTTCTGCGATTGAATACTATGATAAAGGCAGGCGGCATGGTGGAAAATCCTGCGAGAATAAAACATTTGCGTAGAACAATTGCTCGAATATTAACTATTGAAAGCGAGAAGAAAAGGATGCAAAAGCAAGAGAAAGCGAAGGCAGAGGCTGAGCCGAAGAAGAAAGTGAAGAAGGCTGGGAAAGCGAAGAAAGGAGAGAAGGCGGAGAAATGAAAGTAACGCCCGACATCATCCACAGCGAATTCATAGGAACGGAAGCCAAAGTTTCCAAAAGTACACACCTAGATTATATCGGATTAAGTGGCAAGATTATAGATGAATCACGAAACACTTTCACTTTTCTACACGAAGGAGAGAAAAAGGTGGTAGTTAAGGGTTCTTCTGTTTTTTATTTCAAATTCTCTGACGGAACAATCGTCGAGATTGACGGCAAACTTTTAGTTGGAAGACCTGAAGACCGTCTGAAAAAAAGCATTAGAAGGTTATGGTAATGTCTTTGACTTTTAAAAAACCCAAGAAAACATGCGATGATAGGAATTGTCCATTTCACGGTGAGCTTCCGGTAAGAGGGCATGTTTTTGAGGGAACAGTTGCAAGTGCAAAAATGGAAAAAACCGTGATAGTGCGTTATGACCTTATTCGCTACATTCCAAAATACAGACGATACGAAAGACAGCACAGTAGAATTCCAGCACACAATCCCAAATGCCTAGACGTGAAAGAAGGAGATCGTGTCAGAATAGCTGAATGCAGACCCATAAGCAAAACTGTATCGTTTGTTGTTGTTGAGAAACTGGAGGAGAAATAGCAATGGCGGCGAAGGCGAAATCAAGAGGGCTAATCGCAAAAGGCATGATCGGGCAGACACCTAAAATCTCTCGAGGACTGCCAACAGGCTCTCTTTTGAAGTGTGCTGACAACACCGGCGCCAGAGACTTGCGACTTGTTCAAGTCATGCGTTACAAGGGAAGACTGCGACGTTACCCTTCAGCTGCAATAGGCGACAAAGTAACAGTTTCAGTTAGACATGGGTCTCCAGACTTGAGGAACAAAATTTTCCAAGCTGTTGTAGTTAGACAGAAAATGCCTTTCCGTAGAACTGACGGCGTATGGATTCAGTTTGAAGACAACGCTGCCGTTATAATAACCGAGGAAGGCGAAATGAAAGGTTCAGAGATTCGTGGACCAGTGGCAAAAGAGGCTGCTGAAAGATGGCCAAGAATTGCAAGCGCCTCCAGCATAATAATCTAGGTGAAAAACGATGCAAGCCATGAAACCTGTAACAAAGCCGTCAAAACAAAGAAAAATGCTTTTCCAACTTCCAGACCATAGACGCATTAAGCTTTTCTCTGCACGCTTATCACCAGAACTGCGAAGCTCTCACGGATTAAGAACAGTGCCTGTTAGAAGCGGCGACACCGTGCGCATAGTCCGTGGAGAACATAAAAACTTCGAGGGAAAAGTCACACGCGTGGACAGAGCGAAATATAGGATTTTTGTGGAAGGCCTAACAAGAGAAAAAGTTGACGGTACAACGATTTTTGTTCCAATTCACTCTTCCAAAGTGGTTATAACACGCTTAAATTTGGATGATAAGTGGCGAAAAACAGTTTTGGAAGAGCGAGGCAAGCGTGCCAAGAAAGTTGAAGCCATCGAAGAAAAGTCAGTTGAAAAAGTCGTGGAAGCTGAAGTGGAAGCGAAAGAAAAAGAAGAGGCTGTTGAAGAG
>Ga0129301_1001446_pt1 | contig 11474 bp, 10 predicted proteins | sample ConPoolayeHmetaG_FD_94489 | JGI IMG/M metagenome (GOLD analysis project Ga0129301, IMG submission 94489) | Hot spring microbial mat communities from California, USA to study Microbial Dark Matter (Phase II) - Cone Pool mat layer H metaG ...
CTCTTAATCTCCCATTAAGATATGGGAAGGATTGGTGGGGTTAAGAGAGAGATGGCCATAAGGGTGAAAAGCTGCCCTTGTCTATATAATCTCCCCTATCCCCTCTTTAGAAAAGAGGGGAAAACTTTTTTTAAAGGGAGGTAGGAAGGAATAGGAGGAGACGTCATGTCATTATGCGGGGGTATAAAATTTTTATTTTTCCGCGACTATAGCAATCTTTTCTACCTTTTCTAAATCTTTGCGATAATATCTGGATCCGAGGTAAAAAATAAAAGCAGAAAATAGGGGCATGATACAGGCTATTTGTAAAGCGGTGGCTATTCCATATTTATCTGAAAAAGCCCCGGTGACCACTGGGCCGAGAGAACTTCCTAACAAATTTTGGACAATCACGCAAAGGGCATAAGAAATAGCTCTTAAACCAGGATGAACTACATCCTGGGTAACGGCAATAGCCGAAGAAGCCCAACCAATAGAGGCAATTCCTCCCAAAAGAAAAATAATGTATTGCATTGCTCCGCCTGCGGAAATATTTATAGCCAAGAAAAAAAGGGCGGCGGCTAAAAAAGCCGAAATAGAAGCCAAGAGCAATCTGGCCTGAATTTTTTTCTTCATCCATAAGTCGGCCAACCAGCCTCCTAAGGGAGAGCCGATTATAGCCATCAGCATGATGCCACTCGTTAAAAGAGAAGCCTTTTGTAAAGGAACCCCTTGGACTCTTTGGAAGTAGGTGGGCAAAAAAGTAGAGACCGAAATGGTGATAAACATCATACCCACAAATCCCAGGTAAGTGCATAACAATGATGGTGTATGGGTGAATTCCCGCACAATTTCTATTTTGGTCATTCTTTTACGCAGTGGATTTAATCCCTCTTGCCGATTTACTGTTTTTTCCAATTCTACAGTCTTATAATCTTTGACAAAGAAGAAAAGGATAGCCACCACCAAGCCCGGCAAAGCCACCAGGCCAAAGGCATGGCGCCATCCCCAATGAGTAGCAATAAAACCACCAATTACTATGCCCGCGGCCATGCCCAAAGGAATTGAAGAATTCCAGATCCCCACCATCATAGAGCGTTTATTTTCCGGATACAAAGCGGAGATCATGGCTGTACCACCAGGAGCATAGCCTGCTTCCCCCAAACCAATAGCCGCGCGAGCTAAAAAAAGCTGGGTGAAATTTTTTGTAAAAGCACAGGCAGCAGTAGCTAAACTCCAAAAGGTGGCCATGAGACCGATGCTCTTTTTTCTACTCCAGCGATCAATAACGATGGAGGTGGGGAAAGAAAAGATGACGATGGCCCAATAAACAGCAGAAACTAATGCACCGCATTGCGTATCTGTTAATCCCCATTCTGCCTTTAAAAAGGGAAAAAGGGAGATAACTACCATTCTATCCACATAGTCAAAAAAGTAGAGGAGCCATAATAAGATAAAAATATAATGGGTATAACCTTTGGAAAAAAGATATCCTTCTGGCGGAGATTTTGTATTCATTAGCAGACCTCACTTAAAAAACTTGGATACATCGAGCCCGGCTACCATGGCTAAAGCGATACTGCCAGGACTAATAGGTTTGGGATCTGTAACAACATTTAAACAAGCAGGCTTCCCGGAGGCAAAGGCTTCGGCGAGAGCCGGCTGAATTTCATCCGGATTCTCGATTAATCTCCCCCACCCTCCTAAGGCTTCCACAGCTTTGTGGTAATTAATCATTCCTAATTCTGTCCCCTCTTTTATATATCGTCCCAGCTTAACTTCCTGAGAATGTCTGATCATTCCCCATTGTTGATCGTTAAAAATTACTACCACAACGGGCAATTTCTTTCTTATGGCTGTTTCAAATTCCATGAAATTAAAACCAATAGAGCCATCTCCGGTAACTAAACAAACTCTCTTTTCCGGATAAAGAAGTTTGGCGGCATTCGCATAGGGTAGCCCACATCCCAAACAACCAAATAATCCTGACTCCAGGTAATGGCCGGAGCGACGGACAGTGCGGGTCATAGCCATCCAGATTTGGGTATCTCCCCCATCGCTAACTACTATATCATCTTCCCTATCCATAAATTTATTAACCTCGGCACAGATGCGCATAGGGTGAGGAGGAATATTTTTGCTTTCCCAATTAAAAGCCCCCAATGCTTTTTTTTCTTTCTCTTTATCTTTCAGAAAGTCCACCCAACTTTTGAATTGCTCCCGCAGAAAAAAACCATTTTTCTTCTCATCTATGAGTCGGTTAATTTCTTTCAAGAAGGCCTTAATATCGCTAAATATGCCCAGATAAACAGAGCGGTTTCGGCCTATTTCTTCTTGTTTAATGTCTACTTGGACAATTTTGGCCTGGGGATTGATTAAGTCACCAAAAGCATAATAAAGGCTAAGGCGGTTTCCCAGCAACACAACCAGATCAGCTTCTCTCAAAGCATCCGTGGCTGCCCCAGGGCGAATAGCTGAAGAAGACTCAAAACATAACGGATGCGTATCAGAAATTAATCCCCGGCCCAAAGTAGCAGTAAATGCAGGCGCACCAGTTTTTTCTATGAATTCTGCAAATTCTTTTTCTGCTCCGGAATAATAAGCGCCACTCCCAGCAATGAACACAGGTTTTTTAGATTTTTCTAATATTTCTAAGAGGGCTAAAGCTTTCTCCACATCTACTGGCTTGGAATAAACAAAATTGATCACTTTCTTGACTTGTTTTTCTTCAACTTGCCCATTCCAAATATCAATAGGAATCTCCAAATAAACAGGCCCTGGGCACCCAGATATAGCAGTTCTCCAAGCTAAATCAATATATTCCGGTATGCGCTCCGTCCTGAAGCAGATCAGGGCTTTCTTAACTAAAGGCTGGATAACCGGAAGCTGAGGCATATCTTGGAGGTCTAATTTTTCCTTGGCTCCCAAGCCAACAGATCCAGCCATCAAAATTAAGGGAGAATTGGCCATGGCTGCGTTGGCTATGGCACTTAAAGAATTACTAAATCCCGGCCCGGCCGTCACCAGCGCCACCCCTGGCTGCCGGGTCAACCTCCCCCAAGCCTCAGCCATGAAAACTGCACCCTGCTCATGACGCGTATCAAAAATTTCTATCCCCGATCCCTCGATAAATTCATAAAGGGGGAAAATATGTCCTCCCGAAATGCTAAAAATTTTTTGGACATTTTTTTGCAATAAAGCGTCAACTGTTAATTTCCCCCCTGCGACCATGGTCATATTCATTCTCCTTTCGCTTTTTACTTACTCTTTTTTGCTAAAACATCATTCCAATCAAAATTCTTCGCCAATCTGTAACATAACTTTTATGGATTTCCCAGGATGAATTTTTTCTTTGTAAACCGCAGGCAAAAGTTCCAGCGGAATAAGATCTGTAATCATAGCTGTGGGTTTTATTTTGTCCTCGGCCATAAAATTTAAGCATTTTTTATTTTCTTCATGGGTATTAGAAAACGATCCCGTCAATCGAAATTCCTTTAAATTTAAGATTAACGGGTTTTTTATAATTAAATTTTTGAACAAAATACTGATAACACAAATTACCCCACCTTTAGCCACAAGTTCGACCGCCATAGAGACATTTTCCGCCAAACCAGAACACTCCATTACTGTTTCCAATCCCCAACCATGGGTAATTTCTTTGATCACCGCAGGCAGGTCTATGGTTAAGGGATCGAGGACATAATCAGCTCCCCAAATTTTGCCTAATTCTCGATTTTTCTCTTTGGGCTCAACCAAAATAAGCGGGCCGAAGCCGAGTAAATGAAGCAATTTAATAGCAGCCAAACCAATAGGGCCACCCCCTAAAACAATGGCCGAACCTCCTTTACTGCCGGTACAATTTATCCCATGTAACGCTGAAGCAAAAGTTTCGGCTAAAGCGGCACTTCGGGAATCTACTTTCTCGGGGATGAGGATAAGCATTTCCGGTAAGGCTTTTACATATTCGGCGAAGCCACCGGGCAAATCGCCTATACCGATGGTACGCCGATTATGACTACAAAGATGAGGTTTCCCTTTTGTACATTCCGGACATTGACCACAAAAAGTCGGCCTGATTATCACCTTCTCTCCCACTCTATAATTTTTCACCTCCGCTCCAATTTCCACTACTACCCCACTTGTTTCATGGCCGAGGATGTATCCATCGGCTAGCAGTCCACTTTCAATCAAGGAATGGTCGGATCCGCAAAAGCCCGTATTAGCCACTTTAATCAGCACCTCATGGGAGCTAATTTCCGGCTTAGGAACTTCCTCGTAAGTAAGTCCTTTTCCTTTACGAAAAACCACAGCTTTCATAATTTCAAGCCTGATATAATTTATTACTCGGAGCAATTAAATATTTACAGTTATCACCTTCACCTTCCTCCATGCTCTGGCTTTGTGGGCTTGCCCCAATGAAATTGTATCGTAATTGCCCGTAAGAAATGAAACCAAATGCGGCAAGGGACAAGCCCTTGCTCTAAATTTGAGGTTTTTTAAATTTCTCGTAGGGCAAGCCCTTGGGGCTTGCCGAACCACGCATTAAGATTTCATTTATTTAATGCTCCCATTAATAATTGCTAATCCCGCCTGCCTCTGGCTCGCCTCTGGCCTGCCTCCGGCCTGCCTATTGCCCTTCTCGCCATGGCGATACAGTCTCAATGGGGATAGACAAGGATGAGGGGAAAACAAAGCTCCTAACCAATAATTTTTCCGCCAATTAGTGACAGATTACTTTAATTGATAAAGGTTGTTAAGGTACTTTAAAGCAAAATCACGGGCCATCTTCCTATCGGGCATAGTACCCATCATACCGTAAATCGCAGCCATTCCCGAAGTATCTTCTTTTTCAATTTGCTTAACTTCCGCTATGGCTTCTTTTAAATCTTTTAAAAAATCTTCCACAATTTTCTCATGAAAGGGGGATACGGTCATGTGCAGACTGGGAGGGCGGTGCTGGGCATCTATATGCCATTTTTTTTCTTTTAACTTCTCAGCTAATTTATAAATATTTAATTTTTCTGATCCAAAGGCAAACACCGTGGCGGGTGGATTACCTAAAACATATAGTTCCGGAATTTGGTTTATGCCCTGGATAATTTTAATCGTGGCCTCCCGAGCTTGTTTAGCCAATTTTTTAAATCCCTCTTCGCCCAAATAATGCAAGATCGCCCAGGAAGCAGCAATTGCCCCTCCCGGTCGAGCACCAGAAAGACAGGGAGTGGCGTAAATCCCCCCTGGCCAGTCTGGGTAAACAAAAAATTGAAATTCTCGTAAATCTTTGGTGCGGTAAAGAATTGTGGAAGCACCCTTAGAGACATATCCATATTTATGGATATCAACGGAGATGGATTTTACTCCCGGCACGGAGAAATCATAAGCTGGAATTTCGGATCCACTTTTCTTTAAAAAAGGTAATATATAACCTCCCAAACAGGCATCAACATGGAACCAAAGATTTTTTTCCTCAGCGATTGATCCTATTTCGGAAATGGGATCAATCATCCCGTGAGGATAAGTTACCGCAGAAGCTCCCAGCATTATTGTATTTTCATTAATAGCCTTGGACATGGCTTGGACGTTGGCTCGCCAATCTTCATTTACTGGAGTTAAAATAATTTTTAGCCCTAAATAATCAGCGGCTTTATTCCATGCCGGATGAATGGTTACAGGAGCTACTATTTCTGGCTTTTTTATATGCGGATAAGTAACTTTAGCCCATTCGCGGGCAGCTTTTACGGCCATGAGAATACTTTCTGTTCCTCCAGAGGTCATGGACCCCACGGTATCCTCTCCCCCATTAAAAAGACTTCCGACCATTGAGATAAACTCTGTCTCCATTTTTAGGAGACTGGGGAAGGCAAAGGGACTCAAAGCATTCTCAAACATATAGGTAGTATAGGCCTCTTTGACTATTTCCTCTACCTCTTCTCCGGCATAGTAGATCAATCCAAACATTCTTCCTTCATGCCAATCAGCATCATCAGCCTTAAATGAACGAAGCTTGGCTAATAAGTCTTTTTTGTTTAATCCTTTTTCAGGTATTTTTAATCTCCCCATTTGTCACCTCGTTATCAAAGAGCCATAAGCAACCCACCATCAACATTGATGGCCTGCCCGGTAATGTAGGCTGATTCTTTAGATGCTAAATAAACTACCAGATCAGCAACATCGCGAGGAGAACCTATCCGACCTTGGGGAATCTGCTTGGCCCAATCTTTTTCCCGTTCTTCGATAGAAGTTTGCAAAAATTTAGCTTCCATTTGAAAACGAAAAACTTGCAGGTCAGTCATGATTATCCCTGGACACACGGCATTCACTCTAATCCCTTGATTAGCTAATTCTAAAGCCATGACTTTGGTTAACATGATTAAGCCGGCCTTGGCCACAGCGTAAGCACCGTTAGCCAGAGGCGGCGTTTTGCCGGCCTTGGAGGAAACATTTACAATGGCCCCTTCTTTTTGGGCCATCATCATGGGAATAACGGCCCGGGAAACACGAAAGGCTCCGTGCAGATTGACATCGATGGTTTTCAGCCAAGCTTCTTCATTATACAGGTGGGCAGGACTGGGGGCGCCAAAGGAAGCTCCAGCATTGTTAACGAGCACGTCTACGGTGGCAAATTCTTTTTTTATCTCCGCCATCATCTGGGCAATAGAATCATGGCTGGTGATATCTAAATCCACAGCTATTGCTTGCACTCCATATTTTTGATTAAGTTCCTTAGCAATACTCTCCATCTCTTCTCTTGCCCCCATTTTTATTGGCGTCGTTTTGTCTGCCCTTTTCCCCAAATCCGCGATGATCACATTGGCTTTACAAAAAGCCAACTTTTCCGCAATGGCGTAGCCAATCCCGGTCCTCTTCCCAGAACCGGTTATTAATGCTGTCTTTCCTTGCAAATCAGCATACATCTTTAAAATCTCCTTTTTAAATTTAATGATCTTCCAGGCCTTCTATGGCCCGTTCTGGGCATATATCGGCACAAGATCCGCAGTCTGTGCATAATTCGGGATTAATTTTTGGTTTAGTTTCTTCAGCTAAAATAGCCGCCACTGAGCATATTTCTAGGCACTTTCCGCAATTATCGCATCGTTCATTTATTTTATAGGCCATCTCCTCTTTAATCCTCGCGGCCAGCCTCTTTTTGATTACTCATGGTTTCTTGTCTCTCGTTTTTTCCCTCCGTTTTATGTTCTCTCCTTATGGGTTTTTTTTATCTTTTATGCAGTTACCATGCTTCCTCCAATATTTCGACTCCAAAACAGCAGCACAGACCTTCCGGCAATCCTTCCCAACTCCAGCACTTTTTAACGTTCTGTACTTTTTTATTTATATCCCTTCCACATATCCTCATCTGTAAAAATTTTTTCTTGCTGGGCGTCAATGCCCATGGCATCTAATTCCACATTGCGGCGGTCGCTCAGGTCGCCCAGGAATTCTGCATAGGCTTCGTGCTGAATTAAAGCATCCATGATCTGATTCGTTCCCGTCCATATTAGGCCCAAGCGGCAATCGCGCAAATAACGTTCCAAGGGATAAACATCAGTATAGCCTATTCCGCCTAACACCTGCATGGCAATATTGACAATCGACCAGGCTGCTTCCGTAGCAAACTTCTTGGCCTCACTAACTAAGCGGCGATGAGGCATACCTCGATCAACTGTTTTGGCTGCTCCATATACCAATCCCCGAGCGGCATCTAATCGAGTCATCGCCTCAGCAATCATGAAATTGACTGCCTGAAATTTTCTAATTTTCTGACCAAAAGCTACCCGCCGATCACTATAACGAATAGCAATTTCCAAAGCCGCCCGACCACCTCCGATGGAGGCAGCGGCTGAGGTAAGTCGCTCTGGAATCATCATGCGATCAAAAATTAAAGCCCCCATTCCCAACTGACCTATTAAGTTTTCTTTGGGGACGCGACAGTTCCGAAAAACCAACCTCCCCACTCCCGTGCCTCGGCACCCTAAGAGTCCATAAACATGTTCTACTTCCACCCCGGGTCCTTTTTCGACTATGAACATAGAAATACGTTCGTGAGGAGGTGCCTGCGGGTTAGTATTGCAATAGACAGCAAAAAAATCAGCCGCCTCTGCTCCTACGACAAAGCGCTTCTGACCATTTAAAATAAAACAATCGCCATCAGCCACTGCTCTGGTGGTAGCTCCAAAAAAGTCGGAACCTCCGCGAGGTTCAGTTAAAGCCTCCTCGGGAATTTTAGTATCCATGATTATGGGCCTTAGAAAACGTTCTTTTTGCTCTTCTGTGCCAAAAACGTGCAGGGCTTCGCCAACAATAGAAGTCATGACAAATGCGCAACCTAAAGCCATTCCCAAAACCCCCACTTCTTCCTCGGCGACCACCTCGGCAGTCCAAGGTAACTCCCTTCCTCCGTACTTCTTAGGGAACCTTAATCCGCGCAGGCCATGTTTAGCAAGTTTAGCAATAAATTCATAGGGGAATTTTATCTCATCCCGGTCCATAGCCCGCAGCAAGTCAGCAGGCACTTCATCCCGCACAAATCGACGCACTTCATCACGCAGTTTTCTTTCCTCTTCAGTCAATAAGGCATCATAAAGCATGATGTTCTCCTTTTTAAGCGGTTAATAATAAATTGTGAAGGTGGTAAGATAGTTTTTTATAATCTTTATCCTTTTTTGCGGGTTTATTTTTATATCTTCAAAATTTAGCCAGCTCCTTGGCTCTGGCTAAATCCTCAGGCGTATTCACATTAAAAAAGGATCTTAGTAACGGATCGAAAGTCCTCAATTCATCGGTAAAAACCTCCCTTGTTTTTACTAAATGGAAAAAGTCAATGATTTTCAGGTTCCCTTGGCGGAGTAAATTCTCCATATGGGGTAAACACTTTTGGGAATAGATGGCGTGTAAGGGTTGAAGACCATCCTCCGTCTTAGGAATCACTATGTCGTATTTACTGGCGAGGCTAATGAGGTAAGAAATCATTTCCTTGTTGAGGAAGGGCATATCGCAGGCTACCACGAAGGCATGAGAATAAGCAGAATAAAAAAGGCCTGTAAAAATACCCCCTAAAGCTCCCTTGCCTGGCAGGAGATCAGTCACCATCCGCAGCTTTAAATCGAGATACGCAAAAGGAGAATTAGTCACCAGAATTATTTCGGCGAAAAGTTCTTGGAAAAGATTTCGCGTCCGCTCAATGATGCGCTGGCCATTAATCTCTAAAAAAGCTTTATTTTCGCCCATGCGCAGGTTTCTCCCACCGGCCAGGATTATACCTGTCATTTTCATTTTTTCTCCAGCTTTTTTAAAATAGAATTTCCAGAGTCTCTTCTACCGAACTTACCCCGATTAGTTCCAAGCCAACGAACCCAGAGGCGATTCTTGATTGGTTACTGCGGGGTAAAAAACATTTTTTGAACCCCAATTTGGCAGCTTCTTTTAGGCGTATTTCGGCCTGATGAATGCCCCTTACTTCTCCAGCCAAACCAACTTCGCCTATGACCATGGCTTGGGATGAAATTGGTTTGTCCAAAAAAGAAGAAGCCACTGCTGATATAAGGCCTAAATCCACTGCTGGCTCTTCTACATGAACGCCCCCCGCTACATTCACAAAAATATCCTGTTGGGCCAAGTTCAGGCCCACTTTTTTCTCCAGCACAGCAACTAAAAGGGAAAGGCGATTGGGATCAACCCCAATAGCCGTGCGGCGCGGCATACCATAAGAGGTAGGACTTACCAATGCTTGCAATTCTACCAATATTGGCCGCGATCCTTCTAAACTTGAAATAACCACTGAACCAGGTACATCAATAGGACGTTCAGCTAAGAATAATTCCGAAGGATTGGCTACTTCTTCCAGCCCTCCTTCTTTCATTTCAAAAACCCCAATTTCATTAGTCGAACCGAAACGGTTCTTGACGGCACGCAAAATCCGATAAGGATGGCCCCGATCTCCTTCAAAATATAAAACTGTATCCACCATATGCTCCAAGACTCGCGGTCCAGCTATAGCGCCTTCTTTGGTCACATGCCCTATAATAAAAGTGGCCAAACCAGTAGATTTAGAATGCATCATCAATTTGCCAGCCGCTTCTCTAACTTGGCTGATGGATCCGGGAGCAGATTGGAGCTGGGAAGAAAAAATCGTTTGAATCGAGTCAATAACGGCAACTTTTGGTTTTAATTTTTTAATTTCTGCCAGAATTTTTTCGAGAGAATTTTCTGCCAAAACGAAAAGGGTTGGAGAATTAACGCCGATGCGCTCCGCCCGCATCTTAGTCTGTCGTATTGATTCTTCTCCGGATACATAAAGAACAGGAAATTTCTGCTGGGCTAACTTATTCAGCGCTTGCAAAAGAAGGGTGGATTTGCCGATCCCCGGGTCGCCGCCTATTAAAACTACTGATCCAATTACCAACCCTCCTCCTAATACCCGATCAAATTCTTTTAATTCGGTCTTTAAGCGCCCTTCTTCTTTAGTAATAATAGCCGCAATAGACTGCGGAGGTATGTCTTCCCCACCAATACTGGTCATTTCCGATGTCGGCAGAGTTGCCGCATATTGTTCCTCTACAAAAGAATTCCAGGATCCACAATCTGGGCATCTGCCCAACCATTTAGGAGCCTGATAACCACAGTTTTGGCAAGAAAAAACGGTTTTATACTTAGCCATAATATTTATCTTTTTTCGCTATTATTAATCTTCCCGCGGCAATTCTAAATTGGTTAGTTTTTATCTTATTCTGATCGACTTATATTATTAGTTTGAATAAAAAATAAAGTCAACGACTTCCTTTACTGACCCTCGATCAGTTCTTAAATTCCAGCTTAATTCAGGCGGGCGGGAGAGAGGCTCATTAAAATGAGGCCCATATTCTTTCATAGGTGCGGGCGGGGAGATAGACATCTATTTTAAAAAAGGAAGCTATTATTTAAGTTTATCTGGTATAGGCAAATATGTCCCCGCCGTTCTTTATTTCGCCCTCCCCCTCCCCCCTTTTTCCTGCTGGCCAAAAATATTAAAACTGTTAGATGGTCAGCTTCCTTAAGCTTGCCCCCCTTCGCTTTGAAAAGTAAATTTTTGAATATTTGCTCAACAACTTTTGAATCCATACATGGTGCTACACATCTAAAAATTTGATTAATTAAAGAGGAAATAAAATGACCGAAAAAAGAGATAATCAAGAAGAAAATTTGGAAAAATGTCCAGCAGGCGATATTCTTTTTGACCCAGAAGAAGCACTCATCGAAACAGAAAATATGACGCCCCAGGAGAAGAAGGAATACTTAGAATTCCTCTGGCGGAGAAGATATTTTAGTTGTTGAGGATAAAATATAAGCGGCAGTTAGCCGCAATGCATCATTGGATGGTGGGTGCCATAGTAAGAAAAATTATTTCCTCTTATTCCGTGGGGGAAGACTTTATAGCTGGCCAAATTAGGCAAAGGGCAAGCCTTTGCCCTGCAAATTTGATCTATTGTCCATTTCGGAGTTTTGTAACTCCCCCTTTC
>Ga0129301_1001448_pt1 | contig 11471 bp, 9 predicted proteins | sample ConPoolayeHmetaG_FD_94489 | JGI IMG/M metagenome (GOLD analysis project Ga0129301, IMG submission 94489) | Hot spring microbial mat communities from California, USA to study Microbial Dark Matter (Phase II) - Cone Pool mat layer H metaG ...
ACTCATCGAGGTAGCCCCTCTGCCCTTCCTTGCCGACGATGAGCAGGACGGCCTCGGGGGCCTGGGGTGCGAAACGGGCGAAGGCGCGAATAGCGAGGTCAATGCCGCGGTTGCGATAGAGATTGCGCACCAAAGCGACGGCGTGCAGGCCGGAGAGGCCGGGGTCGGGCTCCACGGGCCGGTAGAAGTCGGTGTCCACGCAGTTGGGAAGGAACCATTTGCCGGGGGCAATTTCCTCAAAGGGGCGCTCCGCTGGGGCGATGTCCTCGCCCATAGCGCGGAGCATATTGGTGTCATTGGCGACGAAGCGCCAGGCGCGTTGGTAGGCGGCGCGGGTGGCGCGTTCTTTGAGGCGGCTGCGAAGCGCTCCGGGCCGATCGTCCCAGAAGACCCCGTGAGAAATGACTATGGCGCGAGGGTGAGGGCAGACGAGCAAATAGGGGGCGTAATGAACGATAAGGCGGTCGTAGGCGCGGAGTTCTTTCTCTCGCAGCCGGGCCAGAAAGGGCACAAGCCAAAACTCCGCACGGGCGAGGGGGCGAGGGACTCGGGGCAGGGGACGAACATAATCGGGCTGCTCGTCGCTCCAGCGCTGGTACACTACTTGTTCGTGTCCCGCCTCAGCGAGAAGTCCATAGAGTTGCAGCAGGTAGCGGTCGGCCCCTCCGGTGACGGGGATGAAACCATAGGTGAGGTGGGCTATGCGCACGAGGGGCCTCGGGTTGCGGTTGGGCCGAAGGTTGGGAGGGAGGAGGCTTGGGGCGCAGGAAGACTCAAGCGGGAGACCTCTGGTAGCGTCCGGCGAGGAGACCTTTGAGGTAGCCAACGAAATGAGCCAAATCAACAGTGGCGGCGACGAGCATCCCCAAGACCACCGCGCGGGCCCCCTGCTGGGTGATGCGCGCCGCCTTCAAGCCTTTGCCGAAGTAGTAGGCAAGGGCGAGCAGCACGGTGAGCAGCAGCCCCCAGCCGAGGCCGGCGAGAAGGCTCAGCAGCAGGAGGATGAGGAGGCCTGCGGGAACTTTCCAGTAGTGGGCCCACAGCAGGCGCGCTCGTGCGTCGCTCTTAGCGTATTCGCGGAACTGCCGATATAGGCGGCTGAGGCTGCCCTGCATTCGCCAGCGCACCTTGGCCTGAGGAACAAACTTGAAACGGAACCCAGCCTGGCGCAGGCTGAGGTCGAAGCGGGTGTCTTCGGCGCATTCGTAGTTCTCGGGGTAGCCTTGCACTTTCTCCCAGGCTTGCTTGAGGAAGGCAACGGAGCGGCTCGAAGGGAGGAAGGTGTCGGGGTTGATGTCGCCCTCTTGAGGGACGGTGAGGGCGGCAATGACGGCTTCGAGGGGGGTAGCAGCCTCGGCTTGGTAGAAGCCGCTGGCGACCTCGGCCTCGGCGTTTTCGAGGGGCTGGAGGAGGTATTCGAGCCAGCGGGGCTCAGCGCGGCAGCCGGCGTCGGTGGCGGCGATGAGCGGGCCCCGGGCTGCGGCGATGGCCAGGTTGCGGCCGCGCGAGCGATTGGCGCCCGGCGCGACGATGAGGCGGATGGGGAAGGGCGCGTCGCGGCTCATACGTTCGATGATCTCAGTGGTGCCGTCGCTGGAGCCGGCGTCAACGATGACCACTTCCGAGGGGAGCCTGGACTGCGCGCGGAGTGAGAGCAGCATATCGGCGATGTTGCGGCCTTCGTTGAAGACCGTGGTGATGACCGAGACGTTGTTGCGGGCGGGGAGGCTCATTGGCCTTGGAGAAGGTCAAAGTAAGCGGACTCGACGCGGTCGGCGAATCTCTCCAGGCTGTAGTTGTCGAGTACGCGGCGGCGGGCGTTCTCTCCCATCTGGCGCCTCAGTGACTCGTCGTCGAGGATATCCGAGATTGCCTGCGCCAAGTCTTCGGGGCGGCGGGAGCGCACGACCGTGCCGGTCACCCCGTCGGCGACGGTTTCCGCGGGGCCTCCGCAGTCGGTGACCACGGCCGGGAGGCCGCAGGCCATGGCCTCGACGACCGCCTGGCCGAAGGTCTCAACCTGAGAGGCGCAGAGATAGACGTGGGAGGCGGCGAGGAGTTCCTCCGGGGCGGCGACAAACGGCACTTGGCGCACCGTAGTCTTGAGCAAGGGGTCAGCCTCGATGCGCTCCTTGATGTGTCGGCCGTAGGCCTTTTCCTCCTCGTCACCGAGGAGATAATCGCCAACCATCAGGAGGCGCACGTCGTTGCGTATGTTGGCCAGGGCGCGCGCCGTGTCCAGCATAAGGTCTAAGTCCTTGACCTTCTGAAAGCGCACCAGAGAAACGACCGCGCGGTGGGCCGGGGTCACGCCCCACTGGGCGAGGAGTTCCCGTCGCGCAGCACGGGGAGAAAAACGGTCCGTGTCCACGCCGAGGGGGGAGATGCGGAGGCGGTCTTGGGGGATGACGGCAGCGTCGAGAAGCGACTGGGCCACGAACCTGCTCACCGCGAGCACCGAGTCACACAGGCGCCGCACCGCCTCCCGGCTGAGAATGTTCTTGGACTCCCAGAGCAGGTGCGCAGTCCAGACCACGGGCAAACGGGCGAGTTGGGCGGCGAGGCAGATGTGGATGCACGGGCGGAAGTCGTTGACGTGAACGAGGTGCGGCTTGATGTCCTGCAGCACGCCGAGCATCGCCTGACTCTGGGTAGGAGATGGGACCCAAAGACCGCCAATGCGCGGGGGATAGCCGAAATGGGTGACGACGACCTCGAGCTTCTGCTTCTCCGCCGCTTCGGTCAGGCGGCCTTCCTGGGGGCACACGAGCACAGGATGGTGCCCGCGTTTCTGCAACTCCCCGCCGAGGGCCAGCAGCGAGGTCTCGCCTCCCCCTAGCCCGGCGAGGGGAGAGCAGAGAGCGACTCTGATTCTCCGTTGGCCCCTCACCGGTGGTCACCGAGATGGTCCACCGGGCGGTTGAGGCACGGGCGAGAGGTCATCCGTTTTCGCCCCATCGTCACCCGTTGGAAGCAGATTCTTCTGGCTTGGGTTGCCATCGCGCAAAACGCCATTTGAGCAGAGTGCTGAGCACCTGAAAGCCTTCGCGCCATCCGATCTTCTTGCCCTCGGCATGGGTGCGGGCGCGGTAAGTGATGGGCACTTCCAGAATGCGTTTGCCCAGGCGACCGACTTTGGCAGTGGCCTCGGGGCAGAACTCGAAGCCCTGGCATTGCAGGTCGAGGCGGCGGAGGAGGTCGGTGCGAAAAGCCTTGTAGCAGGTGGCTTCGTCACTAATGCCAAGACCGAAGAGCAGGTTGGCAAAGGTGGCGAAGACCCAGTTGCCGAGGCGGTAGAGCGGCTTCATCCCCCGCCAGTCCCCCTTGAAGCGAGAGCCATAGACGACCTCCGCTCGGCCGTCGAGAATGGGAGCGACCACTTGAGGAATTTCTTCGGGCATATACTCGAGATCCGCATCTTGGATGATGGTGACCTCGCCGGTGGCGGCTTCGAGGCCGGTTCTTATGGCTGCGCCCTTGCCCCGATTCTCGGGATGGAATACCACCTTGAGTCCCGGCTCCGCCAGGCCGCTGAGGTATTCGCGGGTGCCGTCGGTGGAGCCGTCGTCCACCACGATGATCTCTTTGTCGAGGGGCAAGGCGCGCAGGCGACGGAGGATTTCCTCGATGGTGGCGCGCTCATTGTAGGCGGGCACTATGATGGACAACCTCACGCCGCCTCACCCTTGGGGCTCATGCCACCAGGCACCGTGAGTCGAGGCGATGGAGACCGAGTTGGCGCGCGAGGCGAACCACTTCCTCCAACTCTTCGCGGGTCGGGCGGCGGGCGAGTTCTTGATATTCCAGCGCTCTGTACTCGGGGCGGTATTGGAACATAATGTTGAGGTAGGTGTGGGGGCTCAATTCCTGGGCGATGAACTCGAGGATGCGCTCGGAGCCGGCGATGCGGTTGGGCATAACGAGGTGTCGCACGAGCAGGCCGCGCTGGGCAAGGCCGTGCTCGTCCAACTGCAAGTCGCCGACCTGACGGTGCATTTCCTTCAGTGCGGCAATCATCACCTCCGGGTAGCAGGGCGCCTCGGAATAGCGACGGGCGTTCTTCTCATCCGCGTACTTGGTGTCGGGCATATAGATGTCCACGATGCCGTCGAGCAGGCGCAGGGTGTCTAGGCAATCGTAGGTGCCGGTATTGTAAACGAGGGGGAGTGAGAGCCCGCCTTCGATGGCCTTGCTCAGGGCCTCCAGAATCTGGGGCACGACGTGAGAGGGGCTGACGAGGTTGATGTTGTGGCAGCCGAGTCTCTGAAGTTCGAGCATCGCTCTGGCGAGAGAGCGGGCGTCCCATTCCTTGCCTTCGCCGCGCTGGCTGATCTCCCAGTTTTGACAGAAGACGCAACGCAGGTTGCAGAAGGAGAAGAAGATGGTGCCGGAGCCGTTGACGCCGACCAGCGGGCGCTCCTCGCCGAAGTGAGGGAAAGCGCTGGAGACGCGGGCGAGGCGGCCAGTGCGACAGAAGCCGAGTTCGCCCTCGAGGCGGTTGACGCCGCAGTTGCGGGCGCACCAACGGCACTCGACTAGCCCCTGCAGGGCTTCTTCGGCGCGCGCACGGACTTCCTTCAGGCCCAGTTTGAGATAGGCAGGCAGGAACGTGCCCCTCATAACAACGGGATTATAGCGTAGCCCGCTCGGAGGGAGTAGCCGCAAGCGGACCGACCTGGCGAAAGGTGGCAGCCGGCGTGCAGTAGGAGGGAGTTGGGCGAGGGCAGGGGCGAAGGACGGACGGGGGGTGTGGGATGCGCGGCGCGCGCCACCCACCCGGGGTGAGTCCGTCGAACCAGGGGCGGCAGAAGGGCCGTCCGTGATGACCCCTTTACGCTGCAAAGAACGTCGGCGACTCAGGCTCGCCCAACGCCTAGCCCGCCCGTGGCTAGCCTCTCGAACCAGAGAGGGGAGGTTCACGACGCCTGGCGGTCCGCCGGCGGAACAGGCCTATCGCCGTCCTGAGCACGGGGGTCCGACGAGAGGGCGACGGAGGGGGCTAGGGGTGGGCGCGGGCGAAGCGCTCGCAGCGGCGGATGGCGTCGTCTATGACCGCCACCTGCTCGGCGTTGGCCGAGTGTCGCCGGGCTCGTTCGAGTATGGCGATGCCGCGCTCGGGGCGGCCCATACGGCAATACGAATCCGCGGCTTGCAGGGCAGCCGAATAGGCCTCGCGCGGTCTGCCGCGGCCGTTGGCCACGTGGTTGAGGGCAGCGAGCGCGTCGTCCTTCCAGCCGAGCGAGGCGAGCAGGCCGCTCAGCCGCAGTTCGAGGGCAGGCGGGACGGAGGCATTGGGGAGGAGATGACGCAGACGAATGTAAGTCTGGCCGGCGGCGTGTTTGTCACCTTTGCCGAGGAACTGCTCGATGGCCTTGACAAAATGGCGGGTGGCCTCGTTGGGTCTGCCGCAGGCGGCGTAGGATTCCGCCAGTTCGAGCCGCACCTCGGGGCCGTCGCGGAGTCGGCCAACGAGACGCTGGAGGTATTCGGCAGCGGCGCTGGGGCTGCCCGCGTCCCTCAGCAGACGAGCGTGGGCAACGCCGTTCTCAGCGATGTCCTCGCGACGGAGGCCGAGGAGCAGAGCCCCGACGACGCCGAGGATGAGCGTGGCGGCGTTCGGCGCGAGGCTCAAGAGCAGGGCCTTCGGCGCGTGTTGGGCCAGGGCGAGGATCGCCGGCCCCGCAAGCCAAGCGGCCACAACCACCGCCACGGGCAGCGTGAGAACGTCGCTGGCGGCGACTCTAGGGGCTACAAAAAAGTAAGCGGCGCGGATGCGCAAACCATACAGGCGAACCATAGCAACGCCAAGAATCAAGGAGACTGCGGCCCCGTGAAGTGCCCAGGCAAGGGAGAGGTGACCGGTGCCGTTGCGCCCAGTCAAAAAGAAGATCGCGGCGCCGATGGCCGCGCCCCACGCATAGGTGAGCGAGAAACGAAAAGGCCCCAGGGCATCCTCCAGCGCCGAGCCAACAAGCACCAGCGCTGCGCCGAGCAGCAACAGCAGCAGCAGGTGGCCCGGAGAGAAGAGCGTAATCAGTTGCCCCGCCAACGGGGAGGCCAGCCAGCCGGGTGGAGGATTGACCGCGCAGAGCGCTTGCTGCGCGGCGAAGGCGGCAGCAAAGAGCAGCGCCAACGCCACGCTAATCAGGGGCAAGCGCCTGAAATGATGGTCAACCCCAGTCGGTATCACCAGTAACATCGCCAGTTCCTTCCCTCGTGATCCTATGCGCTGCCTTCACTATCAAGCATACTTTCCACAGACAGCGTCGAACGCACGTTTAAATGTGAGATTGTGCAAGGAAGTTCCCGGATGGGGCGGCGGAAGAGGTAGCGCGAGCGGCGCGCACGACGCAGGAATCAGGCAAAATGGCTTCCCGTCAGATGCGCGGTGCGCTACACTGGCGACCCGACAACGCATAAGCAAGCGGCGAGGATTCCGAGCCGCGCACTGTGAGGAGGTCTTTTCCTTGGCTGGCACAACTGCTATCGCTTCGCTGCCTCGGTTCGTGCGAGGGATCGTGACCCCGACCTTCACCCCCTTTGACAAGCAAGGGCGGATTGATTTGGATGGATTCCGCTCGCTGGTGGAGTGGAACAAATCGCGGCGGATAGTGAGCACGGTCTTCGCGCGCTGCGGAGTGGGCAAGATGTACGTTTACACCTACGACGAGGTGCGCGCCGTGATCGACGTGGTGACCGAGGCGGCCGCGGGGGAGATAGGGGTTATGGTGGGCACCGGGGGAGAGTTCAGCGGCAAGGTCGAGCAGCGCCCGGACCCCAAGGTGTATCTGCGGCAGACGATAGAGTTGACGCAGTACGCAGAATCGAAGGGAGTGGACGCCGCGGTGCTGCCGGTGCCACTGGCGCTGGCGGGGAACGGGAAGCCGGTGGCGGAGGTCATCTTCGACTTCTATAAGACGGTGGCCGGGGAGACGAAGGTGCCGTTGTTCGTCTATCGAATGCCGGGATTGCCGCCGGAGTATGAGATTACGCCCGACCTATTGGCGCGGCTGTTGGAGATACCGAACATCATCGGTATGAAGTTTTCGAGCACGGACATCCCGGCGTTCGCGGCGCTGGCGGAGGTGGCGAAGCGGCGGCCGTTTGGCTTCATCTGCGGCGCGGAGCACGCCTATGCGCCGACCTTGCCCCTGGGCATCACCGGTGTCATAGGGGGGGGATGCAACACGCATCCCGAGGTCATCTACGGCGTCCAGGAGGCGTTCGTTTGGGGGGACGAAGCGGGAATGGCCAAGGCCCACCAAGACGTGCTGCGGGGGCTGGAGGTGTGGAAGGGGAAGGCGCGCACCATTCTGGCGATGCAATACTTGGCGCGGAAGGGCGTGAAGGTGCAGCCCTACCAGCGCGCAGGATTGGACCCCTACAAGCCGCAGGAGTTGGAGGGGGAGCCGTATCCGGACGAAGTGGTGGACGCAGCGGAGAAAGAGCTGGACAGCATCGTGGGCCCGTACCGGGAGCGCATTCAGAAGGGCGACGGGCGGGTGCTGGTGCCCGGCGACGTGGTGTAGTTACTAGTCAGAAGGCGAGCGCGGGGGCGCGAGGTTAGGCGCCCCCGCGCTCTGTCTGGAGAGAAAGAAGGCGGGGTAGGGGTGCGCCAGCGCCAAGTTTAGTAGCCTCCCCAAATCGCGTTTGGGCGGGAGCGGCCCATCGGGGCCGACGTAAGAGTGCGCATAGGTTAGTGGGGGACTAGACCTATAGGTGCGGTACCCGATGAACTTGGTGACGCTCCTCCGGCTCCTCCGGTCAGCCTTCCGCTACCACGCCAGTCCCGGCAGCGGACGGATAGTGCGTCCCCCTCGCTCCCGCTCAGGGTTCGACAGGCTCACCACGAAGGGGTGTGCCACTCGCCGCCCATTCCGCGCCCCTTCACCGCCTCTTGGGCGCCGGCGAGATTGCCGGAAACAGAGGTTGACGGGCGGAGAGAATGCGCATATAATGCGCATAAAATGATGGAAGGAGGATTGCGCTTATGAGCGAGACGAAATCGAGAGGCGCGAGGGCGGTGAATCTCACCATCCCGCGGGGACTGGTGGAGCAGATTGACCGCGCCGCGGCGATGGAGAAGCGAAGCAGGAGCGAGTTCATCAGAGAGGCGGTGAGAATCTATATGCGGGAGAAGGGATATCTCGGGCCGAAGGCGCTGGCCCGCTACCGCGAAACCTTGCAGGGGATCGAGGGGCGGCGCGACGCCGGCGGCAGAGTGGAAATCGAGGGAGTGGCCGTGGAGCCGCTGGTCGTCGGGATGCCGCCGGGAGGTTCGTGCGGATTCCCGGGCCTGCCGAGGGAGGTGCGCCTGGTCAACAGGGGCAGGACGCTGCTGGCCGCGTACCGCGAGGTGGGCGGCGCCCGCTACTACCTGGTCGGCCGGGCGCGGCTGGAGCCGAGCGGGCGCGCCCTGTCAACCGGCTGGTTCACCATCCGCACCGACAGCAGCCCAAGAGGGTCGAAACGCTAGAGGTTTCGTCGTCCCTTCCCCTACACCCCGGCCCGCACCGCCCTCGGGTGAGCCCCTGGGCTCGCGATCTCCGTTGCGTGGATCACCAACCCTGGCCTTTTCTCCCAGCCTACTCCTTCTCCTCGAGATACAAACAAGCAGGCTCCTGTACGGTGCCTTCGCGACCGGCGGATGGCGGCGCGGGAGGGCAGGCCACAGGCGGTGGCCTGCGACCGGCCGCCCCGGGCGATAGGCTGCCACGCCTTCTTCGAATCCGTTGCCGGGCCGGGCAGCGCATCGCACGGGTCGTGCCGTTTCACCTGTAGAGCGGGGAACCGCGCCTCTGTGACCCTGGCCAGCGGCACGCTGACCTCTCAGTATCGCCCGAACTCCTCAATCGCCTGGTACATCGCCTCCACGTTCGCCAACGGCACGTCCGGGCCGATGTCGCCTTGGGCGATGACGCCGCCGTTAAAGGGCATAAGGGCGCCCAGCACTTCGCGCACGTGCTCGCGTACCTGCTCAGGGGTCCCGTGCGGCAAGACGTGTTGGCGGTCCAGGTCGGTGCGAAAGCAGACCGTACCCCCGAATTCCTTTGCCACCCGGTGCACCCCCATCAAGGACTGCTGCACGTTGACCACGCTGCACCCGATGTCCCGCAGCCGGCCGATGATCTCCCAAACCCAGCCATCGCTGTGGAAGTGAATGTGCTTGCCCGCCTTGAGACACGGCTCGAATATGCGCTGGTAGGCCGGGCGGAAGAACTCGTCCCAGAAGCGCGGGCTGACCATAAGCGCCTGTTGCGTCCCCCAATCGTCCGCGAAGGAAATTCCTTGCACCTCCGTCTCGCACCATTTCTCAATCTGCCCTAGGAAACAATCCACCAGGCGGTCGCGCAACTCGTACACCCGCCGGTCCCGCGTGGCGAAATCCACCATCAACGCCTCGTAGCCGCGTAGCCATTGCATGCGCTCGAACAAATTCCCGCCACTGCCCATGGCATACTTGTCGTGCGAGCGCACCGTCTCGTTCACCTGCGACCAATCGCCCACGCTCAGGTCGGGGAACTTGTACCGCTGCAGCCGCCCCAAGTCCGCCAAAGGATGTCCGACCGGTACGCCATTGATCCCCCGGTGCAAGTTGTCCCACTCCACCCCAAACTCGTCCCTGAATCTGCCTTCGTCGTAAGTGCTCCCCTCCGCCTCCGGGCCGCGGAATCCCGAAGGCCCAGTGTCCCCCGGATAGCGGTCTATGATCTTGGTCAGCCTGTCGCCGTGCTTTTCCAACGCCGCGGGCAGCACGAAGTGCGTCAGGGGGACGCGGTCCGGCCCGCGGAACTCAATGGCCCTTATCATCCTCTCGCGCGAGGTCATATCTCCAACCCCGGCCAGTCCAATAGCCATTGCTCGGCCCTCGGTAGCCCGCGCCGTGACCTCGGACCGCGGAGGGTGCGGCCGCCTGACACAACTAACTGCCGCCGGCGCGGCGCCATCCCAGGCAGGCAAGCGCAGCGGGATGACGGACCGGGTTTAGGGTGCCTCGGTAATCCAGTCGGGGGTGAGGGCGACGTGCTTGATGTGGTCGCGGTTCCAGAGTTCGGGACCGACGGAGTAGGTGACGTGGAGCACCCCCGCCCTGTCCTGAATAATGGCAGGGTATTCATAGGTTCCCGGGGGCGTCTCGAGGTCGCGCATATAAGGCCAAGTCTCGCCTTCGTCCTCAGAGAGGGCGAGGGTGAGGACCGTGCGGTCAACCTCGGAGTTGTTGAAAACCAACACCACCCGACCATCCTGGAGTTTGACCATATCGAAGGCGGCGCCGTGGTTGGGTAGATCGGTATAGACGGCGTCCGTCCAGGTGCGCCCCTTGTCAAAGGATTGGGTGCGGGCGATGCGGGGTTTGCGGTCCGGCCCGGAGGTCCCGGCAGGACGCAACAGCGCGAAAAGAGAGCCGTCGGTGCGCTCGATGAGCGTGGGGTGGGTATTGGCAACGCCGGCCACGGGCGCGGAGTAGAACCAGGTCTCGCCCGCGTCTTCGGAGATAAGGAAGCGGGACTGGCCGCGGCCCGCCCCGGTGCCGAGGATGAAGTCGCCGTTGCTGAGCACGATGGGCTTGTTGCGGAAGACGTAGCCCCATTCCTCGCGCAGCATAACGTCCTCCGACCAGGTGTATCCGTTGTCCGTGGAGGTCTTGTATTTCTGGTCCACGGTGGCCCAACTGACACCTTGGCCGTTGCCGCGCACCGGGCCGTGCATAGTGCCGTAGAAGAGCCACAGTTTGCCCGAAGGGTCGGCGAAGAGGACGGGGTTGCCCTCCGGCTTGCCGGGCGTGTCGGCGATGATGGTCACCGGATCCCAAGTGTCGGCGCCCGCGCGCTTCCTTACCGAGACGACCGCCACGTCGGGCAAGGCCTCGTCTTCGCCGGCGTAAAAGGCCACCAGCAGGTCGCCGTTAGGACATTCGACAAGAGTGGAGCAATGGCAGCGGGGGAAACGGTCCGTGGGCGCGAAAGCGATTTCGGCCTGGATGAAGGGGATGGGGAGCATTGGCGAACCTCCTAATCTATCGGCGGGCAATAATGCCACAGCGAGCGGGGATTGCATAGTGGCGGCAAGGGCCTTCTCCGTCTGCGACGAGAGGTGGACAACAACGGCTCTCGGCAGCCTTTGCTGCGGTCCAAATAGGGGGCCGGGGCTCACGCTTCCAGCGGCGTGGACTGTTCCCGCTCACTGAAGTACCTGCGCCTGAGGTAGAGCGCGACATTGACGAGGGCGAGAAGGGCGGGGACTTCCACCAGAGGGCCAATGACGGCAGCGAAGGCAACGCCGGAGGTAATGCCGAATACGGCCACGGCGACGGCGATGGCCAGTTCGAAATCGTTACTTGCGGCAGTGAAGGCAACTGCGGTGGTCTGGGCGTATGGGGCGCCGATCTTGCTGGCCACGAAGAAGGTGACGAACCACATCAGGAAGAAGTATATGGCCAATGGAATGGCCACCCGGACGACCCCCAGAGG
>Ga0129301_1001449_pt1 | contig 11461 bp, 9 predicted proteins | sample ConPoolayeHmetaG_FD_94489 | JGI IMG/M metagenome (GOLD analysis project Ga0129301, IMG submission 94489) | Hot spring microbial mat communities from California, USA to study Microbial Dark Matter (Phase II) - Cone Pool mat layer H metaG ...
GAACTTCGGGGGGCTGGCGTTTCCCTTCGTGAAGGACAAGCTGAACGGCAGGGAGATAGACATCATCGCGTGCGAGCCGGAGTCGTGCCCGACGCTGACGCGGGGGCTGTACCGGTACGACTACGGGGATACGGCGCAGCTCACCCCATTGCTGAAGATGTACACGCTGGGGCATACCTTCGTGCCGGCGCCGATCCACGCCGGCGGGCTGCGCTACCACGGGGATGCGCCGCAGATGTGCCTGCTGGTGAACAAGGGGGTCATCGAGGCGCGGGCCTTCCACCAGCTCCCGACCTTCGAGGCGGCGCTGACCTTCGCGCGCACAGAGGGGATGCTGCCGGCGCCGGAGACCGCGCACTGCATCCGAGCGGCGATTGACGAGGCGCTGAAGTGCAAGGAAACGAGGCAGGAGAAGTGCATCCTGATCGGCTACAGCGGGCATGGCTTCTTCGACCTCGGGGCCTACGAGCGCTACCTGGCGGGCGACCTGGTGGACTACGAGTACCCGCGGGAGAAGATCGAGGCCGCGCTGAAGGACCTCCCGGAGGTCGCCGAGCCGGCCTAGGGGAGGTGGGGGTCGGACCGGACGCGAGGGGGCCGGCGCGCGCGCCGGCCCCGCGCTTCGCCTACGCTATGCATAGCGCAGGAGCTTGCCCTCTGCCCCGAGGGAGGTTGGCCATTGCGAATGAAGAGGAGCGCGCACCGTGACCCCGCGGGAGAGTATCATCGCTGCCTTTGAGCGCCGGCCGCCACAGGGCCGGGTGCCGCACTTCGAGTTGGTGTTCTACCTCACGATGGAGGCCTTCGGGAAGGTCCACCCCGAGCACCGCCATTACGCGCAGTGGGACCAGATGGAGGAGAAGGAGCGCCGCCTCCACCGCCGGGACATCGCCGAGGTGCACGTCGCGACAGCTGAGCGCTTCGAGCACAGCGCCATCGTGCTGCTCCCCAACCCGGACCGCGAGGAGGAGGCGATGCGCCTGGTGGACGAGGTGCGAGAGATCTCCGGCGACCGGTACTTCCTGATGCTGCAGGGCGACGCCACCTTCCACATCCCCGACGGCGCTCACATGACCGACTTCGCCTGCCGGCTGGTGGACGAGCCGGAGGCCGTCAAGCGCGGGGCCGCGGCCAGCGTGGCCGCCGCGCTGGCGCGGGCGGAGCGGCTGCGCGACCACGGAGGGCTGGACGGGTTCGCGCTCTGCGCGGACTACTGCTTCAACTCCGGGCCCTTCCTGAGCCCTGCGCAGTTCTCCGAGTTCATCGCACCCTACCTCGCAGAGCTGGTGGCCGGCTACCGAGACATGGGCTTCTACGTGATGAAGCACACCGACGGCAACATCATGCCGATCCTCGACCAGCTCGTGCAGGCGCGGCCGCACGCGCTGCACTCACTCGACCCCCAGGCTGGAGTGGATATCGCAGAGGTGAAGCGCCTCTACGGGGACCGGCTTTGCCTGGTCGGCAATGTGAACTGCGCGCTCCTCGACACTGGCACGGAGGAGGAGGTCGTCGAATCCGCGCGCTACGCCCTGCGCCACGGGATGCCGGGTGGCGGGTATGTGTTCTCGACGAGCAACTGCATCTACACCGGCATGCGCCTGTCGCGCTATGAGCTGATGCTGGAGGTGTGGCGCAAAGAGGGGGTCTACGCGTAGCGCGGTGGCGCCCGCAGGGCGCGCGTTACGGGCAGGGCAGGCGGGCGTCTCCTGCCGCTGCAGCGCGCGCTTGTCTCTGCATGTGCGCCCCCGCGCGCCCTGGGGGGGCGGAGGGCGGTGTCTGCCTCGCTTCGCTCAGGGCACGCTCAGACACCACCCCATAGCAGAGTGCCGACCGAGCAGGGGGAGGGCAGGCTCGCGGAGAAGAGGAGCGGCGGGGGCTCAGGTCGAAAGACTCATCCTGACGGGTTCGAGGGGGCCCAAGTCGGACGGAACGGGTGCGCGCGCCGCGGGCGGGGCTGTCCCCGCCTGTGGGCGCGTGTGGGTGGGCCGAAGGGCGACGGAGACCTGTCTGCGCGAAGCGCAAAGGACAGCATAGGCATGATGATCGAGATCAGAATCCACGGGCGGGGCGGGCAGGGGTCGGTGACCGCGGCCGAGCTGCTGGCGGTGGCGGCCTTTGACGACGGCCGGGAGGCGCAGGCCTTCCCGGCCTTCGGGGTGGAGCGGCGGGGCGCGCCGGTGATGGCCTTCTGCCGTATCAGCGATGGGCCCATCCGCATCCGCAGCCAGATCTACGCGCCCGACTACGTGATCGTGCAGGACCCCACCCTGCTGGAGGCGGTGGACGTGCTCTCGGGCCTCAAGGAAAGCGGCGCCGTGCTCATCAACAGCGAGCGGCCGGCGGCCGAGCTGGGGCTCGACACCAAGGCGCGGGTGGTGACCTTCCCGGCCACCCAGATCGCGCTGGAGGAGCTGGGCCGGCCGATCATGAACACCGCCATCATGGGCGCCTTCGCGGGCCTCTCGGGCGCGATCAGCTTCGAGGCCATCGAGCGGAGCATCAGGCACCGCTTCTCCGACGAGCTGGCGGAGAGGAACGTGAAGGCCGCCCGGCGGGCGTACGAACTGATGAAGGAGCAGAGCACATGAGCGCGGCCCACAAGCAAGCGCGCCGCAAGCCCCCCCTGGGCATCGTCACCCGGCCCGGGACCTCCCTGCGCAACAAGACCGGCCCGTGGGGCATCCTGCGGCCGATCTTCGACTGGGAGAAGTGCACCGGGTGCAACACCTGTGAGTCCATCTGCCCGGAGGGCTGCATCCGCCACCTGGAGCGCAAGCAGTACGAGGCCGACCCCGAGTTCTGCAAGGGCTGCGGGATGTGCGCGGCGGCCTGTCCGGCCGGCGCGATCACCATGGAAGAGGAGCACCGCTGATCCGCGCGCCCGGCGCGCCGGACAGCCCCCTGCTAGAGGAGCGGCGAGCATGAGGAAGATGATCGAGGGTTCGCGGGCGGTCGCGGAGGCCGTCGGCCTGTGCCGCCCGGACGTAATATCCGCCTACCCCATCACCCCCCAGACCCACATTGTCGAGGAGCTGTCCCAGATGGTCGCCGACGGCGACATCGAGGCCGAGTACGTGCGGGTGGAGAGCGAGCACTCGGCCGCCAGCGTCTGCCTGGGCGCGGTGGCCGCCGGCTCCCGGGCCTACTCGGCGACCACCTCCCAGGGGCTGATGCTGATGGCGGAGGTGTTGTTCAACATCGCGGGGATGCGACTGCCGATGGTCATCACGGGCGTGAACCGCGCCCTGTCCGCCCCCCTGAGCATCTGGAACGACCACCAGGATACCATGGCGGTGCGGGACTCCGGCTGGCTCCAGCTCTACGCCGAGCACAGCCAGGAACTCCTCGACATGCACATCCAGGCCTACAAGATCTCCGAGGACGACCGGGTGCTGCTCCCCGTCATGGTGTGCATGGACGGCTTCGTCCTCACCCACACCTACGAGAGCGTGGATGTGCCCGAGCAGGAGCAGGTGGACGCCTTCCTGCCCCCCTATGCACCGCTGTATAAGCTGGACCCAGCGGACCCCTACACCCTCGGCGCCTATGCCGGCCCCGAGATCTACCAGGAGATCCGCTGGGAGCTCCAGCGCGACGCCCTCGCCTCCAAGGAGGTCGTCAAGGAGGTCGCCCGCGACTTTCGGGGCGCCTTCGGCCGCTGGTACGGCGATGTCCTCGACCCCTACCGCTGCGATGACGCGGAGGTCGTCTTCGTGGCCATGGGCACGGTGGTGGGCACGCTGCGCGACTGGGTGGACGCGCGCCGCGAGCAGGGCCGCAAGGTCGGCGTGCTCAAGCTGCGCTGTTTCCGCCCCTTCCCGCGGGAGGAGCTGCGGGAGGCGCTGGCGGGCGCCGACCGGGTGGTGGTGCTGGAGAAGGCGATCAGCCCGGGCGGCTACGGCATCCTGGCCGCGGAGCTCAGGGCCGCGCTGTACGGGCAGAAGCACAGCCCGCCGGTCGCCTGCGGCGTGACCGGGCTGGGCGGAAGAGATATCACCTTCGAGACCCTGGACGAGATGCTGGCGCGCGCGGAGAAGGGCGAGACGGAGTTCTTCGCCGGGCTGCGGGCCGAGCTGCTGGAGGCGCGCTGAGATGACGAGCACACAGGCTGAGTTCGAGTACGACCTCTCCCGGGGCTTCCTGCCCGGCCATCGGGCTTGCGCGGGGTGCGGTCAGGCGACGGCGGTCCGTCTGGTGATGGAGGTGGCGGGGCCCAACACCATCGTCGCCAATGCCACCGGCTGTCTGGAGGTGTTCAGCAGCCCCCACCCCGAGTCGGCCTGGGGCGTGCCGTGGATACACTCCCTGTTCGAGAATGTGGCCGCGGTGGCGGCCGGCATCGAGGCGGCCCTCAAGCGCCAGGGCAAGCTCGAGGGGACCAATGTGCTCGCCTTCGGCGGCGACGGGGCGACCCTGGATATCGGCTTCGGGTCGCTGTCAGGGATGATGGAGCGGGGCCACGATGTGCTCTACGTGTGCATGGACAACGAGGCCTACATGAACACGGGCGTCCAGCGTTCTGGCTCCACCCCCTTCGCCGCCGCCACCACCACCAGCCCCGCTGGCCGGCGCTCCTTTGGCGAGGACCGGCCGAAGAAGAACCTGCCCGCCATCGCCGCCGCGCACGGCATCCCCTATGTCGCCACCGCCTCCATGTCCTTCTTCGCCGACGTGCGCCGGAAGGTGAAGAAGGCCCTCGGCACGCGGGGCGCGAAGTACCTCCAGATCCACGTCCCCTGCCCGCCCGGGTGGGGATATGAGGAGCGGCTGACAATGGAGGTGGGCCGGCTGGCGGTCGAGTGCGGGCTCTATCCGCTGGTCGAGTGGGAGAACGGTCAGGTCACCCGGGTGCGCAAGATCAAGCAGGTCCCGGTGGAGGAGTACCTGAAGACACAGCGCCGCTTCCGCCACCTATTCCGCAGCGAGGAGGGCCGCCAGCAGATCGCCAAGATCCAGGAGCTGGCGAACGAGAACATCCGCAGCTACGGTCTCGCGCAGGAGTGAGCCCCTCCCGCCCCGCCTTCGGGGCGGTGCTGCGCCGGGAGGAGGCAGGAGCGGGCCGGGCGAGAGGCAAACCGGGAGGGCGGCAGCCACGCCAGGCGCGGGCCGCCGCCTAGGAGACCGTCCTTGATCTCCTTTGGCCCCGATGTCTGCCGTGATTTCGACCGGGCCGTCAGCAAGGAATGGCTGGAGACCGACGGCCTTGGCGGGTATGCGTGCTCCACCATCATCGGCGCCAACACCCGCCGCTACCACGGCCTCCTGATCGCAGCCCTCAGGCCCCCCACCGAGCGGACCCTCCTGCTCTCCAAGCTGGAGGAGACCCTCGCCGTCGGCGACCTCGAGTACGACCTGTCCTGCAACCAGTACCCGGGCGCCATCCACCCCCAGGGGCACCTTCACCTGCGCACGTTCCGCCTCGACCCTTTCCCCACGTTCGTGTATGAGGTCGGCAGCGGCGTCCGGCTCGAGAAGACCGTCGCCATGTGCCACGGCCGCGGCCTCACCATTGTCCGCTACCGGCTGGTCGCCGGAGGCGGCACCGTCGGGCTGATCGTCCGCCCCCTCGTCAACTGCCGCAATCACCACCACCTCACCCGTGAGAACCCGCACTTCAGCACCGCGGCCCAGGTGTCAGGGGCAAAGGACGTCGTCACCCTTCAGCCCTACCCCCACGCGCCCGCCCTCCACCTCTATGTCTCCGGCTCCTACTTCGAGCCCTGGGGGCACTGGTACCACAACTTCGAGTACCGCGAGGAGGCCGCCCGCGGGCTGGACTACCGCGAGGACCAGTACAGCCCCGGCTTCTTCACCGTCGAGCTCGAGGAGGGCGACGCCTGCTATGTCCTCGCCTCCACCGAGCCGCCCCGCGGGGCCGACCCCGAGGCCCTGCTCGCCGGCGAGCGCCGGCGCCGCGCCGCCCTCGCCCCCGCGTGGGCCGAGGAGGGCCTGCGCACCCTGGCCCGCTCCGCCGACGCCTTCCTGGTCGGCGCCCCGGAGGCCGGGGCCGGCCAGCCGCACGGAGTCATCGCCGGCTACCCGTGGTTCGAGGTGTGGGGCCGGGACACCATGATCAGCCTGCCCGGTCTCACGCTCGTCACCGGCCGTCCCCAGGCGGCGGCCTCCGTCCTGCGCGCCTTCGCCAGGCAAGCCAGCCAGGGCATGATCCCCAATCGGATTCCCGACCGCGGCGAGCAGCCCGACTACAACACAGTCGACGCGACCCTGTGGATGTTCTGGGCCGCCCACAAGCACCTCGATTACACCGGCGATCGCGAGCTCGTGGAGGGGGAGCTGCTGCCCCTGTTGCTCGACATCATCGAGTGGCACATGCGGGGGACGCGCTACGGCATTGGCGTGGCCGAGGACGGCCTGCTGCGGGCGGGCGGCCGGGGCACCCAGCTCACCTGGATGGATGCGAAGGTGGGGGACTGGGTGGTCACGCCCCGCCACGGCAAACCGGTCGAGGTCAACGCGCTCTGGCACCACGCGTTGCGCTTCGTCGAGGGCCTCGGCGCGCGCCACGCCGGCCCGCCAGCGGAGGAGGTCCGGCGGCGCTTCGAGGAGCGCTTCTGGAACGAGGAGGTGGGCCACCTCAACGATGTGGTGGACGGCGACGCCCCGGCGGACGCCTCTCTGCGGCCCAACCAGATCATCGCGGTGAGCCTGCCCTACCCGGCGCTCGAGGGCGAGCGCGCCCGGCAGGTCGTGGACCTGGTGCGCCGCCATCTGCTGACGCCCTACGGCCTTCGCACCCTCTCGCCGCACGACCCGCGCTACTGCGGCCGCTACGAGGGTGATGTCCGGCAACGGGACGGCGCGTACCACCAGGGGACGGTCTGGGCGTGGCTGCTCGGCCCCTTCCTCACCGCCTATGTGCGCACCGCCCCCAACCCCGCGGCCGCCCGCCGCGAGGCGCGGCGGTGGCTAGCGCCCCTCTGGGACCACCTGCAGGAGGCCGGCCTTGGCCACGTCTCGGAGATCTTCGACGGCGACCCGCCGCACCGGCCCCGCGGCTGTATCGCGCAGGCCTGGAGCACAGCTGAGGTGCTGCGCGCGGCCATCGAGGACCTCGGGCTCGGCGCCCCCGCGCAGCCCAGTTGCTTGCCCAGAGACCCTACCATGTCAGGAGAGCAACATGGAGACGATCCAGACCAACACACGATCTCGGGCCGAGGCGGTTGAAATCACGCGACAAGTCCAGGAGGTGGTATCGCGCAGCGGCATCATGGACGGGTTTGTTGTCGTCTCCAGCCCACATACCACCGCGGGGGTGACGGTGAACGAGCACGCGGACCCGGATGTGATGTCAGACATCATGTCCACACTCGACCGACTGGTGCCGCGAAGCGGCCCGTATGCTCACGTCGAGGGGAACGCCGACTCGCATGTGAAGGCGACCCTGGTCGGCCCCTCGGTCTGCCTCCCGGTCGAGGGCGGCCGGTTGGCCCTGGGGACGTGGCAGGGGGTGTTCTTCTGCGAGTTCGACGGGCCGCGGCGGCGCCGTATCGTCGTCCAGGTCGTGGGGACCTCCTGACCTCTGGCAGGCGCGAAACAGGGCGACCTGGAGGCATGGGTCGCCCTGTTCGCAGCGCCGAGCACATCCGGGGCTATCCGATCCGTCTCGTGACGGAAGCTCCTCCGGAGCTCCCCCGCGCCGGCGGCCCCCTCCGCGGCCCCTGGTCCGCACAGGACAGGCCTGTGCCGGCACGAGAGCGTGGCCGGATGTGTCTCGGGCTTCCCCCCAAACCCCATCGCTGGGACTGGGTCGTATGCTCTTGTCAACTCCGGCGGAACAGGGCCGGGCACGGCGGGGAGATGCCCGGCCCCTGTCCGCTGCGGGCGCGGCCTGCGCGCCCTGTGGGCCTCTCGGCTCGGGTGGGGCCCCCGCGACGAGGCGGCGCCGCGAGGGCCCCGCCGATCGCTGCCGCTGAGGTACCGCTGGCGCTGCGTTCCCTGTGGTGACGTGGACTTCGCCGGCTGCTGGAGGCGCCTGGTCGAAGGCGGCGCGATCGTCCGCGGTCAGCCCGTTGCGCTTGCGCGTTCCTGGCGCTTCCCCCGCCCCAATGAAGAACCCCCTCGACCGCAGTCGAGGGGGCCTCCGTGACCCAACACGCTGCTCCCTAGAGCAGCTCTCTCGAGGACGCACACACAAGGTACCGGAAACCACGCCTCCCGTCAACAGGGCGCCGCTGCTCTCTTGTTCGGAACCCGCGACACGCTCCTGGCGGAGATGCCGCCCTTGTCAGGCAGAGGGCGCGAGGCGCCTGTCCAGCCTACAGCCATCGCGCATCCGGGGACTACGCGGCCGGCTTCTTGGGGCCTGGACGCCCCAAGGATGTTGTCTCCGTCCTCAGGCGCACCGCGAATAGCCGCACGCGCGGCAGACCACACAGCCTTCAGCGATCTCCAGCACGGTGCCGCAGTCGGGGCACTCGGGGTTGAACCCGACGCTCGCCAGGCTGGGCTTCGAGAGCGCGCGGGGGGCCGGTTGTTCGCTCTCCTCGCGGTCGCTGCCCTTGCCGTTGCTGGCGAGATAGCGCTCGATCGCCTTGCCGATGGCGTCGGCGCACGACAGCGTGACCGCGCCCCGGTCCCACGAGGGCATCGGGCAGCGGATCCCCTTGAGCTGCTCAGCGATGGAGCGGGGGTCCACGCCAGAGCGCAGGGCGAGGGAGATCATGCGGCTGGTGGCCTCGGACTGGGAGGCGGTGCACCCCCCCGACTTGCCGATGGTCGTGAACACCTCGCAGAGCCCCTCCTCGTCCTCGTTGATGGTGATGTAGAGGTTCCCGCAGCCGGTGTTCACCTTCTCGGTGGTGCCTCGAGTGAGGGTGGGTCGGGGGCGGGGCATGATGGAGGCCGCGCGCACTGTCACCGCGGCCGCCTCTTGCGCCTTCACGGGGGCCTTGGCGCCCGCGCTCAACACCTGTGATTCGCGGGACTCGTCCCGGTACACCGTCACGCCCTTGCAGCCCAGCTCGTAGGCCAGCAGGTATACCCGGCGGATGTCCTCCTTCGCGGCCTCCCGGCGGAAGTTGACGGTCTTGGAGACCGCGTTGTCCGTGAAGCGCTGGAACTCCGCCTGCATGCGCACATGCCACTCGGGGGCGATGTCGTAGGCGGTGACGAACAGCCGGCGCACCTCCTCAGGCACCCCCTCGACCTCCGCCAGCGACTTGCGCCCCGCGATCTCCGCCATCAGCTCCTTGCTGTAGAAGCCCCGCGCCCGCGCCACCTCCTCGAAGAGGGGGTGGACCTCGAGGAACTCCTCGCCGTCGAGGATGCGGCGGGTGAAGACCACCGCGAACAGCGGCTCGATCCCGGAGGAGCACCCGGCGATGATGGAGAGCGTGCCCGTGGGCGCGATCGTCGTCACGGTGGCGTTGCGCAGCCGCGGCCCGGTCTTGGCGAAGATGCTGTACTCGAAGTTCGGGAACACCCCCCGCTGCCGGGCCAGCTCCACCGAGGCCTCCCGGCCCCGCTCGTGGATGAAGCGCATCAGCCGGCCGGCGACCTGAAGCGCGGCCTCCGAATCATATGGGATCCCCAGCCGCAGCAGCAGGTCCGCGAAGCCCATCACCCCCAGGCCGATCTTGCGGTTGCCCCGGGCCCTCTCCGCGATGACCTCCAGCGGGTAGCGGTTCACGTCTATCACATTGTCAAGGAATCGCACGGCGACCTCGACCGCCCGGCCCAGGCGCGCGAAGTCAATCTCCGGCGACTCGCCCCCCGCGACGAAGCGGGAGACGTTGATGGAGCCCAGGTTGCAGGCCTCATAGGGGAGCAGGGGCTGCTCGCCGCAGGGGTTCGTGGACTCGATCTGCCCCAGCGCCGGGGTCGGATTGTCCCGGTTGAGCCGATCCAGGAAGACGATCCCAGGCTCCCCCGAGGCCCAGGCGCACTCCACGATCAGGTCGAAGACCTCCCGCGCCGGCAGGCGCTTGACCACCTTACTGGTCCGGGGGTTCACCAGGTCGTAGTCGGAGCCGGCCTGCACCGCCTGCATGAACTCCTCGGTCAGGCCCACGGAGATGTTGAAGTTCGTCAGCACGTTGGTGTCGCGCTTGGCGGTGATGAAGGAGAGGATGTCGGGGTGGTCCACGCGGAGGATGGCCATGTTCGCGCCCCGCCGGGTGCCGCCCTGTTTGACGGCCTCCGTGGCCGCGTTGAACACCTTCATGAACGAGATGGGCCCGGAGGCGACGCCGCCGGTGGTCTGGACCAAGTCGCCGGCCGGCCGCAGCCGGGAGAAGGAGAAGCCCGTGCCGCCGCCCGACTGGTGGATGAGTGCGGTGTTCTTGATGGCCTCGAAGATGGACTCCATCGAGTCCTCGATCGGCAGGACGAAGCAGGCGGAGAGCTGCTGGAGCTCCCGGCCGGCGTTCATGAGGGTGGGCGAGTTAGGCAGGAACTCGAGGCGGGCCATGAGCTGGTAGAACTCGCGGGCCTCGGCCTCGAGATCGGCGGCGGGATCGTAGCCGCGGGTGGCCCGCGCGACGTCCTGCGCGACGCGCCAGAACATCTCCCAAGGCTCCTCGGTGGGGACGCCGTCCTCGTTCTTGCGCAGGTAGCGTCGGCGCAGCACGGCGAGGGCGTTGTCGCTCACTTCTGGCAGCGGCAGGTCGGGGGGAAGGCTGGACACGGTGGTGGCTCCTTATGATGTCCGATCGGTGCTGCGGGGAGAGGCGGCCGCGCCGCCCGCGGGCCGGGGCGGAGCCTTCCTCATCAGCGATTCGATCTCCTTCAGGAAGGACTCCGCGTCCCGGAACTCCTTGTACACCGAGGCGAAGCGCACGTAGGCCACCTCATCCATCTCTCGGAGGCGGGCCATGACGAGGGCCCCGATGCGGCTGGCGGGGACCTCCTCTGCCAGCTCGTCGCGCACCTCCCGCTCGATCTCGTCAGCCGCGCGCTCGATGACCTCCCGGCCGATGGGGAGCTTCTCGCAGGCCTTCGTCATGCCCAAGATGACCTTCTCCCGGTCGAATGGCTCCCGGCGGCCGTCCTTCTTGATGACGAACACCCGCACCTCCCCGGGCCGCTCGTAGGTGGTGAAGCGGCGCGCGCACTCTGGGCACTCGCGCCGGCGCCGCACGACGCTCTGGTCCTCGCTCGTGCGGGAGTCAATCACCCGGGTGTCCTCGTGCTGGCAGAAGGGGCATTTCATGGGCCGATACCGCTAGATAGTGCCTCCAAGGGTGTATACCACACTATATCTAGTATGTCAAGCCCCGGCCGCGGCCGCCATCCGGGTTCCGCCATTTTAGCATACGGACGTTTGCGTGTCAATGGCAGCAGCGGGTGTACGGCGCACAGGCGCGATCCGGCGGCCCCTGTTACGAGACAAGCTCACCGCGGAAGCCCCAGAGGTGGGCCTCCGTGAGGCGCACGCACACGAGCCGGCCGACCAGGGCCCCCGGGCCGGGGAAGATGACCTGCTTGTTGTCGCGCGCCC
>Ga0129301_1001452_pt1 | contig 11444 bp, 7 predicted proteins | sample ConPoolayeHmetaG_FD_94489 | JGI IMG/M metagenome (GOLD analysis project Ga0129301, IMG submission 94489) | Hot spring microbial mat communities from California, USA to study Microbial Dark Matter (Phase II) - Cone Pool mat layer H metaG ...
AGTTCTTTAAGTTCTATTTTTGTGATGTCTATTCGAAGTTCTTTTTCGAACTCGGTTAGGAGACCGAATCCCGGCGGATTTATCAGTACGCCTTTTGAATTATCGAGTAGGAATCTGCTTTCTGCAATGTCTTCAAACGGAGGCATCGTTGCGGCGCTTTCTGCGGAAATGAACACAACCATGTCTTTGAGACCTTTAAGGTGGTCTGGAAGATAAACATCTTTCGGGTAGGGTGGTATGTAGTAGCCTTTTCCTCTCAATTTCAAGTCTTTCACTATTCGGTCAACTGTAAGGTATGTGGAGGCAATCGTTGAGTCTAGGAGAGTGCCTTTGACGTATTGGATTGGTCTGACGAAGAGGAAGAGAGCGCCCCAGAAGGTTAAGCCTAAACCTATGAAAGCCAGAACTTGAGAATTGTAGAAGACGGACAGTGCAAGCGACAAAATTCCGGCAGCAATGAATGATATGCCGATTCCCAGAGGATTTATGTTTTTTGCGTTTGCAAGTTTGAACTTCATTTTTTCAGCTTCAGCTTGTTCTGTTGCCTCTAATGGATACTGAACGTTTACCATTTCTGGCTGTTCATTTTTTGCTTCTTCGGTTCTTCGGTTTATTTCAGAGCTCATATACTTCCAAAGGCATGTAGTGCTAGCTAGCTTTTAAAACTTCTAGATTTATAATACTAACGTTTTCCATACCAATCTAGGCTTGTTGTTCACAGACTCAACGTCTCTCTTTATGAAACCGTATTCTTCTAAACGCACTAGAACGCTTGTCAAGTCGTCAAACTTTATGTTCTTTCTTGTCTTACGTTTCAAGGCTTCCGCAAAGTCGCTTGTTACTATTTTCTTCTTTTCCTTAGCGATTTCCTGAAATGTCTGCAACGCAACTTTTTCTTCAGGTGAAGCGGTGTTGTTGAAAATTTTGAGGTTGTTTGTCTTTTTTCTCCATTCGTGAGAATATTGGATTGTTTTTGTGGAGGCGATGAAAACCAGCGAAACGGCGAGAAGCAGTTGTTGTGCGGGGATTCCTAGAGAGATTAGAGATTGGGTTTTTAGCGGTTGCCAATAGTCACCTATTTCTTGCCCAACTTTGTGCAATTCCTCTTCGTATTGCCGATAATCTATTCCAATTGGTTTCATGATGATTAGGCTTATTCTCACATATTTCTGCTCCACAGTGATTCCAGTTTTGAACGTTGCCTTCTCGTACCAATAAAGCGTAATCTGCGTATAGTTATAGGGGCTTTCGAAGACTAGATAACGAGCTATTATTGGAACATCGGGAAGCAACTGCACGTCTCTGGAATCCAACGTTGTAACCAGAGGATATTTTCCTTGGGCAGTCTGCCACGTTATCAGACACACTTCCCAACTATGCAGGTTCGAAATGCTGCTGGCAACGCCCACAAGCACAAAAATTGTTGATTTAGACATGTTGTTTGGAATGTAAGCGTAGATTAATGAAGCATCTTGACGTGCCACTTTTTCGAAATCCATGTCTCGATAGAGAAATCTCAGCGAATAGTTAACATCAGCATATTCCAACTTTGAAGGAAAAACATTTGTTGCGTTTTCCCAGCCAGAAGTAACTTCGACAGGACCTTGTGCAAAAGCAAACGTTGGTGCATGAATGCTATAAGCCACTATAGAGCAGCCTATGATTAACATTCCAAGCTTTAACCAGAATCTTTGAGACAATTTCTCGCGATATGCGCCTAGGTGTCTACCGCAGTTCAAACAGAAATCTTTGAACCCTTCCAAACTCTTTTTACATTTTGGACAAGGCATTTGCTCTTGCTTTTTCGGAAGAATTTGAATTTTGAAGAATTTTTCCGCTATAAAGAGAATTAAGAGCATTCCGATGAAGATTAGCACTAGTCCCGCGATTGAATGGAACACGAGCATTGCAATTTCTTCGCCAAGCAGAAAAGCAATGGAAACAATTATCGTTATTCGAGCAATATTCAAGATTTCAAATATTAAAAATCCCAAAAAGAACAAGCCTATTTTCCTAACAACCGAGGCTGAGGCTATGAAAGCCAGAAAAGCCGCAAACATTGCAAAAGCTATCAGCGAATAAATCCCAGAACACGCTACATCAACAGTGAACGACGCTGGATTTCCCCCAGCTGTTGTAAGCGTAAGTGTTGGCGGTCCATACGTCGAAGACAAAGTAACAGGCAAGCCAAAAACTTTCAGAATAGAATAAGAGGCTTGAGTATTAATGTTAGCTAATCCGCCACCAACAGCATAAGTGAAATCAGTTGGCGGTGGCGTCAAAAACAGCAGAAACAGGATTGGAAAAATCAACACTGTAAGCGCTTTCAAATTCAATAAAATCAGTGTAACGCCTGCAATGAAGATAGGCAAAGAGACAAGATGATATTCCAATGGATTAAAGGTGTAGGAACCATACCAGTAGACTAGAAAAGCGATAAGACAGAGCGCTACACCTATAACTTCATCCACATACTGAGCTGCTGTCTCCTTTCTACTTTTCTTCAAGTTCACAGAAGCAGCAACCAAATCCCTCTTCAAATAGAAAAGAACAGCCGCAAAAAAAGGCACTAACAAAATATGGCTTAAAGCTTCACTCTGTAGAGCCTCATTAACCAGAATCTCAAGATCACTCCCATAGACAATAAAAATTGCCAATGCTATTAAAACAAATGAAAGAATATGCTGATAATAAGTTCTAATTAAGACGAATCCTCTTTTCAGCCATGTATCTATTTTTTCCACTAAAAGCATTCTCTCCATTATTGAATATCATACAAGAACAAAACGTTGGGAATGCGAAATTTTGATTTCTACATAACACTGCCAAAAAGGAATTCGTTCTAAGGGCGAATCTTTCGTTTTTGTAGTTCGAAGTAGGCACCAAACGCTGCTACCATCAATATCGATGCCATGATAGGTCCTAATGGAACTTCAGGAACGGTGTTATTCAATCGCCTACAGAAGAAACGCCATATTGCTCGTAATATCCATGGACACCCAGTTGCATTTGCTGATACTGTGTATTCTCCTTCCGAGGTTGCCACAACTGTTCCAATATACTGTGACGTTGTCGTGTCAACAAACACTATTGAAATGTTGCGCCACTCGACTACAGACAAGTTTTCAGGGTTATAGACCACAACGTCGGTGATTGTGATTGTTTGATTTGGATCTATGGCTTCAGCCTTGGCATATACGTTTATCAGTTCTCCAACAAGATACTCTGTTCGTTCAGTGTAAATCGTGAACGATTCAGTTGTCTCGCTGGCACTTGCTAGCGGAATCAAGAGAACAAACAGACACAATGCAAAGCCTATAGGTTTAATTCTCATTCCCCTTTCTCCTATTGGCTGTAACGTTGGTTTGATACTATAAAAAAGTTTTGGGAGAAAACTATAGAGCAATCCTCTATAAAGAGGCTAACCTACACAAGCTCAATGTTCTAACTTTGCTTATTTAAAGGACGAACAACCATGTCGAAGCTGAAACCCTCAACATCATAATCTACAAGATAACGAATGAAAGCATCAGCAGAAGAAAGCTGCAAAGTGACAACCACATAAATTTCTTCCCTAGGTCTTAATGGAGCCCCAGTATAATTCCACGAAAGCCCCACAGGATTTCTCACAGCATCTGGCAAGCTTTCCGTAACATTATTGCCTTCCGAATCATAGAACGTCAAATTTTCTGGAGCAATATTCTCTAAAGTTATGTTAATGTTACTACTGCTCCTAACCGCAAAAGATCGATTTACTGGCAGTCCTGGATAAACAGTGTCCCAATCAATATAGCTCAACCCGCTTTCGTCAAGCTTCATGTCTCCGCCGTAGACTTCGACGCCTATTGTGCGTATTGAGCCTATGCTTGGAAAGCGTGAATTATAAAATGTGCTCGACCAAATCGATACTGCCGCGCCCATCACGATTATTATCGCTATAACAGATGCTATAAGCAGTGCTGTCTTTCTTGAAGGACGAGGCAATTTCGATAAATAGAGAATAAGATTTTTCAAAGTCTCCCATATAGTTAGCAATAACCTTCTTATTAAAAGTAGTGGAATCGCAAAATTCGCTCCACTATAGTTAGTGGAATGTTGATTAACTTCGAGATAAACCCTAAGCCAGAAAGCATCGCTCTAAGATTATCGATGTCCATCTGAGTTACCGCACCAATCGCAGGAGCTATAATAAGGTAAAAAGCCAGAAAGACCGTTCCCCCAATAATTAGCCTTGCCCATTCCGCAATACCAAGAAAACACACAGATAAATACGCAACCAAAGCTGCAGTAGCAGATGCGACAAAAATTCTCGCTGAAGATTTAAAATCCACCTTCACTTTATAGTTTTTCCAAGTCCAATAAAGACTAAACAACAGACTTGGAACACCCGCTACTAGCAAACCCAATATTGCGCCTACAACACCAAACGCGGGAATAAGAACAAAAGCCAAAGGAACACCTAACGCTAATGTCAAGATGCCCAACTTCATAAGTAGCCTTGTCTCCCCCAAACCTGCCAAAAAACTGCTCAGAGTAATGTTACCAAGCAAAATGAAAAGATTATTTACAACATACAATGACAGGAAAAACGGCGCATAAATCCACTTTTCACCAAACAACGTGCCTATCATAGGCCTTGACAAAACTATCATAACCATCGTTGCAGGTACAAGAAGCATAGCAGAATATCTAGTTGAGGACGAAAAAACTGTCTGAAGAAGCTGGGAATCATTTTTAGATTCAAGCTTTGCAAAAACTGGAAAAAGCACAGTTGATATTGGAAACGTAAAAAAGGTTAAGAGAACAGCAAACTGAGCAGCAATCTGATAATTTCCTATCATTGTATCCGTGCAAAAGATGGGAAGCATAAAGCTGTAGAATTGTATCATAAAACCGCTTAGTATGGCTGATATTGAGAGAGGCACCCCATAACGCAGCATCATCTTCAAAGCATTAGAAAACTCCAGCTTTCTCGAATCTGTTTTTTCAATTTTTCTAAAAAGAATTACGTAGAGAATAATCAAGCCAATAATACTTGCAGCCAAAAATGATGCAGTATAACCCAGAACCGCCCCTAAAGCGCTATATCCAAAGAAGACAAGCAAAGGAGATATCACAGTCTTTATTATCGCTTGACAGATTGATGTAAAACTGTAAAGCTCCATTCTCTCAAAGCCTACAAAACTTGACTGAGCAGCAGTTAGAAGCGCCCCCGAAAATATCGTAACAGAAACTATCGAAATCAAAGACGCTGATTCTGGCCTATTAAAAACAGTTGAAGCAATAAACCCCGCTAAAAAGAAAGAAATAAGCGAAAGAGTTAACCCTATCACAGCTTCAAAGATTATTCCCACTGTAATTATGCTGCGTATGTCTTCAGTTTTGTTTTCAGCTCTCAAGTAGGCAATGTATCGAGTTATAGCCGAGTTTATTCCCCAATCTCTAAATAAGACTATCATTAGTGAAGGAACCAAAGCTATTGTATATAACCCATACTCTTCTGGTGATATGAACCATGCGAGAACCACGGTTCCAACAGCCATAATTATCGTGGACGCTGCCACACCGATAAATAGATGGAAACTTCCGACTGCAGAAGTTTTCCCCATTTCCAAAGCTTTTTCCAAAACTCTCGCCTAGACTCATAATGCAGAAGTGAAGAATACTTGAATTTGCTCTTTTAACCAAGAACAATTTGATTTTGGTAAGCTCTTGTTATAGCTTCTATGTCCCGTAAACCATCTAGCCCTGTAGGTGACGGTTGTCTGTCGTTAATTATGCAGTTGACGAAATAGCCTAACTCATTAATGTATGGGATTGAGAAGCTTGAAGCCTTCGTGGCTAATAGTTGAATAGCAGCAATCACACGATTAGGCGGAACATTCCAAGCTAAGCCATGCTTAACCGTACCAAGCATCTCCACTTTTAGCTGATACTCCTGAGAATACCAGCCAACATTCACGATTGCAGTAGTTCCCGATTCAAACTGAGCCAGACAAATCGCACGGTCTTCCAAATCCAAATTAAACCTATACCCCAAATTCGATTTAATATCCTTGATTTCCCCGAAGAACCAGCGAAGAATATTTATCATGTGACTACCCAAATCGATCAACACACCGCCACCTGTCAACTCTTTATTAAACCACCATTCCGGCACAGGACTCGGAGCATAATCCTGCGCTCTATGGAAAAAAGGTCCAGAGCTTACGTTCGTAGCGTATGCGACTTCAACATCGCCAAGAGTCCCTGCTTTCAGCTTTTCCCTAAGATCTATCATAATCTTGTTAAACCTTAATGGATATCCCACCATAAGCTTGACTGAATTCTTCTCCGCTGCAGCAATGATTTCCTTTGCCTCTTGAGGATTTTTTGCAATCGGCTTCTCGAGAAAAATATGTTTCTTGGCTTCTGCAGCCTCTACCGCACAAGACTTATGCAAATGAGTGGGCAACGCAATGATTACGGCGTCAACTTCAGGATCTCTTAGAAGCTGTTCATAACTAGTGTACGTTTTCCTTACACCAGCATTTTTTGCATTAGCTAAAGCCCTTTTTGAAACATCAGATGCCGCAATTAAGCGACAATTCGAGAGTTTCGTTGCGTTTGTAAGATGAACTTTTCCAATGTATCCTAGACCGATTATTCCAAGGTTCAATTTGCTCATAGTTATGCGCCTTCTCAAACTATTCAAGTCCAAGTCGTCCAGCGAGCTTTAAGAGAACAACCATATCATAGGCTTTGCTCATCAACTTCTTTCGCACATCCTTCTTCGGGTATCTAGCTCTGAAATAGTCAAGAGGAACCCCAACTTGCGTGAAGGACGAGCTTCCCAAACCCTCTTTTTGGGCTAGCTGAATATACTTTATTGTTCTGGGATTCACTCCAGCGATTCTAGCTGCTGCAACATCAACAGCCACAGAATCCACTCCCGCCATCACAAGCCCAAGCCTGCAGGGACTTGCGCCTGAAACAATGTTGCCGTCAACGAGACAGAGGTCAAACTTCATTGCCTTGTTAATTGCGACAATAGCTTCGTCTAGCTTCGGATGGTACTTGAACTTCTTTGGATACGGGTTACAGCCAAAAATATTTTTTAATGCACATGTGATTTTGATTTTGTCAAGGCTGTATTTTATTTTAGTCACGTTAATCTTTAGATCCGCGTCTTTAATGGTGTGCGGAACCATAAGGTTGAACGACTGACCGCCTGCAGTAACTTTCACATTATCATATTTGTCCTCTGAGAGATTCACAAGGCTCACATTATATTTTTGTGCAAGTTTTTCATAGCCAAGAAACTTGAATGCATGCTTACACTTCATTGCTGAAGCATCTGATTCCACAATCGAAATTTTAGGGTTAGAGGTTGTATTCTTGCGGATTACGTCTATCAGAGCCCCTACAAATTTGGGATCAGTGGTCTGTCCTATTGAGCTATCCCAATAGTAGCACATATTTGCTTTTATAACAATTTTCTGAGCATCTTTCTGAAACTTGAAACCTATCAGTTTGAGAGATTCCTCTATGGCATTTGCAACCTCGTTGCCTCTAATTTTCACGAAGCTAACCAAACTCATAAGATTCGCCCATTCAAGACCATAACAACAATTCTCTAGACTACTTTGCATCAGTTCTTTTTATATGTTGACTCAACATACTCAAGAAATAGCTTCATAAATCTTTCAGAGTAGCTTTTCTGAGAGAAACGTTCCGCCATTTTCATCATCTCTTTCTCCACTTTAGGAGACCATTCGCAAACAGCTCTGTCTATTTTTTCCGCTGCTTCTCGTAGAGTTTCATATCTGTATTGTCCAGGAACAAATTCTGGTGCCCCTCCTATGTTATGAACAATTAAAAAACTCCAGTTCCATAGCTTCAGTACTGTTATTTTAAAAAATGCAGATTTTTGTGGTCTTCCTTCATGCACAGCACCGAATGGAATAACTTCAATTCTTATTCTATCCTCATTGCGAGTAATTAATGCTAATCTAGTACTCAAAGGCGCCTCTTTTGACTATTATGTCTTCGCAATCCACATTTTAATAAAATGTGTTCCTTTCAAAGTTTCGAGACTTCATTGCTGAAATATCACTAGGATACTTTTGCGTAGTACACTATGGTCACGCTGTGAAATACAGGTGTTTTTTGAGTGTTAGTTGTTTGAAGTATGACGCGGTACTGGATATATCTTCCTGCTGGGCTTGTGATTGTTTGATTTGAGGAAATGTAAAAATCAGACCATTCGCTCCATGTTGTGTCTGGTGTTGAGGAGTTTCCTGTTCTCGTTTGAATCATGATGTTTGTTTCGGATGGTAGTGTTGCTGTCCAGTTGATGGTTTCCCACACTGTGACAAAGCCTGCATCAAATGCTCTTGACGTAAGATTTCCAGAGCTTGGGAACCCTCCTTCGCCTTTTCTCACAACTACCACATCGTCTATATATGAGGTTGTAAAGCTTCCGCTTCCTCCTGGGTAGCTGTTGTCAAGATTAGGGTTGGGGTAAGTGTAGCCGCCTTGAGTCCAGCCTCCGTTTCCATATCCTTTTCCAACTATAAGCAATGTTGGTGGTCCGTTGTAGCTTGCTGGGCGGCTTACCGTTCGCAGGATAACCCACGTGATGCCGTCTATTGATCGACTGTACTGTATTGATGTTGCCGTTAATGATATTTTAACATAGTAATAGATGTTTGGTGATGCTCCTGAATAAGATGCGAAGCCTTCACTCTGAGTGGCGTAGACGTTCAAGTTTGTTATGAATTCGTTTCTTGTAATTCCAATTCCACACCAGTCGCCTGTAGCCCAGTAGAGCGCAATCATGGGACGCCATGTAGTTCCTACATCTCCACTAACTTTTATTCTTGCGGTTACGTTAAGCCACTCCGGATTAGAAGTTAAGCCTAATGATCTTTCAATGTGAGCGTATGTATGTTGGAATGCCTGAATGTTAAGTTCGCCATTAGTTTCTTCTATAGTGTTTCCTGCCATGGCTTTGGCATCATCTGCGCAGAGCCACGGATAAGGTGAACTGTTCGCGGTTGTGCCTTTTAATCCGTCTACTGCACGATTTGAATAGTAATTTGCGTTAGGCCATTGACTTGATGCTGTTGTCGGCTTGTTGAGTGCAAGATTGGTTGCTGGTTGGCCGGTTTGAAAAACTTCGACTTCGTTCAAGCCTTGGGAGATTCCAGCTGTGTAGTATGATGTTATCAATATTCTGACGTATCTGGCGTTAACTGAGGTGAAAGTGTTGGTTTTTACATCGTTTATACTGTTCAGCAATGCATTGCTTGCAACAGTCGTGAAAGTGACATCGTCAGTGCTTAACTGTATCTGATAGTCTCGTGTGTAGTAATTCGGGAAGTTGCTTTGGTAAACTTTGACTGTGTCTATGCTGTAGATTGAGCCTAAGTCTATTTTGATCCATTGGCTGAGGGCCTCTGGCTTGTCTACTGTCCAGCCAGCTTCGAGAACGTTGTCATCGAAATCGTCGCGGAAGATTATGTCTTCAGTTAGTGACCTTCTTAGGATTATATCACCATCAGACGAGTTAATTGTGGTCGTTTCTACGTTGTATTTTGTGCCTGTGTTGAAGTCTGATATTGTTGTCTGCATCCAAGTCATTATGCGGACAAGTACAAGATTTACCGTTGTGCTCGAGTTGCGTGTCACTATAATGTTGCTTAATGTGTTGCTCTTGTGATTTGGTGCAGACGCCGTAATGTTATAGATTCCTGCAGGGATTTTTGTTATTATGTAATAGCCGCTAGCGTTGGTTGTGCTCGAGTAGAGTGCTCCTGCTTTCACTGTTGCGCCCGCGATTGGTGTTCTTGTAATAACATCGATGACTGTTCCTTCGATGATGCCTGGCATCGGCGTAAGCGCAAAATCTAATGTAATTATCGTATTTTGCGTGACGACAATGTCTGTTTGAATTTTACTGAAGTAACCTGTGGCTGATGCTGTGACGTTATATGCTCCTATAGGCACTTCAATAGTGTACGTTCCGTCAATAAACGTGAAGTTATACAGGATGCCAGCAGTTACCATAGCTCCAACAATTGGGTTTCCCGTGCTATAGTCGCTGACTGTTCCTTGGATTATTCCTTTTGGACCTACATAGAGCTCGTAGGTGGCGTTGAGTATAGTATTGGCTGCTAAGGATATTGTTCGTGTGCGATTGGTGGAATTGTCTTCCCACTGCTTGAAGTTGTAGACTTCTGTTCCAACATTCCATGTGGAGGGCATTGTAACCTTATAGGAAGATTCTGCTAAGCTTTGCGTCCAACTGGTAGCATGAGCCAAGTTGTCTAGGGTGAAAGTTATTCCCTTTATTGGATTTGAGTCAACTGTTAACATGTGCATTCTCGGGAAGACGGAGACAATGCCGTTCACAAGGAGGTTATCACTAATGTTCCCTTCTCCTTGAACAGCTGGAACTTCCGCCGATAGTGTGAAGTTGCCAGTGCTTGATGTGAGCCAATTGAGGCTTACTGTCATGTTTGATTTGGAAAGTAGGATCAGATCATTTTTCATGTCAAATATTATATCATTGCATTTACCAATGACTGCTATGTTTTCGTCAAAGTCGCCATTGTTTTTTATGGTTACATTAACCTCTACATTAGTGCCAACTTCCACAGAAGTTGATGAGGAAATAACATTCACAACAGCTACATCATGAACTAGAATCGGCTCGTAAACCCCTGTAACTGTCACAGTTTGGTTTGATTCTGCCATTACAGTTTGATTCGACGGCGTAACGTATCCAGCGACTGAACCAAAACTTACCACATAACTTCCAGGACTGATGCTGCGACTTACAGGAGCAGTTCCCCACGGAACGCCATTAACGAACACTTGACCCTTGACAGGAATTGTGTCAACCGACAGAACCGCTGTTTCTGAAAGCTGCGGCGCATATTCCTCAGTATAATCTAAACCATACGGTCCTTCCATATCAGCTCTTCCTCCCACGACATACAGTTTGTTCCGTATGACTCCACAAGCTACACCATCTCTAGCATAGAAGGCAGAGCGTTTCTGTTCCCACTGGTGCGTTAAAGGATCATAGACGAAAGTTGTATGATGAAAATCAAAATCATCTAAGCCGTGAGTTACAATGATTTTTCCGTCGATTACTGGATTCTCTCGAGTGGCTCCATAAAGATGATGCGGCATAGGCGTTTCTGTGTGCCAACTATCAGTCGCTGGATCATAAACCTCGTTTGCGTTTGAGGCTCCCCATTCGTATATTGTGCAGCCGCCGATCACGTAGATTTTATCATTTACTACTGCGCATGTTCCCCAAGTCCGCGGCGTTGGCACTTCCGCTTTCTCAACATAGCTGTCTGTAGAAGGGTCATATATATAATGATATTGCGCATAAAATAGATGAATCTTATCACCGTATCGAACACCCATCAGCCCTTGCTGAGCTATGC
>Ga0129301_1001454_pt1 | contig 11435 bp, 15 predicted proteins | sample ConPoolayeHmetaG_FD_94489 | JGI IMG/M metagenome (GOLD analysis project Ga0129301, IMG submission 94489) | Hot spring microbial mat communities from California, USA to study Microbial Dark Matter (Phase II) - Cone Pool mat layer H metaG ...
GTACAAATTTGCATAAGCTTCTACCTCTCTGACCAATATTTGCATGTCTGAGACAAGCCCCCAGCATGCGATGCCTATTTGATCTGTGATTTTGAAGACTTTTTTTCCGCCTTTGCTAACTATCATGTAACCGTATGATACTCTTTTTTCGGAGGCTAGGATTACTCCGTCTTTGTAGACTAGGCCTATCGTGGTTGCTCCTGGAAGCCACATGTAGCCTCCTTGTTGCGCTTGGTTTTCCATGGTTTGCACCTTTCTCGTTTTTATACGTGGACAAATTATTAAACTTAATGTTTGAATGGCGTGTTGATGGTGAAGCAGTTTTGATAGAGGTTTTTGTGAAGAAAGTTGAGGATGTTTGGTTTGGGGTAACTTGTGATACTGCAAATGAAAGGGTCTACGCTACAAACTTTGGCTCTGCGGAAGAACATGTTTTACAAGGACTGATAAAATCCATCCCAAGAATGTGCAGTATCAAAAGTTGGAAAAAGCTCTTTTTGCAGAGCGTGTATCTTCATTTTTGAAGAATGTTTATGATGGAAAGGATGCTTTGAACAGTTTTTCACTCACGACAGAGCACCTGTCGGGTTATACACAGAAAGTGCTTAAAGCAACTTGCTTGATTCCGCTAGGCTACGCGACGTTTTATGGCGCTGTAGCCAATGTTGTAGGCGGAAGCCCGAGAGCTGTTGGGAGAGTTATGGCTTTGAATCCATTTCCACCTGTTGTTCCTTGCCATCGTGTTGTCGGCTCAGACTTAGGTTTGGTTGGGTATGGCGGAGGCTTGGATAAGAAGCTTGCTTTTTGAGGCGGGAAAGAAAAGGTTATTCTGAGAAACGGTAAATTGCTGTTGATGAAAAGAAGTTACATGTATTTCCAGTAGAGTTTGTGTTGGCGAGAGTGGAAAAGAAGAGTAAACGTTAATTCTTTTTTAGCACATTACTGTTCTCATCAGAAGGGTTTCGTATGGTTAAGCGTGGGCTTTATGTTGGTCGTTTTCAGCCGTTTCATTTAGGGCATCTTGATGCGATTAAGTATGTTTTGGGAAAAGTTGCCGAGCTAGTAATCGTTATTGGAAGTGCTCAATATAGCCATACTGTTCGGGACCCGTTTACTGCTGGTGAGAGGTTGATGATGATTCGCAGGGCTTTGGTTGAGGCTGGTGTTGATGATTCTCGTGTTTGGTTTGTGCCTGTGCCTGATGTGCATTTGCATATGATGTGGGTTTCGGCGCTTAAGGGTTATACGCCAAGTTTTGATGTTGTGTATTCTAATGAGCCTTTGACTCGTAGGCTTTTTATGGAGGCTGGTTATGTGGTTAAGGCTATTCCTTATTTTGAGAGGAAGCTCTATTCTTCTACGGTGGTTAGGGAGAAGATGCTTAAGGATAAGAGTTGGACGGAGCTTGTTCCAAAAAGTGTTGCGGCTTTTATTAAAGAGATTGATGGGGTTAATAGGATTCGGGATTTGACGAAGAGTGATAAGGTTTAGGCTGGTGTTTGCGAGAAACGCTGATAACGTTTTCTAGTATGATTTAAACATGGTTGTTGAGGCTTCCTCTATAGTCTCATACGGTGAAAAATTTCGTTAGTTGGACTATTTTGCTTTCTCTAGGGCTCTACCCCCTCTCTGGGTGTTTATACATTTTGTTTAAATGTGCATGGAAAAGGGCTTGGGGTATCGATTTTAGGAACTTTTAGGCTTTTAATTTTGATACTTTCTCTAGGTTTGAGCGTTTCACGAATATTAGAGTTCGAATATAGTTGTTGGTTTGGTTGCTAGTCAGAGGAAAGGGTGAGTGCTGATGCTTTAGTGAGCAGAATGTTAGAGAGCGTTAAATCTGGCTGCGAGGATGGAAAAGAGTTATCTGAAGAGTAAGCAGTGTCAAGTTCATGGCGTAAAGGAAAATGTTTGTAAAGTTTTGCGGGATGTTGTGACGTTCATTTCTTCTTCGAATGAGTTTAACATGATGAGTTCTTGAAAGTCTAGGAAACAGTATCCTGTTGCTTTCACGCGGAAGGTTATGGTTGCTATCGTTCCGTTGCCTGTCGCTCCAGGTATGTCCTTCAAAAGTGTGCAGTTGACTTGCAGTGTTCCAGCTGCGTTGTTTATTGTTGGATTTGTGAAAAGTGTTTCTCCTTGGTTTTCGAGAAAAGAGCCTTCTTTAATTTCTATTGCTTCTAGTATTGTGGAAGTCCAGTTCAGCTTGAATCTCCATCTGTAAAGGTCTGCGATGTTGGAGACGTTTATGCTGATGGTGACGTTTTTGCCGACGAAGCCTACGTCTGGATTTGAATGCATGTTGACTGTTGCATGTGTGGGTTTGTATCTTAATCTTATTATGCTGATATGAGTGTTGTCTGTGGTGTTGCTTTCGTTTGGAACGGTTGTGCATTGTGCTTTCATGTAATAGTTGGCTGGAACTGCGTTAGAGGTGTTCCAGATGTAGATTAGGCTTATCTCTGCGTCTGATTTTAGTGCTGTGACTGTTTTTGTTCCTAGCGAGGTTGTGTTGTAGTATGCGGTTACGTTGAAGGTTTCGTTTTGCGTTCCCGTATTCTTTACGGTGACTGTTATGTTAGTGACAGTTCCGATGTATATGTTAGTTTGTGGAAGTGTGACGCTAGTGATTGCGATATTGCGTGATGGAAAAAAGTAGTTAAAGTTCATAATGAAGTAGACAATTGCTACTGAGATAATGATGATAGGAAGAATTGCAATGACGAGTTTCTTCTTCATTTTGGACAACCAGCAAATAGTAGATGTTAGTCTTCTTTAAAAATCTGTTCAGTTTTTAAACGCTAAGAACATTGTTTTTGTAGCTGGAAACTTGAGCTCGACAGAGGCTCGTTCCATAATTCATAAAAACGAGCAAGGGAACAGCATTAATGGTTAATCAGCTTGGCTCGCTTCCGATTCATCCTATTGCTGTTTTTTTGCGTTTCGCTAGTTTTTCTTCCAACAACTCAAACGAATGAAGATTTCAAAACGCACCAGTGTCGATTATGGGGAATGACAGCAGCAGATGTTTTGCCAGAAGCTGTGGTCTACGACCACCTGATAAACCTACCAAACTCGCTGAAAAACTTAGGTGCCTACAACCCTAACGGATGGGGGCTAGCCTACTACAACAATGACGGGCTAACTGCATTACGAGGCAAACCACCCGCAAACACTGACCAGAATTTCACCTTAGCCGTACAGAAAATAGCTGAAAGCAGCGCTTCAATTGCTGTGGGTCATGTTAGACTGGCAACTTCAGGAGCCATAAACATTCCCAACCCTCATCCTTTTGTTCGAGATAAGGGAGGAAAATTTTGGGCTTTTGGACACAATGGAGGACTCGATAAAAATAAGCTAAAGACGCTTATTGGAGCAGAGTATTTGGCGGATAACCCCCCGACTGTCGGCAGCAACTGGGACGACCCGAATGTTGTGGATTCCGACCTTTACATGCTTTATGTTATGAAGTGTATTGAAGAAAATGGCTGGAATGTGATTTCTGGAATAGCAAAGGCTGTTGCAGACATCAGAGCAGTAGACTATGGAGCAATGAACTTCTTTCTCACCGATGGAGAAACATTATGGGGTTTCCGCTTAGGCTACGAACTCTACTATTATTACAATTCAACAAGCTCTTCTCAGTATTCTGCTCTTGCTTCTCAATTTCCAAAAGACACACAAGACGGCTGGATTGCGCTACAAGATTACAATTTAGTCATCCTGACAAAAGGGAACCCGCCTATCGTGATAGATAATGTAACAACCATTCCAGAATTCTCCCCCTCAACACTTTTACTTATGCTGTTATCACTAACTCTCTTAACAATCACCATACATAGAAAAAAGAAACCATACCAAAAGAGAAAAAAGACCCAACTCACTTAACTCTGAACTTCACAATAGGCGATGACACCAAAATGCTCATCTCACAAATTCAAAAAGACATCTATCTGCTGGACTTGGAAACCGCAGAAATAAAAAATTTCATCGCAAGCTACATTCTAAAAGGAAAACAAGCTATTATAGTTGAAACAGGACCTACCTCTTCAATACCCAACCTGCTCTTAGGCTTAAAGGAGCTAAACATAAAACCAGAAGAAGTGGCTTATGTCGCAGTTTCTCACGTCCACCTAGACCACGGCGGAGGCGCTGGAACTTTACTTAAGCACTTGCCCAAAGCCAAGGTCGTGGTTCATCCACGCGGCGCCCCTCATTTGGCGAATCCGCAGAAGCTCTGGCAACAGTCCCAGCAAGTTCTTGGAAAAATAACCGAATTTTACGACAAGCCTGAACCCGTGCAAAAAGACAGAATCATCCCTGCCGCGGATGGCACAGTTCTTGATGTGGGAAATGGCACCAAGCTTAAGGTTGTAGAGACTCTAGGACACGCATCACACCACCTAAGCTATTATGAACCACTAAACAGTGGACTGTTTCCAGGAGATGCCGCCGGCATTTATCTAAACGAAATCGACGTAATCGTTCCTACAACACCATCACCCCTGCGCTTAGACATAGCACTAGCCTCACTTGACAAGATGATTAGTCTAAAACCCAAGTTCCTATACTATAGCCATTTTGGCAAAGCCTCTAACGCAGTAGAAAAACTTGAAGCCTACGTGCAACAGATGAAACTCTGGGCTAAAATCGCCAAGCAAGGAGTCCAAGCTAAAGAAAGCCTAAGCAACACAGCCAAAAAAATAGCTGAAAGCGACCCAGCAATACAGAAAGCCCAGCAATACATCAAAAACCACCCAGTCTTAAGCGAAACTGTACTGAACGAAAGCGTCCAAGGCTTCATCGATTTTATAGAAAAGTTTGAAATCCACCTTGATTAAGGAAAATTCATAATTGTTTATATTCCGCTGTTCTCCTCTTCTGTTAGGATAGGTGAAACACCAATGGGCGAAGGCGAAAGTCGAGCTCCAGCAGAACGGGTTCCACTGGAAAAAATCGATGAATACTCGTGGCGCATTCCTCAATACAAGTCAGGCATGCGGGTTCCAGGCATTGTTTTTGCTAACAAAGAACTGCTGGAAAAGATGCAAACAGACAGAACACTAGAGCAGTGCGTAAATGTAGCCCATCTGCCTGGCATCTATAAACACTCTATAACTCTGCCCGACGGACATGAAGGCTACGGTTTTCCAATAGGCGGAGTAGCTGCTACAGATTATAATGAAGGCGTAATCAGTCCAGGCGGAGTTGGCTACGACATCAACTGCGGAGTCCGCCTATTGACAACGAACCTTTCAGAACAAGACGTTAAGCAAAAGCTTGCTGATTTAGCAAGCGTGATTTTTGATAACGTCCCATGCGGGCTTGGCAGCCGCCGTAAGGATTTCAAGGTAACCCTTTCCGATTTAGATAGACTCACTATGGAAGGCGTTCAATGGGCTATTGACAAAGGGCTCGGCTGGCATGAGGATGGAGAACATTGTGAAGAGCACGGATGCATGAAGAATGCTAACTTTGATAAAGTTTCTTCCAACGCCAAAAACAGAGGCTTAACTCAGATTGGCACTCTTGGTTCTGGAAACCACTTTCTCGAAATCCAAAAAGTAGACAAGATCTTTGATACAACAGTTGCGAAGGCTTTCGGCATCCTTGACGAAGGACAAGTAACCGTTATGATTCATTGCGGCTCACGCGGCTTTGGGCATCAAATATGCTCCGACTATCTGCGAGTAATGGAGCGCGCCGTCTACAAGTATAAGCTCGCTTTACCAGACAGGGAGCTTGCTTGCGCCCCAGGCAACAGCAACGAAGCTGAAGATTATTACTCGGCAATGGCATGTGCCGTGAACTATGCTTTCGTGAACCGCCAAGCAATTATGCACTGGGTTAGGCAGAGTTTCCAGAAAGTATACGGAGAGGACGCAGAAACATTTGGACTGAAGCTTGTTTATGATGTTGCTCACAACATTGCAAAAATAGAGAATCATAAGATTAACGGAGACACGCGAAAAGTTTGGGTTCACAGAAAAGGCGCAACCCGAGCCTTTCCGCCGGGAAGCCCAGAAGTTCCGGCTGATTACAGAAGCGTTGGACAACCTGTTCTGATTCCTGGAAGTATGGGAACAAGCTCATGGCTCATGGTTGGAACAGAGAAGGCGATGCAAATCAGCTTTGGCTCAACAGCACACGGTGCTGGACGCATGATGAGTCGAAGTGCTGCTAAGAAACGATTCTGGGGCGATGACGTAAAACGGTCTCTAGGACAGCGCGGCATCATAGTCAGAGCGGCAAGCGCTATTGTTTTAGCCGAAGAAGCTGACCCAGCCTATAAGAGTGTGGACATGGTTGCAGAAGTAAGCCACAAAGTCGGCATCGCCACTAAGGTTGCCAGACTTGTTCCTTTGGCTGTTGTAAAAGGCTGACCCGTTTCCGCCTCTTTCTCGTCCTTCTCTGCAGCTCCAACTCCTCAGTCGTGTACGCCTTTTGTAACTCTTTCAAGTACCATGTTCTTTCTCTCGAGTAGTGAACGCTCACAGCTATTCCTAAAGTAAAAAGCACTAAACCTGTAGATGTCAGCGTCAAGCCTAAAAGACTGTAAGGATGCGAGGTTAAATGATAAGGTATTATAAAAGCCCACTCAGGATTTTGTACAGTGACTACTGTTTCAATAAGCCCTCCTATGAAGAATATAGAGCCCACTACTGTAACGAAGTATCCTATTGTTTCGTTGTGTCTGGATTCTTCTGCTTTCTCGTGCAGGTATTCGCTGAAAAGCATCGGATTTCACAGTTTGAAAACAAAGGCACATGTTTAAGGCTTATTGCAAATTTCGAATACTTGTTGTAGAAAGGCTGACGGAAAACCTCTATATCCCGCCTAACAAATAATATCAATCTGTTATCCTACTTTCGTGATGTCTTTGAAAGACGAATGCAAACTCTGCGGTCGAGTTCTCTCATACAGCTATCTAAGAAGATGCCAATGTTGTGGACAATTATTCTGCAGAGACTGCATGGTGCCAGACATATCAACAGGCGACTACTCCAAAATGCTATGTCTAAACTGCGCAAGACGCATAGTTTCCCCAAACCCAACATCCAAATACAGCGGGCTCACAAGATACTTAAAGTTTAGAGGCAGCTTCACAAATATCGTCGAGCTTTCTTTCGCCAAAATCGACGGAATCATCAAAGATAATCTTCCCATGGCAGCCTACCGCAACGAGCAATGGTGGAGCAACTCACCCATCAACGTTCATGCAAAAGGTTGGCTAGACGCCGGCTGGAAAGTTCAAGAAGTAAACCTAAAAGAAGGCCACGTGACTTTCAAAAAAATGCAAGCTGTCTCAGCTAAAGACTCAAAGAAAAAAAGAGATTCTAATAGCCAAATCAAGAAGCCCTTTACCCCAGCCCATGTCCAACTGTTGAAGCACAAAGAGCCATCCAAAACTAAACTATCAAAGCTTTATGCGCGAATAAAAAATTTGGAGCGCGATCGCTCTTCGCCACCAGCTTACCGTGGAAGCCTAAAGTCTAAACATCGGTATGAGAAGCGCATGTTCAAGAGCGATAAGAAACCGCAATAGTTTTATCAAAAACAGTTTCTATCATAGCATACTTGCATGGGTGTGCGGTCGTCGTCTAGACTGGTTTAGGACACAAGCCTTCCAAGCTTGCGATCCCGGGTTCAAATCCCGGCGACCGCATCATTGTATGAATGTGTTATTTTCAGTAGCTTTTTAGGTGATTGCGCTTTTTGTATTTAATGATTGCTTTGATGTTATGAAAATGGTGCATCTATAATTGTATCAAAAGATGTTTCAAAAATCTAATATAGCAGTCAATTGATAAGCTTCTTTGTAGAAGGAAATTGTTGCGAAAAACAACTGCTATGATAATATTGGTTTTCTTATTGTCAACAGTATTCTTGATGTTTAACATCAGACCTGCAAAGACTGAAACGGGAATTGGCGAAGCAACGATTTACGTTTCTCCTCAACTTAGCAACTTCACGTCGCCTCTGATGTATATTGGCAATTCATTCACCGTGACGGTTCGTGTTAGCAGCTATACGCATGTTGCTGCATGGCAAGTTAAACTCTTATATAACAGCGAGCAACTGCGCACAAGCATAAGTAGCGTATCTTATGCGTCAGACTTCATATTTCCACCCCATACCTATGTAATAATTACTCCAGATACACGCAGCTACAACAGCACGCACAATTATGTTATTATGGCATCAGCTACGTATGGTGCAGTAGAATATGAGGGTGCAGACGCTGGGTTAGTAGCTGTTAGCTTTTTCATAAAGAAGACTCCAAGTTTGGGAGAAACTTTCTTCACTATTCTGGCTAGAGCCGATAGATACGTGGACTATAGACACGGATTTGAACGAAAACGCTGAGACTCTGTTTGATGGGTATTACCAAATCAGTGGCGGCGGAACTGGACCATGACCGATAACAATTACGCCTACTCTAGTTCTTCTGGAAGGCGCAGCGGAATGGGCTGCTGGCAGCGGCAAGCGTGCACTTTATGTTGATTGGTACAGCAATTGGCTTGCGCATCACGAAACAGATGGCACGGATTGGGGTCCATGGCCGGAAGAGCAGGAGATGCAGAACTGGACTTTTTCGTTGGAATACTCACTGAATGTGTCCGGCTTCAGCGTGGAGCTTGCAGGTGACATTCCAGAGGATTTGAGTGGTTATTATTTTGTGGTGATCTTTGCGTATTTGGCTGTTGAGCCAAGACATTGTTCGCTGATTCGAGATTACATTGCTAGCAGTGGAGGAGTTGTTCTTCTCGCGGGTGTTCCAGAGTATTTTAGATGTTATTGTAAGGATCGGGGGACATACTTGTGCCCAACAGATCCGCAGAGCGTTTATATGGAGGAATGGTTTGGAACTGAATACCACGTTAACACTGGCGGTTCTGCTTATGTTTCTGTGGATAATCCATTTGACACTGGATTCTGGGCTAGTGATGTTATCATTTCTGGATGCGGGGGTAGCAGCGCTGCGATAGTGGATGGTGATATTGGTGTTGTGGCTCAATGGGATGATGATGCAGTTTTCGCATTCACTCGAGAGTATGGTCAAGGTCGGCTTTATTATCAAGCGACGTTTGAGTGTTTAGACCTGCCATCTGTGTGGATAAAAGGCGATGTTAATGGTGATTTGAAGGTTGATAGTAGAGATGTTGCGATAGTGGCTAAAGCTTTCAACACTAGACCCGACAGCCCGCTTTGGGACGCTAGAGCAGACTTCGATGGTAACTTTGCTGTGGATGGAAAAGACGTAGCTATCATCGCCAAATACTATAATGTTCACGTCTAGTAGCCTATGAAAGACTAGTGTGCTGTGACTATCTAACACTGGCTTCTTTCAATATTTGTAATGTTAATTTTCTTTAGAACAATTTTTATGAAGGCAATATCTCGAATTTTTCCAGCACAGAATCAAAAAACTGAGCGATTTGTAAGCCTACTGAAAGACCGAGAAGGAGACTTTTAAGACTGACTGAGTAATAATGTGCTGCGAAAGGCTCAAAATTCTTTTTCAATTCTAACCAGATGTGGAAATTTTCGACTTCTATTTCCACTTCAGTCTCAATTTCTCTTCTAGTTGGCGTGTCAGCTTTTTCGTAGACGTCTCTCCGTGTCTTGATGGTTTCAGCGATAGGCTTCTGGCTATATTCTTCGTACAGTGCGAAGACTCTTGGCTGAGCTTTCGGGGTTTCTTGTGTTTTGATTTGGGCTGTGAATTCTTCGGTTTTTGTTTGCATAAGACAAGGGTTTCTGGTGTTGGAATATCTTGTTTGTGAAGGCTTAGTTCATATTAGAAATTCATGTAGAGCTATTCCGTAAAAAATTTAGGTGTTTTGGCTAAATTATTTTAAGAGTAATGTGGTATTCTTTTGGCGGTAATTGCGGTTGTCTGGTTCGACTGTGAAGAAGGAAAAGTGGTTTAAGGAAAGGGAAAGAACGAAATCTGGAAGATGGAGAAAGAAGCGTTCTGATGCGGGTAAATCAAGAAAAGGGAAGCATAGTGTTGCAAAGGTTGTTCTTGGAATACTGGTTGTTCTAGTGCTTGTGTTCTTTGTAATATACTATTTATTTCCAGAACTGTTAGGGCTTAAAAAATAGTCATTCTTGAGCCAGTTGTCTTGTTAACAAACTTATGGTTTCGGCAAATTTTCTCATTTGCTCTTTTTTTCCTTGTGTGCTATCGTCAAAAAGCTCAAGCACGGTTTTGCTTTCTTTGTAGAAAAGCATTGCTTTTTCCAACTTGCCGTGTTTTTTCATTTTTTCTTCTATTGTTGTCAAATTCATGAAGTGCAGGATTTTTCCTCTCTTGTCTAGGCTTTCAGTGTTGACATGCAACGTTTGAAAATTGTTCACATAATCCATATTGCTTCTGATTAGGGCGTCGGTTTCCATGACATCATCGTGTCCAGCTACTATGAACTTTGCATTTCCACTTGCTAATTGAACAGAGTCTTCGGTCTAAAACGGTGCAAATACTCCGATGAACACAAACCAAGCGAGCAATGTTTTAGCTACAAAGCTGAGAATAATGTAGACTCTTTCGCCGTAAAGGTAGTCTTTCCAGCGTCCAACGCCTTTATATTGAAGAACCATGTTTAAAGCGAAAATGTTGAACATAACGAAATATATGAAGAAAATTGCGTAAACAAATGCTGGCGGATTCGTACCTGTAGACGTGATTGCTGCAACGAAATAGGCGAACATTACAATCCATGGGATTCCACCAGAAACACATCCTAGAATGAAAGGTGACCACACAGTCTTTTCGGTTGTCTGATTCATAACTTCCATCAAATACCCAAACATAATCATCATCGCATTAAGAACAAAAATCATCACCAGCGACCAGAAATCCCAGACACCAACAAACATAGCTATAAGTACAATCATTATCGAACTTGATAAGGCATATTCATACCAACGGTAAGGATTCATTCCCTTCTTAAGATTTTCAACGTAATTTTGGTTTTTTGGAAATGCAATAATGAAATGAGCTAATGCTGAAATGAGCGGAAATGAAGCAACTATAACGCCCAAATAACTCGCTGTAAAAAGTATCTGAGGATCAGGATAGACATTGAATGGCACTTTGCTGATGTCAAATTTTAAATAAAACGTGTATATGGGCTGATTCCACTCTAAGAGGAAACCCAAAACCATCATTAAAACCGCGTTGATAAGATGGAGAATGCCTGCGCCAATATTTAACCGTCTTAAACCAGCAAACGAAATAGAAGATTCCGTAATGATTTTTTGTCTTTCTTTATAACTCATGAAGTAAGATTATTATTGTTAAATCTTTATAAGATTTTGCAGCACGAGTTCTTCAAGAGTTAACTAAACTTTTACAGTGACTAACAGAACAAGGAGTTCATGAAACACTCTTAAACTAGCATATATAAAAAGGGCTAAAAAGCTCAAAC
>Ga0129301_1001457_pt1 | contig 11431 bp, 11 predicted proteins | sample ConPoolayeHmetaG_FD_94489 | JGI IMG/M metagenome (GOLD analysis project Ga0129301, IMG submission 94489) | Hot spring microbial mat communities from California, USA to study Microbial Dark Matter (Phase II) - Cone Pool mat layer H metaG ...
GAATTAACCACTTCCGAGGGGGAACCCATTAACGCCGTGTACGGTTTTGCTTCGATGCTGGTCTCCTTAGCCCAGGGTTGAAGATCCTGGGCTAAGGAGACCAGCATCGAAGCAAAACCGTACACGGCGTTAATGGGTTCCCCCTCGGAAGTGGTTAATTCCATCGGATAAGCGTAAAAAGCCCGGTGGAAGAAGTTTTGAGTATCGACAAGGATGAGGCGATTCATGGCAAAAATAATAAAAACTCGGTAGCTCAAACGGTCCGCCCCGACCCCAACCCGTTAGATATTACCAACGCTATGACCTAGTATTGCGGGCATCTTTGCCCGCGGCGATCAGCCGCTGAAACTCTTCCTCCTCCAGAGTTTCCTTCTCCAGGAGAGCGGCGGCAACCCGATCCAGCTTAACCCGATTCTTGCTCAAGAGCTTCTTTGCTTGAGCATAGGCGGCATTCAAAATCCGCATTACTTCTCGATCAACGCGGTTAGAAGTTTCCTCCGAAAGGTAGTTGCCCGGCTCCCGCAGAACTCCATACCACTCCATCTCACCAAAAGTGAGCGAAACTGGCCCCAAACTGGACATCCCAAGCTCGGAAACCATTCTCCGCGCGATCGCGGTTGCCTGGGCCAAATCGGAGGAGGCACCCGCACTAAACTCGTTGAAGATTAGCTCTTCAGCCGCCCGACCCCCCAACAACCCCGTGATCCGCTCTAACAGCTCGGTCTGGGTGTGCTGATAACGATCGGCCGCGGGAGGGATCTCGGTATAACCCAATGCCAGCCCCCGAGAGACAATCGAAACGCGGTGGACTGGATCCATGTGGGGAAGAACCGAAGCCACGATCGCGTGTCCGGCTTCGTGATAAGCCGTCAACCGGCGCTCCTGGGGAGACTGCAGGCGCTTCTTCTCCGGCCCCAGCTTGACCTTAGTGGCGGCCTCCTCCAAATCCGGCATTCCAATCGCCTTCTTGTTAAGCCGGGCAGCCAGAATCGCGGCCTCGTTAAGCATATTTTCAATGTCCGCCCCCGAGAAGCCAACCGTTCGTTTCGCCACTTTCTCGAGATCCACATCCGGCCCCATCGGCTTACCCCGCATGTGGATCTTGACAATGTCTTTGCGCCCCTCAATGTCCGGAAGGTCCAGCACCACCCGCCGGTCGAATCGGCCCGGGCGAGTCAAGGCGGGGTCCAAAAGCTCCGGGCGATTCGTTGCCGCTAACACGATTACGTTGTCAGAGGGGGTAAATCCATCCATCTCGGTGAGAATTTGATTAAGAGTTTGCTCTCTCTCCTCGTGCCCGCCGGTAATCCCCATCCCCCGCTGGCGACCGATCGATTCAATTTCATCAATGAAGATAATCGAAGGCGCGCTCCGCTTGGCGGTGTCAAAAAGGTCCCGTACTCGGGCCGCTCCCACTCCGACTAGCATCTCCATAAACTCTGAGCCCGACATCGAGTAGAACGGAACATGGGCCTCCCCCGCTACCGCCCGCGCTAAAAGGGTCTTCCCGGTTCCGGCCGGACCAACCAGCAACACTCCCTTCGGAATCCGCGCCCCCAAGGCACGGTACTTGCCCGGATTTTTGAGAAAATCCACCACCTCCAGCAGCTCTTGCTTAGCCTCGTCCACGCCAGCCACATCGTTGAAAGTCACCCCCGGCTTCCGCCCCCGCTCAAAAAGAACTGCCCGAGAGCGGCCGAAAGAAAGAATATCCGCCGTCCCGCCGCGGGCTTGCCGAATGAAATAGAAAAAGATTAAAGCAATCAGAAAGACCGGAAGCAGACTTAACAGAATATCTCCCCAAGGCAACCCCTCGGCCACAACCACGCCGTCGGGGATGGAAGCGGGATCCGCCCCCGCCTGACTAAGAGTGGCGAGGAAGTCGGTCGCAACCTCCCGGCGGGAAACAATTTCTTCCCCCGAATTGAGCGTCACCGTTAGTTGGTTTCCGTTGACCACGACTTGCCGAACCTCGCCGTTCTTGATTTTCGTAATCACTTGGGAGATCGGCAATTCGGTTGGTCGAGAAATAGGAACCAGAAAAGACCAAGCCACTAAACCAATGAGCGCTAAAACTAGCAGAGTTTGCCAAAAATTGAATCGAGGCGGGGGCGGAGACATCGGGGCCGGCCGCATTTTTTGGGGGAACCGGTATCGTTCCATAAATTTACTCAATCCCAATTGCCTCCCTAACTTGGGACAATGTTTTTTGGGCAATTGGCAAAACTTTTCTCCTGCCTTCCTCCAGAATCTTATCTAAGTTAGCATCTTTGGCAAGCTTTTGTCGCCGATCCCGAATCGGATCCAAGAAGTCGTTCAAAACCTGGGCGAGATATTCCTTCACTTCCACATCTCCAATCGCTCCCCTTTGGTAGCGCTCTTTTAGCTCTTCTACCCGAGGGTGATTGGGATCGAACGCGTCTAGGTAGGCAAAAACCGGATTCCCCTCCAGGTGCCCAGGATCGGTTGAGCGAATTCGGGAGGGATCGGTATACATTCGCCGGACCTTCTCCCGAACTTCTCCCTCGCTATCGGAGAGCATAATCGCGTTGCCGAGAGACTTGCTCATTTTGGCCTTCCCATCGATCCCGGGCAAAACTTCGCCTCGGATCAAAGCCTCCGGCACCGGAAAAACCGCACCAAAGTTCCGATTGAAATCCCGAATAATTTCCCGAGTTACCTCCAAGTGGGAAGCCTGATCCCTCCCCACCGGCACTAACTCTCCCTTAACCAACGCGATATCCGCCGCTTGAAGAACCGGGTAGCCCAAAAGTCCAAAGGAGGGCTGGGCAATCTTCTCATCGCGCATTACTTCTTTAAGAGTCGGAACCCGCCCGAGGCGGGGAACGGTCACTAACATCCCGAAGAGGAGAGCGAGCTCGGCGACTTGGGGCACGTCGGATTGGCGGTAGAAAGTGGCCTTTTCGGGGTCGAGACCGACGGACAGGTAATCGAGCAGCAGCGCGCGGGTGTACTCTTTGATTCGGGCGGTTTTCTCCCGGCTGATTCCCCGAGTCAGGGTGTGGTAATCGGCAATTAGAATGAAAACCTCGGCCTGTCCCTGTAATTCCAAGCGGGCTTTCAGACTCCCAACATAGTGGCCCAAATGAAGGGGCCCGGTCGGTCGGTCGCCGGTCAAAACTCTTTTACCTATCCCGAGAAAAGCCGAGGGATTAGCCATAACAGAGAAATGATAACACTCATTTAATAGGCGGGAGAAGCGAACCGAGTGAGAAAAATAAAACAACGGGTGGTTTGCCGTCCGAAGCCCTGGCGAAGGGTGCTCACAAACGGAGCGATCGATCGGCGCTTGGTGGCGACGGGAGGATTCGAACCTCCGACCTAAGCTTTATGAGGGCTCCGCTCTACCCCTGAGCTACGTCGCCGACAGCCGGGTACCAGATCTACGAAGGCCGATCCTTCCGAAGCTTTGGCGAAGGAGAGTGGTTGCGGGCCCTGGAATTGAACCAGGTCCTCGTGGTTATGGGCCACGCGTGGTAACCGTTCCACCAGCCCGCTACGGCAACTTTATTATACCCCAGGTGGAAAAACCCGCTCCGAAGAGAGGGATCCAAGCCAAGAAAAAAGAATCCAATTTCTTAGTTTTCAAAGAAAAGCTGGCGCCACTGCTTCCAGTAAGGAGAAGGTTCCTCGGAGGCTGCTGCCGCTGGAGGAGCCGTTCCCTCCGAGCGAGATCCCTCGGCCGAAGTCTTCTCCTTCTCTACCCAGTCGGGCAAGACGGCGATAACCTCGCCCGGCCTAGTCAAACCCAACTGCTCCAGCGCCACTTTGTAAATAAAGTCGGCAGATTTGCGATAGGCCAGCTCCTCTTGCTTGTCTTTTAGTTTTTCCTCCAACTCGGCGACCTGCTCTCGGAGGAACCCCAGCTCATTGCTCCGCAAACGAATTTTCGAGTAGCTTAGAACGGATTGATAGAGAAAGAAACCCGATAGCAGTAGGAGGAAAAGAAAGGCAAGTTTTGTCATGGGCGGAAAAGAGCGCTGGAAAGCACTCGGTTGCTCGTTTGAACTAAATAAGGGCAGGGCATTGAAATCATTTTAGCAGAGACCTCCGCGAACGCGGCCGCCTCCAATCGGGATGAGCTCCCCGCTAAAATCCGAGGCGCAGGGCTAGTTAGGATACTTGACTTCCCTATGGGCCAGTGGTAATCTTCTTCTGAAATGATTCCGCTGCGAGAAGCGCATCAGAAATTCATCGAGCATCTAAGAGAGAAAAATCGTTCCCAGTCCACAGTTCTAGCCTACGGCAAAGATATTGATCAGCTCATAGAGTTCCTTGAGGAGCTCGAAAAAGCGCACATCGCCGAGATCACTAAAGACGACCTGGAAGCCTTTCTGGCCAAGCTACTCAAAAATGGCTACACCCCCAAGTCGGTTTCCCGGAAAACGAACGCCGTCAAAACCTTCTTTCGCTTCCTAAAAGTCAACGAGTACATCACCGACGATCCCGCTCTCCTCGTCGCACATCCCAAATTTGAGAGCAAGCCTCCCCGAATCCTTTCAGAGACCGAGTACCGGGCCCTCCGAGATGCGGTCCAAAACGATACGCGGACCTACGCTATCGTGGAAGTTCTTCTCCAAACTGGTATCCGAATTGGAGAACTATCTCGACTGAAGATGAATGATATCAAGTTCGGCAGCGGCACTCGCGCTGGGGAAATTCGCATCGCTCCTTTTAACCGCCATCCCGAAAGAAGCGTACCCCTCAACCCCCGCGCCCAAAAAGCTCTCAAGGCCTACTTAGAGGAACGGCCCGAAGTAAAGAGTGAGAACGTCTTCGTCACCCGGACCGGCAAGCCCCTTCTGGTCCGGAACATCCGGGCTACCATCAAGCGCTACTTAGAATTGGTTGGGATTGAGGACGCCACCGTCAACGACCTCCGCCACACCTTCATCGCTCACCACCTCAAGCGAGGGGCTTCGCTAGTGTTAGTCAGCAAAATTGCTGGTCACCGCCGCCTGTCGACGACTGAGAAGTACTTAGAACACATTGATATTACTGCTCCCCAGGAGAAGATGGAGATAGCGGAGCTCTAAAATCCTAAACTATCGCATGGAAAGGAGCTGGCCGCGAAAGCGGCTTTTTTAATTAATAAAGGGTTGGCTGGGTCAAAGTCGCCTAATGTGGGTGGAGAGAATCAGTATCCAGATCGAGACCAACAACCACTGCGTGGAGGCCAGCCAAATGTCACCGAAAAAAGCACCGTAGGTCGCTAATCCTAGTGCCACTAGAGAAAAAATGTCTAGGGCAACGTGAAGTTGGGAGCGATACGGATCAAGAATTTTCAATTGTTTTCACCACCTTTCTAATTTGGTAGACAGGAGAGGATTCGGGCCGCCGCCTTAAACGGCTATTCGCCTCCGGCGAATTCTCCCGCCCACCAATGGTGGGCACCCCTGGATTCGAACCAGGAACCCCCAAGGTATAAGCTTGGTGCTCTAACCATTAAGCTAGGTGCCCTCTTCCTATATTCTACCAGCGGTCATCTAACCGTAGCTCCTGGCTTAACCTCTTCCTCGGGAACAATCAGGATCGGGCGGCCATTCTCCTCCGCGGCCAGAAGCATTCCTTCGGAAGAGATTCCCCGAACCTCTTTCGGCTCCAGATTTGCCACCACGACCACGCTTTTTCCCAAGAGCTCGTAGGGCTGAAAAAACTCCTTTACCCCGGCCAGGATTGTCCGCGCTCTGCTCTCCCCCAGATCGACCTCCAATTTATAGAGCTTGTCGAGACCTTCGACCTCTTCCACGTTCCTGACCTTCCCAACGCGCAATTCAATTCTCTTAAACTCCTCAAAAGAGACGCTCATCTTTCATTACCGGCCGCAAACCACCGCGCTTACCAGTCCCCCTGCTTTATGTGGTCGGCGATGTGATTCTTCAAGTTGCGAATGTCTTCCTCGTGGCGCTTGTGAAGGTCCTCCCAGAGAGCTGCACACTGCGGACAATCTTTGGAATCCTCCTTGTAGTACTTGTCGTAGCGCCAAACGGAGTCCATCAGCTCCGAAAGCTGCTGGATCAAGTTGTGGTGATGATTAGGAGTTGTCACTATGGGAATCCACCCCCTTCCTATCTCTAGGATAACAAAAGGACGGCTTTTAATGACCGTCCTTAGGAAGAAGCTAGATTCCTAACCAGCGCTCCAATCCCATCCGGATCAAGGAAAACACCCCTCCGTACAAAGGGAGAAACCAGGTTAGAACTTCCACCGCGCACCCGACCCAAACCAGCAACAGGGCTCTCCCCCAGTATTTTCGGGAGTAAGCGAAGCGAATCACCAGTACTCCCGTAAGCACGCCCCCGACGACGAAGGTAACCAGCGTCCAAAGCGGGGAGACTTGGAGCAGATCCTCGTACCGCGAGAGCTTACTCTTGATCCAGTTGAGGACCCGGTACTCCTTCTGAGGCCGCAGGTGTGCCAGCCTCTCCCGCGCCCGATCGAACACCCTCCCCCGCAGGATCAGGAGGTAAAAGACCGTCCCCCAAACGCCATAGACTAGAAAGGCCGCCAACGCCGACCACCAGATTCCTCGGATAGCAACGAGAGGAACGAAAACAAATGCCCAAAAGCCGCGGAAACCGATGAGGTAGATCGCCAGCCAAATCGGCAGCAGGATTCGCCCCAGTCCGATCCAGAATCGGAAGGTCTTCACCGATCTTCTCCTTCCTTTTTGGTTTTGAAGAGAATTATATGGTAACCGGGGGAAAGGAGCAACAGAACCGCCCCAGTGAGCGAACAGAGATCTGCGCGCTCAACGGGGCGGTCCATCAACCGCTCCCACCCGGACCGGATGGGGAACGGTAAGTGCGATTACCCTCTCTTAAGATAAGGAAGACCGGTGCGAGGGTTCTCCTCAACCTTCATTCCGGCGGGAACCGCATCCAACGATCCGGAGCGAACATCCGGAGCGAAGTAGTAGATCGTCTGCTGCTTGCCGGTGTTCTTAAGAGTAACGGTCTTGCCGTGCAAGTAGTAGGTCCGACCGCTCTTCTTTGAAACGTGACTGTAGGCCATTAATTTTCACCCCCTCTCAAAGAAATAAAAATGCCCCCAAGGACCCGAACCCTCCTCTGGAAGGGCAGCAATTGCAATTTACAGGAAAGATATCCTGATTGTCAAGTAAGCACCCGCAATCCGCCTTGGGCGGGTGAGGCACTTACTTGCCCCCTCTCGCAAAACGAGGGCGAAACAAGAGTGCAGACGCAGGCGTTAGCCGAGGAGCACTCTCGTGGGGGCGAGCCACAAGCGGGGCCACAACAATAGCGCACTCGTAGAACTCGCCCATTACTTAAACTTTAGCGGAACGGAAACCAGGTCCAGAATCGATCCATCCCTGGGAGAGGTGTGGTAAACCTCCAGTGTCCCAAGCGAACTGGAAGTGGAAAAAGTGATCGGAATATCAAAATACCCCAGTTCCCCTGGTTCAGAAGCATTGTAGACAACGGAATCCTGGAAGAGGACCGTCCCTTCAGCCGTAACCAGCCGCACCACCAAAGTATTTTCAAAAGCGCCCCGCGCCGCACCCGCCAAACGGAAGGAGGCCTCCACCGCGTCCCCCGGCCAGGGGGTATCAAGGTAGATGTCTTTACCCCAAGGAGCCGCCGCCGTTCCTTCTATAAACTTCCAACTGGAGAGCAGCGCTTCGTAAAGGGAGAGATTTGTCGAATAGCCGTCCGGTGAGGAAAGCATCGTCACGCTGTAGGTTCGACCAAACTTCTCCAAGACCACGACCGCTCTCCGATAGTTAGGAAAAAAATTGTCATCGACTGGAAGAATCCCATCGATTCGTACGGCCGGGGAAGAATCGACCGTGGCAGTCGCGGTCACGGGATTCTTTAAGGACTGAAGCTGCTGAGCAATTACCGTCGCACTATCTTGCCGCGAAACCAAAATGGTAAAAACCCCGCCATACTCGCCTGCCTCGGGAATGGGGAAGGCATCAAACCCCACTTGGAGCTGGGAGTAGCCGAACTCCCGGTAATGCCAACCGGAGGGGTAGCAAACTTGATACCCTTGCCGAGAGTTCATATAGGTTTGACCAACACAGGTCTCTCCCTCTCCAGCCCCCTCTTTCGCTGGCCCGCCAGTAAGGGAACCCATCCACTTGGTAATCGAAGAGCGGAAATAGAAGACGGCACCGACCCCCAGCGCCACCACTAAAACAATCAGAAGGAAAAGAAGAGCTCGCTTGGGCACGCCACTATTGTCCCAAAAAAGATCTTGGGGAGCAAGGGCTTAACCAGAGCGCCGAGCTATCCCTTAACCAATTCAAACCACGCGTTCCGCGCCCTCTCGGGTTGCTCTCGCAAAGAAGGCTACCTAGTAATTTTCGCAAGCAGGACGCGTTTTAAATTGCTGTATGCTTTGAGAGCGTCAAAGATGACAAGGATAAGGAGGCCCGCCAAGCCCGCTTCCAGCCAATGCCGATAATCAATGGCAGCGGTCTCAAAGACACTTCTAGCCCCATCCCAATAGACGATAATGAGAGTCGCCGCTAAGGAAACCGCCGAAGCTCCGGCGAGATATGGATTTACAAACGGCGACCTTGTCAGCGTCGGATACCTAAAAGACCTAAAGTTGAAAGCACTCGCAATCTCGATAACGATGAGGGTTACTAAAGCGGTAGTTCGGACCTCCGAAACGCCGTAGCCCAGCAGATTAAACGAAATGTAGTAAACCGCCAGCGTAATCACCCCCATTAAAAGCCCGTTGAAAATCATCAGCTTAAAAAGGGGCCGGCTCAAGATGTGGGTGTCTTTTCTCGGCGGCTCGTCCATTACATCTTTCGAATAGGGGTTCAACCCCAGAGTAATGGCAGGAAGGTTGTCTGTGATTAAGTTCATGAAGAGGATGTGCAGGGGAAGAAGGAGAGGCGTTGCCCAACCAAAAACGGGGGCGAGAGCCGCCCCAGTGAAGATAATCAACAACTCAGAGAAATTACAGGAGAGCTGGTAACTGGCAAACTTCCGAATGTTATTGAATATCGTTCTCCCCTCCTTAACTGCGGAAACGATGGTGGCGAAATTGTCATCTTTCAAAATAAGGTCGGATACCGAACGGGTCACATCCGTTCCGCTTTTCCCCATCGCCACACCGATATGGGCTTCTTTTAGAGCGGGGGCATCATTAACCCCGTCCCCCGTCATCGTCACCACCTCCCCAAGCTCCTTAAGCGCTCGAACAATCCTCAACTTATGCTCGGGACGGACGCGAGCGAAAATAACGGTATTTTTGATCACCTGAACCAACTCCTGGTCGCTCAACTCGTCGATCTGTGAACCTACCAACGCCGCGCCTTCCAGCCCGATCTGCTTGCCAATTGAGATCGCAGTCTCTTTGCTGTCCCCAGTTATCATCTTCACCGCGATCCCTGCCGACCGGCAATCCTCCAGAGCTTCCGCCACTTCCTCCCGAGGGGCATCTTCCATTCCCACAATACCCAAGAGGACGAGATTATTCTCCGGGTACTCCTTAGTAGAGCCACTGGCGGGTTTGTAGGCTAGCATCAACGTCCTTAAAGTTTGAGAGTTCAATTTTTGGTTGACGGCGATTATTTCATCTTTTCGCCCTTTGGTGAGCTTCTTCTCCTCTCCACCAACCTTTTCTTTAGCGCACCTTTCAAGCAAAATCTCCGGCGCCCCCGCGGCAAACACCAACCTCCGACCGTCAATTTCGACCAAGCAAGACATCATCTTCCTCTCAGAGCTGAAAGGAACCTCGTGCAACCTTTTAACGTTTAGACCTTCCGGAAACACTCCCGCCTTTGCAGCGACGATCAAGAGCGCCCCCTCCGTAGGAGTTCCCAGAATTCTATACTCAGCATCCTGGCCAGTCCGCTGGATATGGGCGTTATTAGCGATTGCCGCCGCCTTTAGCAAAAAACTAAGATTTTCATCGCGGTGAGGGTCCACCTCCTCTCCCCGGTGAATAAAGCTCCCCCGTCCCACGTAACCAGAGCCAGTAACCTTATAAAACTTGTTGTTGGAAAAAATAGTCTTAACAGTCATTTCCCCTTTTGTTACTGTTCCGGTCTTATCAGCGCAGATAACGGTCGTTTCTCCTAAAGTTTCAATGATCGACATGCGGTTGACGATCGCGTTTTTTCGGGCCATTCTAACCATTCCGGTTGCCAAAGTCGTGGTCAGTACTACGGGAAAACCTTCGGGGAAAGCCGAAACAGAAAGAGCGATCGCCAAAACCATTACTTCGGTTAGCAATTGATAATTAACAATTTCGGCCCTAAAAATCATCAAACCGGCAGTCAAAAGAGAGACCGTTACCGCTACTGTCGCCATATATTTGGCAATTTGATTAACCTTTTTCTGCAAAGGCATCTCTTTTTCGGCCCGGGAAATCATCGCAGCGATCTCTCCAAAACGAGCACTCATCCCGATGTGCTGCACCCGAGCCACACATCTTCCTCGAACAATAAAAGTACCCATAAATAGCTTATTGGCGTCCTCCTTTTCCGCCTCGGAAGACTTCTTAACCTCGACGGACTCTCCGGTCAACACCGACTCGTCTACCCTAAGCTCGTTCGCTTCAAGAACCACACAATCGGCGGGTACTCTTTCGCCGCTTCCTAGAATGACAATGTCCCCTGGTACCAAATCTCTTGAAAGGATATCTTTTTCTTTTCCGTCTCTAATAACAGTGGAGAAAGGCATCATCATTCCCCGCAGGGTTTCGATGGCTTTCTCGGCCTTATATTCTTGGATAAATCCCGAAAGCACTACGGCCGCAACGACCGCAAGAATCGTACACGCAGTAACATCCTTACCGACAATAAAAGACAGGGCCGCGGCTACCAAAAGCAAATAAATAATGAAGTTCTTCCTTATTTGCCTTACCAAGATCGTGAAGGGGGTAGCCTTCCCGACCTCCTTGATTTCGTTATCGCCGTACTGCTCTTTAAGTTTTTGGGCTTCTTTCTCGGTCAAGCCTCGGATCATTAAAACAGTTTAGCAACAAAGACCGTTGGAAGGAACTGCTACCCATAATCCTATAGTGCCTATTGACAGAAGGGAACCTCACTGGTATACTTTCCTGCTGAACCTTAATAACCGAATCGGTTTGACCTCTAAGGTGGGAAGAGTTGGGCGCGGATTTCGCCGTACTCAACTCAACCCCTGATTAGGGGAACCAAAACCAAAAAAAGAAGGGAGGATGGAAGAGGGTATTACTAGGCTTGCCCAGCCCGCGCCGTAACCGAGCATCTACCAAGGAGAAAGCTGTGAAAACGAAAGGACTGCGTTTCTTTCTGGTTTTGGGTGTGCTGGCGGCCCTGTTCGCCTTCGGCGCTACGAGCGCCGGAGCCACGGGGGGAGGCGGCTACGACCTGAATGTGGACGTCGACGCCGAGTGTGAGACCTATACGGTCTCAGCCAACCCCGCGAACTGGGACGAAGAC
>Ga0129301_1001459_pt1 | contig 11423 bp, 7 predicted proteins | sample ConPoolayeHmetaG_FD_94489 | JGI IMG/M metagenome (GOLD analysis project Ga0129301, IMG submission 94489) | Hot spring microbial mat communities from California, USA to study Microbial Dark Matter (Phase II) - Cone Pool mat layer H metaG ...
GAGGCGATACAGTTCTGGTTCATAGCTCGCTGAGCAGAATCGGCTATGTTCCTGGAGGTGCCAAGACCGTAATAGGTGCTCTAATGAGAGCCATAGGTGAAGATGGTACGTTAATAGTTCCAACGATTACTGGACGGATTTCCGATTCTCCCGAGAATCCTCCATCCTTTTCTAAGAACAAGCCATCTTGGACCGGTACGATACCAGAGACATTGAGAAAAATGGAAGGAGCGTGCAGGAGCGCACATCCGACACATTCCGTAGCTTCTATTGGCAAACTGGCTGAAAAGATAACGGAGGGTCATGATGGTGCCTTAACCCCCTGCGGAAAGGGAACACCATACATGAAAGTAGCAGAACTGGAAGGCAAGATCCTTTTTCTAGGAACTACATTAGAATGCAATACAACTTTTCACTCGGCAGAAGAAATTGCGAGGCTATATTACCACCTTCAGCCCGAGCCATCTATTTGCAAGATCGATGTTGGTAAGAAGCTCGTAAAGAGAAAGATGTTTCTCCATGCCTGGGGAACTCCTAGGGTTTTTGCGGAAAAGGAAAAGGAACTGGTCAAGCTTGGTATTGCGAAGGTCGGTTATGTTGGTAGAGCAAGGAGCGTCCTGATAAACACAAAGGAGATGATCGACCATGTCCTGCAAAAGTTAGAAAAAGATCGCCTTTACCTAGTTGATGTTGAATCGATCAGTTTCGGATGCATCGATGGGTGCATCGAACTACTTCGCAAGGAAAAATTCAGATCAATGAAAATTAACTTGTTTCTTCCAAAGAAAAGTTCAGTCATTTTCTCTGGCGATCAAATTGAGTTCGATGGGGTCAAGATGGGGTTTTCAGGCAACCTAAAGCTTGAGGGAGGATTGGTTAGGATGCGATTGAGGGCTGCGAAGAGGGTAAAACTAGATGGGGGCTATAATTACTGGTTGCAATTCCGGAAGAGGAGGGGTTTGTTGGATATAGACATTATCGAACACGCAAGACATAATTCTTTCGCGATTACAGGGCCATAAGTGTATTCTAGCCCGCCTCTCTCCATCGATGTCATGTTTCCGCTCTAAGTGGAATAGGGTTAGTCCAGGCTCTCTTGTTTTCAGAGTTGACGACTTCGATCCTGATATATTTGTTAAAAAACTCTAGGCCACATTCAGCCTCTGCAATCGTACCGTTTGATGATACGGCCCTAAGCTTTCTTCCATTTCGCAGCGTGACTTTAGTCTCCGTAGCGCCATCCACTTCCTCAACTTTGACATCGCTGATGGCATCATCCATCTTTCCACTTTTCCAAGCCTCGATGATTCCTTTAATCGTTGGATAATCGAAAACGATACCGGTTCCATTGTGTGAAATCATAGACATCTGCCTTGCGCCATTGCACCTGACCCTGAGCGTCCCGCCAAGCTCAACGAGCTTTATTTTTGGACCCATGCTCGAGTAGAAGAGGCCCTCCTTTAAGGCCTTGGAGATGCTCTCCCAGTCAAATTCTTCGGCTTTAACCCATACCCATCCTCCGAAAGCATCGTAAGGAGGGTAGACATACCGGTGGGCATCATCTACCGCTATACCCTTGACCATCCGGCCAAGAGACAGGATCTGGTCCCATTGGACTACTGCGAAGCCCTTTCCGACCTCTGCTTCGCATCCCGTGTTAAACACCTCTATGCCTAAGTATCCCGTCACCGCAAGCATGTCTTCGGGCAGCAGACTGGACCAATATGGATGCGCTATGAAAGCCAAACCTCCAACATCGGAGATTGCATCTAGTGTATTCTGGACTGCTTCTGGCCCGTTCCCACTTTCCATATGCAATTCATCTTCAATCCCTACAGCCACTATGTGGTAGCTCTCGCCCGCCTTCGAGACGCCTACAGAGATTTCCTCCCCACGGATCAAAAGAACGCCTTCATCTGCATGCTCCAAGTCTGTGATCTTTCCATGGTCTGTGAAAGCGATGAAATTGTAGCCATTCTTCGCATACACTCTAGATACATCGATGGGAGAAAGGGCTCCATCTGAATTAGTTGTGTGGCAATGCAGACTTCCCTTGTACCACCTGCCTTTCGACCCGAAGTATTGGAACATTCGCTTTAGCCCTGAAAGTAAACCTATTAGACTTTTGTACGCTTGTTCCAACACCATTCCAAATGGCTGCAAGCTGAATCTTGCAACAGCGTATTCCTCTGCGTGAAAAACCGTTTATACACCACATTGTGACCATTCCGTGAAGGGTGCAAATACGATTGGGAGGTCTCTTTGGTGCCGTCTCGAAGGAAGGTCTTCCCCGAGATCTATTCTTTGGGGTCGATTACCACTCACATTTGGGCACAGAGGTTGGAGGGATAGCGTTTCTCGACGAAGATATAGAGGTGATCTCCAAGGACATAGGAAATAGCCAGTTCAAGTCGGAGTTCCAGGATGATTACACAAGGATAAGGGGGAAGCTAGGGATAGGCGTCATCAGCGATTTGGAAGAAGGTCAACCGATCAAGTTTGAGTCTAGGATCGGGACCTTCGCCCTGTGCACGACAGGTTTGGTTAGGAATGCGAGAGAGCTATACACAGAGTTGATAGAGAGCGGCACAACCCTCAAGAGGTCCAGAGTCAAGCCTGGAGGGACTGTTCCAAACCAAACAGAAATCGTTGGCGAGTTGATAAGCAAGGGCAAGAATGTGATTGATGGAATAGAGAAGATGCACGAAAGAATCGAGGGTTACGTATCCCTCCTTCTTCTCCTGAAGGAAGAGAGAAGCATATACGCGTCTGGAGATGCTTTCCCTCTGGCAATAGGAAGAAGGGGGGAGGACTGGGCTTTGGCTTCCGAAACCGCATCATTCCCGAATCTGGGATATGGTGTCTTCAAGTTTCTAAGATACCGAGAAGTAGTGTCGATAAGCGAATCGGGTATAAAGACGAGAGTGGATGCACCAAAGGGGATGAGGTTTTGCCCTTTCCTACATGTATACTACGGTTTTCCAGCTTCTGACTATTATGGCATAAATGCAGAGGTTGTGAGGGAAAGGTGCGGCGGTTTCCTCGCTGAGAAAGATGATGTAGAAGCGGACCTGGTACTAGGGATAGCAGACTCAGGTTTCGCGCATGCTGTAGGATATGTCAAGAGGAAGATAGAACTTGCCAAAGGGAAGATAAGCAAAGCTCTGGATCAATATCGTTCTGGGAAAATAGACATGGATGAGCTGGAAGTAACTGTGAAGAAGGTCCTAGGATCGCTTCCTCCTTTGAGGCGACCTCTTGTGAAGTATACGCCAGGCTGGGACAGGTCATATATTCCACCGACACAGGACAAAAGGGAGCTCATAGCAAAGCACAAGCAGATACCAAATCCGCAGATGATAAGGGACATGAGCATTGTTTTGATAGACGACTCGATAAGGAGGGGCACTCAGCTCCGTGATCTGTTGAGGGAGAAAATCATGCCACATGGTCCGAAGGAGGTCCATGGAAGGATAGCCTCCCCTCCCCAGATGTTCCCATGCATACTAGACCTTTCGACAAAGAATCAAGATCTGGCTACACATAAAGCCATCGCGAGGCTCGAAGGGAGGATCGTGGAGAATATCAAAGAGTACATGGATCCGAAAGGTCGGAAGTTTGAGCTAATGATTGAAGAGATAGGGAAGATGATAGGTTTTACGACTCTTAAGTACCAAACCTTGGAAGACATGATCAGAGCTGTAATAGAGGCTCCAAACAACCTGGGTTTAAGGAGGGAAGACTTGTGCCTATACTGCTGGACAGGTGAACTTTGAGTTTAGTTGTCCTGATCATCTTTGAAGATGGAATTATAGAGCAACAGTATCCTAAGATTTTGAAAGATCAGAATATCGCTGTCCATCAAACAGGATAGTAAAGCGAAGGAATAGATTGGTCACAGAATATTCACCCCTCTATACTGAGGGGTTTCACCCATTTCGATTTTTTATCGCCTCGTACTTTTTTAATGATTGCATGAGCAATTCGATCCAATCTACACTTCTTCCGACCATGAGATTTAAAGATAAAAAGATAACTAAAAGTTTCCCAAGAGCAAATTAACAGCGAAACACATCGCGCTTAGATAAACATTTAATAGTATGAAGATTTCGAATCTCGTTTCTCCTCTCTTTTAGAAACTTTAACATGAGGGCATAAATTAAACCCAGTTTATCGGCCAAGCGATTTTTAAAACACATTTGATGGCTTCTCGTGAGGGTTGTCAGTAGCTTCATAGGCCCAAATCCGTAAATAGTTGATAGGAATCCCAAGACTCCGAAATGAGGAAAGAAGTAAGGGTGGTTTTGATCGGCGCTGGAAGCTTGGCTTTCACGCCTTCTCTCCTGAAAGGACTGGCTATGAGTCCTTTGTCTGATGAGTGTGAAATGACGGTAGCCTTGATGGACGTAAATCATGAAATTCTAGATACTATGTACCAAGTGGGAACAAAACTCCAAGAGCATTTTGAAAGAAGGGGAAAAACTAGGTCATTCAAGATCGAAAAGTACATGGACAGAAAAGCCGCATTGAGAAATGCCGATTTCGTGACCGTCACGATAAGCGTGGGAGGGGCTGAGGCAACCCACCTCGATGTACAAATCCCAAAGGCTAAGGGGATCCTGCAAGCCATAGGCGACACTGTAGGTCCGGCTGGAGTGTTCAGAAGCTTCAGGCATGTACCAGTGATGCTCGGCATAGCACGAGATATGGAAGACCTTTGTCCAGACGCATGTCTCCTCAACTACACGAATCCCTTGACCCCGCTGACTAGGGTTGTGCAGAGAGAGACGAAAATAAGGTGTTACGGATTGTGCTCTGGGCCATTCGGTGCAAGGCCAGCTTTGGCAAGAGCCTTTGACTCGAAGCCCGAAGATGTTGAGGTTCTCGTTGCTGGCATAAACCACCTATTCTGGATCAAGGACTTCAAGGTGAAAGGAATGGATGGATATGAGTTGCTCAAAGAAATGGTGGCTAGGGGGGAGACGCCAAAGATAGACCCTGTCCATTTCCAGCTTTACAGGGTTTTCGGAATCCTGCCGTCTGTTGGGATCGGGCACCATGTTTCGGAATTCTTCCCAAGCCTCTTTATGCATGAAGAGGCGGTAGAGAAGTACAGGATACCACTCGACCTGAAAGGCACGATATACGACTATGGAGTTAGGGACCGAGTTCTCAAAGCGATAAAGGGCGTAATCTCTGGGGAAAAAGCTGTGGATTCTTTGGAAGAGGGAGAAGAGGCTACCGCCATAACGCTCATCGAAGCTATGGTGCTTGGCAAGAAGACCATTTTTCCAGGAATCAATGTTCCAAACGATGGCATAATAACAAATTTACAATCTTGGGGAACATTGGAAGTACCGGCACTCGTCGATTCTCTTGGAGTCCATCCTTTCAGCTTGGGCCAACTTCCAAGGGGGGTAGCAGCGGTTTTGGCTGAAAGGCTGAACCAATATGAGTTGGAAATAGATGCGGCATTGTCTGGCGACAGAGGTTTGGCCCTTCAATCGCTCCTCATGGATGGCTATGTTAGATCGGTGGAGGTTGCGGAGGAGCTTCTGAACGAGGTTCTAGAAGCGGAGAGGGAGTGGGTTCCTTCGTACTGGTTTGAGGGTTGATGGCAAGTTTGGAGTGCCCTAGCATTTTGGCTTTTCAGATATCTATGGTCAGTGAGAGGTTGGCTTTGCTTTGATCATTCTCCAAATTCCAGTAGGACCAATGAAAAATTTTGCATATCTAATTAGCGATGGTAAGACAGGGGTTGCTGCCGTTATAGATCCTGGGTTCGATGTCGATAACATACTCGCAATGGCTTCAAAAATGAAACTGAAGGTCGAGTTCTCAATCCACACCCACTCCCACTTTGATCACTGCTCTGGCATCAAGCATATCAAAAAGTCAACAAATGCGCAGATCGTTGCACATATTTCTTCTCCAATATACAAGGACATAGGGGTAGTTGATGGCTCCAAGCTTAGGTTCGGAGACCTTGAAGCTCTCGTGATCCACACACCGGGCCACAGCAAGGATTCTATTTGCCTTTTAGTCGATAACAAGCTCTTTACTGGTGACACATTGTTTGTAGGGGAGTGCGGGAGGACCGATCTGGAGGGAGGGGATCCGGAAGAAATGTACGATAGCCTCTTCGGAAAGATTCTTAGCTTGCCTGATAGTACTGAGATATATCCAGGGCACGATTATGGTGAAAAGCCTCACTCTACAATAGGATTTGAAAAAAGGAACAACTACGTTCTGAAACCTAGGACCAAAGTACAATTTGTCGAGTTCATGTCAGAGCCATAAAATTCTGACCGGGATCTCGCTCAATACAGTAATCAGATAGCATGCCTTAAAGATAGTCTTATACGCTTTCAAATTAAATGGTGAAGACATGGTCAAAGGAAATCCAACCGTTGTTTTTGAACAACCTCGGAAGGTTGTAATAGAAGATCGACCGATCCCTGTCCCTGGGAAAGGGGAGCTTCTTATTAGGACGAGCGTGACATTGATCAGTACTGGGACGGAGCTGACGATCCTCAGGGGGGAATTCCCTCCAGATTCTGCTTGGGGGCAATATGGACGATTTCCATTCACCCCTGGATATGATAACATAGGGAAGGTCGTCGATGTAGGGCCTGATGTTGACAGAAAGTGGATTGGCAGCCGTGTCGCAAGTTATGGGCCTCACGCGATGTACGTTAAGGAGCCTGTGGAATCGGTTCGAACTGTGCACAGAGAAATCCCCGACGACCATGCAGTCTTTTTCACCATCGCTGAAATCGTGATGAATGGTGTTAGGCGCAGCAGGGTTGAGTGGGGCGACTCGGTCGCAATTTATGGAGCCGGATTGCTTGGGCAATTAACGGCGCGCCTCTGCCGGATCTGTGGAGCGATGCCCGTCTTCGTAATCGATGTAGCCAACAACCGATTAAGACTTTTGCCCGACGATCCTTTGGTTGTAAAGCTCAACCCAAACGAGGTCGACATTGTCTCTGAGGTTGAGAAACGTACAAGGGGAAGGATGGCAAGCATAGTATTCGAGATCACGGGCAAAGCCGATCTCATACCCTCTGAGTTCAAGCTTCTTAGAAGGCAGGGGCGTTTTGTAGTTTTGAGTAGCCCTTGCGGTAAGACGACCTTCGATTTCCACGACCTTTGCAATTCTCCGAGCTACACCATAATCGGCGCTCACAACAGTTCACACCCTCGTTACGCCACGCCAGACAACCAATGGACAAACCACCGTCATGCAGAACTGTTCTTCGATCTGGTTGCGGACAGGCAGATAGACATGAGTGGTCTGATAAGCCACCGCGTGTCCTACGGGAAAGCAGTAGAGACCTATGACATGCTGCTAATGAACAGAACTCAAGCCATGGGAGTTTTGTTTGAATGGAGTTGACCGATATTGCCAAAAGAGTTGGCATAGGTAATTAAGTTCTATACTTTTGAAAAGATCGGACAGGTTAGCCGATGACTTGCAGAAATGCGTAGGATAGCACAACACAGCTATTTAGGCGATCCTGATCACTTTCGCCTACCCAAGCTAGGCCTGACCTAATTATGATATCTCAAATTTACATGGAAAAATTTTATTAATGCCATTTGAATACCAATACTTACGGGGATAAAAGAGTTGACAGAAAAGATACCAGAAGCACCTACAAAGGTAACAATTCTAATAGCTTGTGCTACCATAGCAATCGTCCAAGCACTGATCATTAGCTTACAAGGTCCATTTCTACGCGTGCCACTCGGTTGTGCGCAAAGTCTTGGCTCTCCAGTGATGATGACTGGGGCTGACTTCCCGGGCTGGGCTTTGGTAGGGCTCTTAATCATCATCGTCCTTCAGCAGATTCCATCGATTAGGAGATACACTACTAAGACAAACTTGGCATATCTGTTCGTTACAATGGTCTGCGTCGACATGGTAGGAGGCGTTCTGTCTAGCAACGATCCAGTCTATCTTGTGGGAAGATCTCAGATCCCTAGCGATCTAGCGAAATACCTACCAGAATTCTTCACACTACCTGTTGAGGCATCAGAAGTGATCATCAGCGGAGTGGCAGGTAATTACGCCCTATTGCCACTTGGCGCGATACTTTCTGCTGTAATGTGGAGGTTCATTATGTTTGCGTTGTTCTCGGGCGTGATGCTGAGTGTTGCAAATATAATCCGACGCGAGTGGATATCGATAGAGAAGGTCCCATTCCCATACACGATAGCATATCACAGCATGTTGACAAATGTTGAGGGCATGGTGACGAAGGAGTGGCCAACGAAGAAGATTTTCCTCATAGGAATTGTGGCGGGATTCATACTTTGCCTCCCAATAGGTGCGACGAACCTTTTCCCGTGGTTCCCGGACATATATTCTTGGAAAAGCAACACGTGTGGCCCTGGTTCTCATTGGATTGCGCCAGCCGGCATGCCTTGGCACTTGGGGATAAACAAGCATCCGACAACGTACGCTCTGTTTCTAATAGTGCCGGTCCATACACTGTTTAGCATACTGTTCTACCTACTAGTTCTCGAAATAAGCCTCTTCATATCATACGCGATGGGATACTATACAGCCATGCCAGATTTGGGATTCTGCGGTAGAAACTGGTGCGCTCCTACACCTTATGTCAGCGAGCCGCTTTACTTCTCAGTCATCTCAGCAGGCGCGACGATCGGGCTGTTCGTCTCGACCATCTTCCAACAAAGGAATTACATCGTCTGGACGCTGAAGGCCGCTTTCGGAAGTATCGAGAATAAAGATGAAATTGAGAGAGGAGAGCCTACAACCTACAGAACATCTTGGATCACGCTCATAGCTTTCTTCATACTTATGGTGGTTTTCTTCATTGCCACGGGTCTTAGTCCTTGGCTGTCCTTTGTGGTGCCTTTTGCAGGCATAGTGACTTGGGTCGTCATGGCACAAGTTTGGGGAAGGGTAGGAATGGCATTCGAACCATGCTATGATGTCACGCCGGCGACAATAAGGCTCCTGGCTTGGCCAACGGAGTACAACCCTCCAATAGATTCGATGGACAAAGCAATGGTTCCATTACTGAGTAGAGAGCACATTGCGCACTTTGCAAGCGCTGGCTTCGGCGGAGCTTTCTACGCATCATTGCTTTCCTTTAGAATGGCCGATCTTAGTGGGATAAGCAACAGAATGGTCCTTAAGATCATAATTGTCTCGCTTTTCCCAGCGCTGTTCGTCTTCCTCATAACGAAGGCAGTGATCCTGCCAGGTCTACTTCCAGGCACTAGAGTTGGCTTCACGGCATCGGACTTCTCAGGCGACATCCTTTGGAACTTCTGGAACAGGCCAGTTGAGGGACCATTGAGTCAAGGCGCCCTTTACCTCGTAATAGGGTTCGTCTTCATGGTTCTCGGCAGAATTCTATACACAAGGTTCATGTGGATGCCAGATCCTCTTCCAGCGATCGTCGCATGGGGCTGGGGAGTCTCGCTTTGGGGGGCTTGGGTTCCGATCCTAGTAGCCTGGGTCGTGAAAACACTCGTTCTGAAAGTTGGAGGGAGCAAGCTCTACGAGTCCATGATAGTGCCATTCGCATCAGGGGTAATACTTGGCGAGGTGCTAGAAGTACTTACATTAACTATCTTGGGCCTTACAGTAGTTCCAGCGCAAGCCTAGGCGTCTAATTAGCCTACCCTTTTTCTTTATCGTAATTAATTCAAGTGTTGATCTTTTGAAAAAAACCTTTAGTTATATTCTGATATTGCATTTCTCAAAGAATCTTTCGACTAAGAACGCTCTTCCTTGATAAAAGTTATGTGAGTATAACATAGTATGAAAAAGATATGCAACATAGATGATGTTTAGTCATAGAGGGGAGCATATCTAAGAACATGATAAAATTCCGCATGACGTTCATTAAGGCATATAAAGGATAGAGCAAGTACTTTACCTATAAGATAGAGTCTAGTCCCAAGTATTGTAACTCCAACAGTTACGTTCTTCGGTTATATAAAATTGATTGGCTTTGGTAAATACTTTTGCAAGGGTTCCTAGATTGCATGTCTGATAATACTAAGCACCACTATACGTTATAAGAGATACCGAATATCAAGCAATCAAGTGCTATATACTAGCCAAACCCCAATAAAGAGGCTGCTAAAAAGTGAAAACAAGCCGCTTCCATAAAAGAAAGATTTATGCCATATTTTTCGTCGCATTGGTCTTAATCTTATTAAGCGCTTTAATGATCTATCAAAAACAACTAAAAGATGGCCTGCCAGGTGTGAAACCCCTGATCGAGGTAAAGCGGGTAAGCGCCAAAGAGATTCCGCTCAACGGCCTCCTTGAAATAGACCTGAATGTAACCGCCAATTTTCAAAACCCTTTCAATCCAGAGGAGGTCGATGTTGTGGCCATTGTAACGACTGAAAGTGGCAGGGAGTTCGAAATCCCGGCATTTTACTACCAAGATTTTGGTCGTAAACTGGAGGATGGAAAGGAAACCCTAACGCCAAATGGCGAACCATTTTGGAAAGTTAGATTCACCCCAGTTGAGGTGGGGAAACACACAGTCTGTATCAAGCTCAAGGACGAGGGGGAAATCGTAACCTCTGGAAACCTTACCTTTGATGTTTACCAATCCAATAGGCTTGGATTCGTGGAAGTGAGCAAGACAGACAGACGTTTCTTCCAATTTACCACTGGCCAGTCATTCTTTTTCATTGGCCACGATGTATGTTGGTTCGGTTCAAGGGGAACATATGACTACGATGAATGGTTTTCTTCAATGAATCTCAATGGGGAAAATATAACCAGAATCTGGATGGCTCCATGGGCCTTCGGAATCGAATGGAAAAGGCTCGGACATTATGACCAAGTTGAGGCCTGGCGTCTCGATTATGTGCTGAAGAAGGCAGAGGAAAAGGGAATTTATGTGATCCTCTGCTTAATGAACCATGGCCAGCTACAATCTGATGGGTTAACGGGTGAATGGAACGACAACCCCTACAACTAAGCAAATGGAGGCCCGTTGGATAGACCGGAGTACTTCTGGAAAAACGAGGAGGCCATTGGCCTTTTCAAGAGGCGCCTGAGATACATTGTTGCGAGATGGGGTTACAGTACCAACATACTCGCATGGGAACTTTGGAATGAGGTTGAGAACACCGACAATTACGACTTTGATGATGTGGCAAAATGGCATAGCGAGATAGCTGGATTTATGAGAGGAATCGACCCATACAAACACCTTGTGACTACCAGCTCCGATCCACGCTTCGGAATTCTGGACTCGATGAGCTTCGTAACTATACATAGATATGGTCCGTATTCCTTCAGAGACATAGCGGGCGAGTTACCTAAGATCATAAAGGATCTATGGGTGAAATGTGGAAAGCCCGCCCTCATCACGGAATTTGGGGCAGATTGGAGGTGGTTCGACGATCCCTATACC
>Ga0129301_1001460_pt1 | contig 11421 bp, 12 predicted proteins | sample ConPoolayeHmetaG_FD_94489 | JGI IMG/M metagenome (GOLD analysis project Ga0129301, IMG submission 94489) | Hot spring microbial mat communities from California, USA to study Microbial Dark Matter (Phase II) - Cone Pool mat layer H metaG ...
CCTGCCGTATGAGCCACCCCAGCCCCTCGTACAGGGTCGTCTCGCCGGAGCCGACGAACGTGAGCCAGTCGAGCGCGCCCGGGGCGAGTCCGGCGAGCGCCTGCAGCATCTCGGAAAGGATCTCGGCGCGCGGGAAAAACTCGCGCCGCTCCGTGACCAGCGGTCCCGTGCGCCCCAACTGGCAGTAAACGCAGTTCCAGTTGCAGGTCTTGGGCGGGATGGGGTCGACGCCGAGCGAACGGCCCAGGCGCCGCGAGGGGACCGGTCCGAAAACGAAAGCCATGAATTCTCCTCGGGCTGTGCCGCCTCAGGCCCTGGTGAAACGCCAGATACAGTACGAATCGCCCACCGGATCCGGCGGGCAGGCCACGCACTCGGTGCGGATCCCCGGGTCGACGGTCGCGGCAAAGCGGCTGAACTCGACCGTCCCCACCGGCTTGCAGGGGAAATCCGGCAGGCCCTTGCGGCGGCGCGCGGACTGGACGCGGCATTCGACCATGCGGAACTCGAGGGCGCCGTCCGCGGTGCGGCGTGCCTCCTGCCGGTTGATGGCGGCATACATGCGCAGGGCGAGCGCGCGTTCCAGCCCGTCGAGCCCGCTTCCCTGCGGGATATCGAATGCCTGCATGATGCGCTGAGCCTCGACCACGGCGAACCGTTCCCAGGAGCGGGCGTCCAACTCGATGGCGGTCTCGAGGCCGAACCTTTCCTCGGCAGCCAGGAACCAGCAGCCGTCGTGAGCCAGCCAGTTCTTGGCATAGACTTCCAGGAGCTTCTGCAATTCCTCGTGCGACATCCGGGAGTAATCGAGCATGGTCCTACTCTTCTTTGAGGCCCGGAACGGGCCGGCCGTCGATCTCGACCGGTACCGGAACTCCGATCAGGGCGGCAATCGTCGGCGCGATGTCCACCGTGCGCACCGGCGCATCCACAGTGCCGGGCTCGATGCCGGGCCCGGCGAAAACCAGCGGCACGTGCGTGTCGAAGCGATACGGCGAGCCGTGAGTCGTGCCGGCCGGCGACGAACTGAACAGGATCTCTTCCCTGGGCTGAAGCACGAGATCGCCGGAGCGCTGCGGGTCGAAGCAGGCGGCATACAGTGCAGCATAGGACGAGCCGTGCGGCCGACCCGAGGCCAACTCCGCGCGCGTGAAGACGTCCGCCAGGAGGGGATCGCGGCGCAAAAAGTCCGCCAGCCGCTGCTCGACCTCCGCCTGAGAGAGGCCGCGCGCCCGTATGGCCTCGAGGTTGAGATAGACGTTCCAGTCGTATTCCCTCTCGATCCAAGGGCCGGGTCCGTATGATTTCACCAGGAAAGCCTCCGCCTCCTGTATGGTGCGCTTGAGGTCGCTCACCTGCCTCTTGGTGACGCCGTCCGGGTTCTTTACCTCGGGCAATGAAGCCACTCCGTGATCGCCCGTGAGGACGATCAGGACGTGCTCGAGCCCGACGTTTCTGTCGAGAAACTTGAAAAAGCCGTCCAGCATCCGGTCCAGGCGGAACATCAGGTCCTGGACTTCCTGGCTCTGCGGGCCGAAGAGATGGCCCACGGCGTCGGTGCTGGAAAGACTGACGGCGAGCAGGTCTGTAACGCCGCGGCGGCCGAGTTTTTCCGCTGAAACGGCGCGCCGCGCCGCCTCCAGCGTCAGCTCGTCCATGAAGGGCGTGCTGACGATGTACGAGTAAAACTTGCTGTCCGGCTTGCGGCCGCCCGCATATCGATAGGGGAAAGTCCTGCGGCCCGCCAGCCGGCCCTCGCCTTCCTGATCATCCGGCGTCGAGCCTCGGTAGGCCGAAGGAGGGCGCAGGCGGTCCCAGACTCGGCCGAAATACTTGTGCGTGGGCTTCTGTGCGTTGAAGGCCTGCAACCAGCCCGGGAGCGTCTTTGCATAATATTCCGAGGTTGTGAAAACTCCCTTCGAGGAATCGTACCAGAATGCCCCGGTCGGCTTCTGCCCGCCCATGAGGATCGCAGCCCGGTCCTTGCGCGAGAAGGAGAAAACCTTCGCCCGCGGTTCCGATTGGAGCAGCCAGTCGCCGAGCGCGGTCGCGCGCAGCGCCCGGGGCGTAGGAGCCGCCGGGTCGCGCCCGCCGCCGGCTATGTTGGACGCGGTGACCGAAGTGACCCCCCTCTTCTTATCGCGGTCGTACCAGTCGTTGCCGATGATTCCGTTGCGCCCGGGGAAAGCGCCCGTAAGCAGGGTGCTGTGGCCCGGGGCGGTCGCCGTGCAGGCATGCGCCTGGTGCGCCTCGCTGTAAATCCTTCCGCGGGCTGCAAGATAGCGGAATCCGCCCGTGTGCTGATCCCGGAAACGGGTCCAGTAATCGGCGCGCATCTGATCGACGGCGACCAGAACGACCAGCCGGATCTGCGGCTCCGGTCGCCGAGCGGGCGCAGTCGGCAGCGGCCGCGCAGCCGGCAGAACGGCGAGAAAAAGCGCCAGTGATCTCCAGTATCGTTTCATACGAGCATCGCGCTCCTGCGCGTCCTGTCTGCCGCGCGGCCCCCTTCACTGCCCGCCGGAAGGGCCGACCAGGCCGCGGATGGGCAGCCGGATTTCCGGGTTCAGCTTGCTGGTGGTCTTGATGATGATGGTCCCGAAATGATATCCCTCGGGTGCGTCCGCCCTTTGCGTTGCGATCAGCCGGTACTTCCTTTCGCCGCTTCCGGGCACCTGCTCGAGCCTCACCTTGACCTGGGGGTCGGTCGACTCCACGCTCACGATCCTGGACGGCCTTCCGGGTGCGACCTCGATGGTCAGCTCCCTCCTTGCCTCCCGCCCCCGCGGTTCACCGCTGAAAAAAATCCCCAGCGCGGAAAAGGCGAATTCGGGCAGGACCTCGGCTCGGACCTGCAGCGTGACCTCCCGGTTTCGCGGGTCATTGCTCACGACCACGATGCTCTTGCTCACATGACCGCTCAGGCCGGTCGTGTACACCTTCACCTCGATGCGGCCCGATCCCCCGGGCTCTATCCGCCTTGCTGACAGCAAGGCCGCCGCGCACCCTCAGGTGGGGCGCACTTCCGCGATCTCGAGAACGGCATCGCCCCGATTGCTGAAATTGAAAACCTGAACCAGAGTTTCGCCCGCGTATACCTTTCCGAAATCCTTGACCGGATCCTCGAAAACAATGCCGGGGGTGCGCTGCTGCGCCCACGGGGCTCCCACGCTCAAAGCCAAGGCGCTGCAAGCCGCAAGGCAGTATCGTCTCATCAGCCGCTCCACCGGTTCCCGAAAGCGGTGATTATAGTTTCACCCGTCATCCTGTTCAACCCGCAGGGTGCGCCGGAACCGTCCTGCTCACTGCATCGGCAGGCGAGAGCGGCCGATTAGCACTTGGATTTCACATAGATGCAGGCAGCACTCGCAGGAACGGTCCCGGAATTCCCGCTCTCAAACGGTATGTGGAGATCTCACCCGGCGAGCCGGGTAATCCCTGCAGGCGGGGTAGGGCCCCCAGCTTTCGGCCTGCCGGACCGCGCGCAGGATCGCCGTCGCCAGGACATCGGCGGCCAGTGTCCCGATCAGGCCGATATCCGGCGGCCGCCTGCTTCGGTATGTTCCCGTGGCCAGGGCGAACACGGTGTCTCCATCCCACGGCAGATGCGCCGGATAGATGCAGCGGGCCAGGGCATCCTGCGCCATGCATGCCACAATGTTGCATTGGGCCTTGCCCAGGCGGGCGTTGGTGGCGACGACGCCGATCACGGTGCCTTGCGGTAGAGGTGTGCCCGGCGGCTTTCCCCGGCGCGCCTGCATGGTCAGGTCGACGAAGCCGGTGCCGTCGTCGTTTCTCGCGCCCGCGATGATCTTGCCGCTGTCGGGATCGATGATATTGCCGACGGCATTGACCGCTACCAGGGCGCCCACTTGCAGTCCCCGGGGCGTACGGAGCGACCAGGATCCCAGGCCGCCCCTCATGGCGCGCTGCGCCCCCAGATACTTGCCGACGGTGGCTCCTGCGCCGGCGCCCACGTTGCCTTCCGAAACGGGAGCCGAAGATGCCGCCTTGCTGGCTTCGTAACCCGCCTCGAAGTCCGGGCAGATCGCCGGGTCGCCGAGCCCGAGATCGAACAGAATGGCGCCGCAGACGACGGGAACATTTGTTCCTTCCACCTGCAGGCCCGATCCCATTTCCCTCAGCCGTGCGGCCACACCGGCGCCGGCGGCCAGGCCGAAGGCGCTGCCGCCGGAAAGGAAGACGGCGTGGATTTTTCCGACCGTTTTTTCGGCGCGCAGCAGCTCGGTGTCGTAGGATCCGGGGGCGCCTCCCCGGATGTCGACGCCGGCAACGAAGGGCTCGATCGCGGTGATCACGGTGCAGCCTGTAGGCCGCCGGCCGGAGGTGTAATGGCCGACGAGAATGCCCTCCAGGTCCGTCAACGACGGGATACGCTCGTTCGCTGCAGGGCCGGCCCCCCGGCTTGCTCTTTTCACGATCGGCACCGCGGGCATGATATAAACTTGGGCGCAGCGTATCAAGGCCGGTGCGGCACGATCGGGGGGGCGATCGATGGGCTTGGATTTTCACGATCCCGGGTTCCTGGCCGCCCTGGCCTTCGGCCTGGCGTCGCTGGCGATTCTCGCCCGCTGGCTGCTGACCGGCGGGAGGAAGCGCAGCTAGAGGGGATTCATGGAGGGAATATGGTGAAAGAGGGGGAGCGCGCGCCGGACTTTTCCCTGCCGGACGATCGCGGGGCGGTACGCCGCCTCGCCGAGTTTACCGGAGAAAAGAAGGTGGTTCTTTTCTTCTACCCCAGGGCAGAAACTCCCGGCTGCACCAAAGAGGCGACCGCCTTCCGCGACGCCGCGGCCCGGTTGAAAAAGCTTGGAGCGATCGCCGTCGGCGTCAGTCCCGACCCGGTGCAGAAACTGGCCCGGTTTCGCGAAAGGCACGGCCTCAATATGACGTTGCTTTCCGATGCCGGGAAGGAGGCCGCCCGGACCTACGGGGTTTACAAGGAAAAGAAGATGTACGGCAAGACCGTGATGGGGGTGGAGCGCACGACCTTCATCATCGGCAAGGACGGCCTCGTCGAGAAAGTCTTTCCCAAGGTCAAGGTCGCGGGGCATATCGACGAGGTTCTCGGAGCTCTCGCCCGTCGCTGAGGCACGGCGCCGCCCGGAGCGCGCCGGGAAATCATGCAGCAGTATCTGGATCTCCTTCGGGACGTTCTGCACAACGGGATCGAGAAGCAGGACAGGACCGGCACCGGCATCCTGAGCGTCTTCGGGCGCCAGCTTCGCTTCGATCTCGAGCAGGGCTTTCCCATCACCACCACCAAGCAGCTTTTTCTCAAAGGGGTGATCCACGAGCTCCTCTGGTTCCTGCGCGGCGACACCAACATCCGATATCTGAACGAACACGGGGTTCATATTTGGGACCCGTGGGCGGACGAAAGCGGCGACCTGGGACCGATCTACGGGGCCCAGTGGCGGGCATGGCAGGGCGCCGGCGGCAGGAGGATCGATCAGATCGCGCGCGTGGTCGAACTCCTGCAGCGCGATCCCGACAGCCGGCGGATTCTGGTGAGCGCATGGAACGTGGCGCAACTCGAGGAGATGCGCCTCCCTCCGTGCCACTGCCTGTTCCAGTTCTACGTGGCTGCAGGCCGTCTGTCGTGCCAACTGTACCAGCGCAGCGCCGATCTCTTCATCGGCGTTCCCTTCAACATCGCGTCCTATTCGCTGCTGACGATGATGCTGGCTCAGGTCACGGGCCTGAAACCGGGCGAGTTCGTCCACACGTTCGGGGATGCGCATATCTATCGGACTCACATCGAGCAGGTGAAACTGCAGCTTTCGCGCCGGCCGCGGCCGCTTCCCGAGATGCGCATCAATCCGGCGGTGCGGTCGATTTTCGACTTCCGCTACGAAGACTTCGAGTTGGTCGGGTACGACCCGCACCCGCCTATTCCCGCGCCCGTCGCCGTGTGAGCGCGATCGCGCGGCGCTCCGGCACTACCCGGTGGCGCCGGCGAGCGCAAGATCGATTTCTTCGATCACCGAGGGTTCGTTTTCGCGCCCGCGGGCGCCTGCGAGCGCCGCGCGTGCCGCGGGGCTCGCAATGCGGCCGAGGCCCCACGCCGCGTGCGCCCGCACCAGAGGGCTGGCGTCGCCCAGGGCGCGCGCGAGCGCCGGCCCGGCCCCGGGATGCCGCGAGTTTCCGAGGGCCACGGCGACGTTGCGCACGAAGCCGTCGCGCCCGCACCTCCTGACGGCGCTCGCGCGGAAGCGGGCTTCGAACTCCTCGCGCGTCAGGGCCGAGTGCAGGACCAGATCGCACCAGGCTGGATGCGTGGGTTCTGCGGGGCGCGGTTCGCCCGAAAGGGCGGCGAAGCGGTTCCACGGACAGACTTCCTGGCAGTCGTCGCAGCCGAAAATGCGGTCCCCGATCAAGGGTCGCAGGGGCCGGGGGATGGCGCCGCGCAGCTCGACGGTCAGATAGGAAATGCACAGTCGGGCATCCACCACGTAGGGCGCGGCGATCGCACCCGTGGGGCAGGCAGCCATGCAGCGCGTGCATGTTCCGCAATAATCCTTCGCCCGAGAGTCGTATTCGAGTTCGAGATCGAGCAGGATGACCCCGAGAAAGAACCACGATCCTCGCTCGCGCGTTATCAGGTTGCTGTTCTTTCCCTGCCATCCGAGGGAGGTTCGGGCTCCCCAGGCTTTCTCCATCACCGGTCCGGTGTCGGTGTAGTACACACCGGCGGCCTCGGGTTCCTGCCTGCGGATGAAGGCGTACAGTTCCTCGAGCCGCGCGCGGATGACGCGGTGGTAGTCCTCGGCCCAGGCATAGCGGCTGATCCGGCCCTGGAGCGGAGCCGGCGGCGGCGGTTCGCCCATGTAGTAGTTCATCGCCACGACCACCAGCGAACGCGCCCCCGGGAGAATCAGCGATGGATTTCTGCGCTTGTCCGCCTGTCGGACCAGGTAGTGCATTTCTCCGTGCATGGACTCGTCGAGCCAGCGGTCGAAGCGTCCGGCATCCGGAAGCGGGCCGGCCCGAACGATCCCCGTCTTGAAGAAGCCGAGAGCGCGGGCTTTCTCGCGAATGGCCGCCGTGAGCGATGCGGGATCGTTGCGCATGGGAGGCGAGCTTCCGTTGCCCTGATTTCGGAATGCAGGGACCCCTGAGCATTGTTGCCGAAGAAACGCCTTTCTGCAAGGATGGTACCGGCTGGATGCCCGGGAGTGCTAACATAACGATCTGCGTCATGCGCGCTCAGGCGGGGAGCATGTCGAGAATGGCGGCGAACGAAGCCGGAACCGGAGGTACGGCCGGCTCTTTTCCCGGCGGGACTCGCCTCGACCGCGCGGGCGTATGCGCGCTGATCCTGGCGCTTGCGTTGATCGCCGCCTCCGGATGTTCCGTCAGGAAAATGGCGATCAACCGGATCGCCGATGCCCTGGCGGCGGGCGGCGGCTCCTTCGCCTCCGACGACGACCCCGAGCTCGTCAAGGCCGCCCTGCCTTTCAGCCTGAAACTGATGGAGAGCCTCCTGGCGGAAAGTCCGCGGCACCGCAGCCTGCTGCTGGCGGCGGCGAGCGGTTTCGCGCAGTATGCCTACGCTTTCGTGCAGGAGGAGGCGGACGCGATCGAGGACACGGACATCGAGGCCGCCCAGGCGTTGCGCGTGCGCGCGCAGCGCCTCTACCTGCGGGCGCGCGACTACGGGCTGCGCGGACTGGAGGTGCGGCACCGCAACTTTGCCGAGCGGCTGCGCAAGGATCCCAGGTCCGCTCTGCGCGCAGCGACGAAGGAAGACGTCCCCTTGCTTTACTGGACCGCAGCCGCCTGGGGGGGCGCGACCTCGGTCCTGAAGGACCGGCCGGAGCTGATCGCCGATCTGGGGATCGTCGAGGCCATGATGGACCGCGCGCTCGAGTTGCAGGAAGACTGGGACTACGGCGCGATCCATTCGTTCCTGATCACTTACGAGATGAGCCGCCAGGGTGGTGCCGGCGATCCGGCCGAGCGCGCGCGGCGGCACTTCGAAAGGGCGGTGGAACTGAGCGGCGGGCGGCTGGCCGGGCCCATGGTCGCGTTTGCCGAGGCCGTCTCGCTCCAGAAGCAGGACGCGGCCCAGTTCAAGTCGTTGCTCGACCGGGCGCTGGCCATCGATCCCGACGCGCGGCCGGAGTGGCGGCTGGCCAATCTGATCATGCAGCGGCGCGCGCGCCGGCTGCTGTCGAAGATGGACGAGCTGTTCCTCCGGCCGGAGAGGAATGATTCGGGAGGGCACGGACCATGAACCGGTTGCGTTATCCTGCCATCGCCATGTCTTGCCTGTCGGCGCTCGCGGCCGTCGTGATTTTCACAGCGCGCCCGGCGGCGCCTGCCCAGGCGCCGCGCATCAATCTCGGGACCCTGGCGCCGCGCGGCTCGATTTTTCATCAGGCGCTGCAAACGATGGCCGACCAGTGGCGCCGCGCCCCCGGCGGCGGCGTGCGCCTCGTCATCTACCCCGACGGCACCCAGGGTGGCGAAGCCGACATGGTGCGCCTCATGCGCGTGGGCACGCTGCAGGCGGGGCTGCTGACGGCCGTGGGTCTGTCCGAGATCGAGCCCGGCGTCGCCGGCCTGCAGAACTTCCCCATGGCCTTCCGCGATTTCGACGAGTTCGATTACGTGCAGGAAAGGCTGCGCCCGATGATGGAAAAGCGGCTCGAGGAGAAGGGCTTCGTGATGCTCTTCTGGGCCGACACCGGCTGGGTCCGCTATTTCTTCAAAGAGAAAACCCTGACCCCGGCCGAGATGAAAAGGAGAAAGATATTCGTATGGGCCGGCGACAATGAGCAGGTGGCGATCATGAAGGAGCTGGGCTACAACCCCATTCCCCTCGAAACGGCCGACATACTCACCGGGCTGCAGACCGGCCTGATCAATGCCGTTCCCTACCCGCCCATCATGGCGGCGCGCTCCCAGTTTCAGACCTATGCCCCGCACATGCTGGATCTCAAGTGGGGGATCTTGGTGGGCGGACTGGTGATCAAGAAAGAGGCCTGGGAGAAGCTGCCGCAGGAGGCGCTCGCATCGTTGCGCGAGGCGGCGCGGGAAGCCGGCAAGCGCATTCAGGCGAGCGCGCGCAAGGAGGCGGAGGATGCGGTCGCCGCGCTCGAGCAGCGCGGCCTCGCGGTCGACAGGATCACGCCCGCGATCGAAGCCGAGTGGCGCGCCGAAATGGACCGGCTCTATCCCAAGATCCGCGGAAGGATAGTGCCGGCCGACATCTTCGATGAAGTCCAGAGGCTGCTGAAGGAATACCGGGCGGGCGGGGGCGGTCGATGAACAGCTCCCGTAGGGAATCCGGCGATGAAGCCGTGCCGAAGCGGCGCGCCCTGCTGCGCACGTGCGAGAACCTGGTGCTCGTCTCGGTTCTGGCCGTCCTGGTCGTGCTCCCGCTGCTCGAGGTCCTTCTGCGCCGCCTCGGCGGCGGCATCGCGGGTTCGATCGTCCTGGTGCAGCATGCCACGCTCTTTGTGGGGATGCTGGGGGGCGCGGTCGCCGCGCGCGAGGGCCGCCTGCTGGCGCTGTCCCCCCTCGGCGACGTGCTGCGAGGCCGGCTCAAGAGCGCGGCCGCCGTCGTGAGCGGTTCGGTGGCCGCGGCCGTCACGGCCTATCTGGGCGTGGCGAGCTTGCGCTTTGTCGGGACCGAGAAGGAAGGCGGCAAGATCCTCGTCTACGGCATCCCGGGCTGGGTGCTCGAACTCGTGCTGCCGCTGGGATTCGCCCTGGTGGCATGGCGCCTCGTGCTGCGCTCCTCGCCCGGCTGGCGCGGGCGGATTTGCACCCTGCTTCTGGCGGGAGCTTTATTCTGGCTCGGCGCACAAACGCTCGTGGAGCCGGCCCGCCTCATGGTGCCCGCGCTGGCTGCGCTCCTGACCGCCGCCGCCCTGGGCGCGCCGATATTCGTCATTCTCGGCGGCGCCGCGCTGGTGCTTCTTTGGGGCGGCGGCTACCCCATCGCCTCGGTCCCGCTGAAGCACTACTCTCTGGTCACCAATGCATCCCTGCCTGCGATTCCGCTGTTCACGCTTGCCGGCTATTTTCTGGCGGAGGGGGGCGCGTCGCGCAGGCTGGTGCGTGTCTTCCAGTCGCTTTTCGGCTGGTCGCGCGGCGGGCCGGCGATCGTGACGGCGCTGGCGTGCGCCTTCTTCACCTCGTTTACGGGCGCCTCCGGAGTCACCATCCTCGCCCTGGGCGGGCTGCTGATGCCGGTGCTGCTGGCGGCGCGCTACTCGGAGCGCACGGCGCTCGGGCTTCTGACCTCCGCAGGCTCTCTCGGCATCTTGCTGCCTCCCTGCCTCCCCATGATCTTCTATGCCATCGTCGCAGGCAACATCGCCAACAGCCTTGGCATGGAAGCCGACGTCACCATCCAGAAGATGTTCCTGGGCGGAACCTTGCCGGGCCTGCTCCTGGTGGGCCTGACGGCCTGGTGGGGCACCCATGCCGCGCCCCGGCGCGCGGGCGGGGCGGGGGCCCTGGATCTGGGCGAAGCGCGTCGGGCGCTCTGGGAAGCGAAATGGGAACTGCTCCTGCCCGTGATCGCCGTCTTCGCCTTGTTTTCCGGCTATGCCACTCCCGTCGAAGCCGCGGCCCTGGTCGCGCTCTATGCGTTCGTGACGGAAACCTGGGCTTACGGCGACCTGAAGCCGTTCGCCGATGCCCCGCGGGTGATGGTCGAGTGCGGGCTCCTGGTCGGGGGCGTGCTGTTGATCCTGGGAGTGGCGATGGGGCTGACCAATTACCTGGTCATCGAGCAGGTGCCCGACAGGCTGGTGGAATGGGTCTCGGGCACCATCCAATCGCCGTGGGTCTTCCTGCTGATGCTCAATGTCCTGCTTCTGATCGTCGGCTGCCTGATGGATGTCTATTCCGCGATCGCCGTCGTGGTTCCGCTCATCGTGCCGATCGGCCTGAATTTCGGAATCGATCCCGTCCGTCTCGGCATCATCTTCCTGGCCAATCTTCAGCTGGGCTACCTGACGCCGCCGGTGGGCATGAATCTGTTCCTTTCCTCCTATCGTTTCGACAAGCCCATGAGCGAGGTGATCCGTTCGGTCATTCCCATGCTGCTGGTCTTGCTGGCGGGAGTGTTGCTTATAACTTATGTTCCGCAGTTGACGACGCTACTTCCTTCCTTGATCGAGTGATCGGCGATGGGTCCGCCGCGCCGCGGCGGACCGCGGACCGCTGGCTTGTGGCTTCAAGTTACCGGTCGCGCGCGGCGCGCGGGGCGTACCTGCATCCGGGGCTGCCGGCCCTCCGGGGCTTCGTTGATTGATACGCCCCTTTCCGGGGGTTCGCCTTCGGCTCACCCCCGGCTACCGGCTCAGGGCCCCTGCCGGGGCCTCTTGATCGCCCCGAACCGCATCGCCGATTTCCGGGGGTTCGCCTTCGGCTCACCCC
>Ga0129301_1001462_pt1 | contig 11409 bp, 11 predicted proteins | sample ConPoolayeHmetaG_FD_94489 | JGI IMG/M metagenome (GOLD analysis project Ga0129301, IMG submission 94489) | Hot spring microbial mat communities from California, USA to study Microbial Dark Matter (Phase II) - Cone Pool mat layer H metaG ...
CTATAAAATTATGGTCTTGGAAGAACAACCGGTTTGTCTCATTCCCCCCCTGAAGGTTAACCTTAAAGTAATAGAGACCGAAGCTGGAGCAAAAGGAAATACTGTCACCGGCGCCACCAAACCAGCAAAACTAGAAACCGGCTACATTGTTCAAGTTCCCCTTTTTGTTAAAGTTGGAGATACTATCACTATTAACACCGAAACCGGAGAATATGTCAGCCGGGTTTAGTGGTCGCTGAGGGATTCGAACCCCCGACCTTTCGGACCCGCCTGCCAAAGCCCGGTGCTCGTGCCTGGACTTGAACCAGGGACCTTACGGATGTGAACCGTACGCTCTAACCAGCTGAGCTACACGAGCTTGCTCCCCTTTAATAAACTTATTCATAAATTTCTTCCGCTTATAAGCGCTTTTCTTTAGTTGATATTCTTCCCAACGTACTAACTCTCCGAGCCTACGGCTCGTAGAGCCGGAGGCCAGCTGCGCCAAGCGACCTTTAAGGTTGATTTTAACAGATTCACCCTTTACAAGCAAACATTGAACACTTAAAATAATAAAAGCATGGTTAGAAGCTTTTTTAGAAAAATTGGGATAGTTTTTCTGGATTTCCTGGAAACGGTTGTTATGGCCTTAGCCTTTTTCTCCATTGTTTACCTCTTTTTATTCCAACCCCACCAGGTCCGCGGCAACTCAATGTATCCAAATTTCCACGATGGAGAATATATTTTAACCAACAGAATTACCTACCGCCTCAGAGAACCAAAAGAAGGCGATGTGATTATTTTTCGCGCCCCAAAAAACGAAGAATATGATTACATTAAAAGAATTATTGCTGCTCCAGGAAAATGTTTACAGATAATAAATGGAAAAGTTTATCTTGACGGAAAAATCCTTGAAGAACCTTACCTTCCCCAAGATTATATCACCTCTCCGGGAAGTTTTTTACAAGCAGGAGCAACTATTTGTGTTCCGGAAAAAAACTATTTTGTTTTAGGAGATAACCGTCCCCACAGCTCTGACTCAAGAGAATGGGGGTTCGTTCCAAGGCAAAATATTATTGGGAAGGCATGGTTTCGCTACTGGCCTCTTTCGCAGCTAGGGTTGATTGACCAGTAATTCCCTTGTAAATTTTTTGAAGCCTTTCTTCAGTTTCAGTAAGAAAGCCTTTAAGAATAATATTTATTCTTGTTTCTGCTCGCGAACGCGTCAATTTCACAATCGTTTTTTCTCCCCCACCAATCGCCTCATGAAGTTTATCCCTCATTTCATCTATCTCATCGGAAATTATAAGAGGAGGAGAAACACCCTTTACTTCTAGAGGCTCTTTACCAATCTTTTTCCTTGCTCGCCGAGCAAGATCTTCCGTCTGTCTAACAGCAATCCCATCTTTAATAACCATTTTGTAAACTTCAACCATTAGTCTAGAATCTCCAATTGCCGCTAAAGCTCTTGCATGTCCCTCAGTAATCTGCCCCGATAAAAGACCATCTTTTAGGGCATCAGGAAGACTCAAAAGTCTCAAAGAATTGGAAACATAAGGTGGACTTTTACCAATCCTTTTAGCAATCTCTCTTGTCTCTAGTCCAAACTCCTCTTTTAAACGTTTAAACGCTTGTGCTCGTTCAATCGGATTCAAATCCTCTCGCTGAACATTTTCCACCAACGCCATCTCCAGCATCCCCCGCGGATTAGTTTCTTTAATAATCGCAGGAACCGTTTTTAAGCCAACAATTTTTGCCGCCCGCCAACGCCGCTCCCCAGCTACTATTTGATAACCAGCTGGTGTTTTCGCCACCACTAGCGGTTCCAAAATTCCATGCTCCCTTATGGAGTTTACCAATTCTTGTAAAGACTCCGGGGTAATCAAACCACGCGGCTGAAGAGGATTCGCCTGAAGTTGGTCTATATCAATCTCCACTACTTGTTTATCAGTCATGGCGTTAGGATATTAAGATATTTCCTACCTTTTTTCTGTACAAAAGAAACAATTCCCTCTTTTAAAGCATATAAAGTAAAATCCTTTCCCATTCCCACATTTCTTCCCGGGTGAAACTTTGAACCTCGTTGGCGAATCAAAATATTTCCTGCTTTTACCTTTTCCCCTCCCGAAACCTTTAGTCCCAGTCTTTTCCCTGGTCGGGGAGGATGCTGTCTAGTTTTACCACCAGCTTTCGTTGTTGCCATTCTTCTTTTAGAATATCAAAATTTTCACAAAAGTCAACCCCTTTACTCGAGTCTACTTAGTTAGCCCAAAGGCGCTCAAACAGAGATTTTTTTGACTCTTATTTTAGTCAAAAGAGGATAAAAACCTTTCACACGACGGTAGCCAGTTTTTGCTTTATAGGTAGCAACGCGAATTTTTTTCCCTTTCAGCTGGTTGAGAATTTCCGCCGTAACTTTTGCTTTTTCTACCCACGGTTGACCGACCTCAACTTTCTCTCCATCAACCAACAAAAGTATTTCTTTAATATTTAAAGAACTACCTTTTTTTCCTTCAATTTTATCAACTTCAATTTCGTCGCCTTCAGCAACCTTATATTGAGAGCCACCAATTTCAACAACTGCAAATTTAGACATAGCGAGCTTTACTATCATGCAGCGTTCCCCCATTGGGAGGAACTCGATAATCTGCTTCGCATATTATAGCAAATATTTTCCAAAATTCCCAACATTATCATTGTTGCCAAAAATGAGTTTCCTCCATAAGATAATAAAGGTAAGGGGATCCCCGTAACTGGTAACAAACCCAAGTTCATTCCTATATTAATAAAACTTTGGGAAAAAATTAAAGAAAAAACTCCGAAACAAAATAGGGAGGCAAAATAATCTCCTTTTTTCTGAGCAGTATGCAAAACCCGCCAAAGCAAAATTCCTAAAAATAAAATCAAAATAACTACCCCCAAAAATCCAAAATCTTCAGCAAAAGAAGCAAAAATAAAATCAGTATGCCGTTCCGGCAAAAATCGCAAATAAGACTGAGTCCCTCTCCCAAGGCCTCGACCAAAAAACTGTCCTCCTCCTATAGCAATTATCGATTGAATTAAATTATAGCCTTTACCAAGGGCGTCTGCCCTAGCATTCAAGAAGCCCCAAACTCGCTGACGTTGATATTCTTTCAAAAAAAACCTCCAAATTAAGGGAAAAGAAACAATTAACGTAAAAAAACCGGCAATGATTAACTTCAAGGAAACTCCGGTGCTAATCAAAATTCCCAGCCAAGAAATAGCAATCACTAAACTACTTCCCAAATCTGGTTGAAAAAAAACCAGGAAAAGAGGAACAAGTAAAAGGAAAAATCCCAAAAAAGCCGTTCTAAAGCTTGATTCTTTCCGAGAGCTAAAAAAAGAAGCAAAAAAAATTATCAAAAAAGGTTTCGTTAACTCTGAAGGCTGTAAAGTAAAAGGACCAACCTTTATCCAGCGTAAACTCCCCCGAGTAATTGATCCGAAGGCAAAAGGAGTTAAAAGAAAAGCTATACTTCCTAAATATACTAATGTCCCCAATCTCTCCCAAATCCGAAAATCAATCCGGCTAAAAATTAAAAAAATAACTAGTCCCAAAAAAACATAAAAAATCTGCTGGGAAAAAAATTCAGGGACTAAAAAATAGTTAAGAACTAAGCTAAAAATAGTCAAAGCTAAAATTGCCAGAAAACAAATCCAATCAAAATTAACCAAAAATTGTTTCATTTTAGGAAGAAACAATCTTTAAAACTTTTCCAAACCGAAGTTCTTTAGCTAAGGTTTCCTGTTTAAGATATTCTTGAAGCTTAGACTCAGTCGGTAAATTAGGGCTTACAACAATAATTTTCTCATCTAACTGACACTTTGCCTCTTTTCTTAATTCCTGAATTTTTCTTATTAATTCTCTTGTTTCTCCTTCTTGCTTAAGTTCTGGAGTAATTTTTGTATCCAATTTAATCTTTAACTCTCCTTTACCAGGTTTTAAAACCACTTCCTTAATATTTAACTCATCTTTAATTAAATTTATTAAACTATTTGACATTTGAAATTTGACATTTGAAATTTGACATTTTCCCAACGGTTGCCGTACTTTAATTCCTGCTCTCTTTCTCTCACCATGCCCCATTTCACAAATCTTTCTTACCAGAGCCATTTCTTCCAAAAGTTTTTCGGTTTGCCCAGTGTAGCCCCGTTTGGAGGGACGAAGTTGGGGCCAGTTTTCTAAATGAACAGATTTTTTACTCGTTAAATTTTTATAAATATATTCTGATAAAAAGGGTATAAATGGAGCAAGAATCTTACTCAAATTAACCAAAATATACCATAAAGTCTGATAACAAGCTTTTTTATCTTTCTCATCGGGAGCTGCCGGTCCTACTCTATCTCGCGAACGCCGAACATACCAACCAGATAAATCATTTACAAACTCCTCAATTTTCTGAGCTGCAGCAAAAGAATCAAAATTATCTAAACTTTTAGTTACTTCCCTGATCAACTGATTTAACTTAGAAATTATCCAGCGGTCTAAAATATTTGAGGATTTGAAATTTGAGCTTTGACATTTGACATTTATTTTATCAATTTGAGAATAAATTTTGTAAAAATTATAAACATTCCAAAGTTTAAGGTGAAAAAGGCGTCGAATATCATTAGCAACATGATAACCAAAATTTAAATTAATCTCCGGATTTTGTCGGCAATACATCCAACGCATCACATCGATACCAATTTTTTCTGCTGCCTCATCAAAATCAATCGCATTTCCCTTACTTTTATGCATCTCTTCCCCCTTTTCATCCCTCACTAAGGCATGTCCTAGAAGATTTTTAAAGGGAGGCTTATTCTCTAAAACAGTAGACATCGCCAAGAGTGAATAAAACCAATTCTTAAACTGGCCTGGATAACACTCGGTCACAAAGTCAGCCGGAAACCATTTCCGCCAATACCTTTCATCAGTTAAGTAGCTAACCTTTTTTGTCTTTGGATCGATAAGCGTTGAAAAAGGAACAATTCCCGCATCAAGCCAGGGATTACCAACATCAGGAATTCGTCTAACCAAACTGCCGCAGTGTTGACAACGAATCTTTACTTTGTCAATCCATGGACGATTGGGAGAATGGCCTTCAAATTCTTCCCAACCCTCAACCGCCTTTTCTTTAAGCTCTTCTTTACCCCCAATAACCTCAAAATGGCCGCATCTCTGGCATTCCCAAATAGGCAAAGCTAAACCCCAATAACGTTTTTTGGAAATCAACCAATCTTTCATATTTGTCAACCAATCAAGTTCCATCTCTAAACCCCAAGGGGGGATCCAACGAATTTTTTTAGCAACCGCCTTAATTTTTTCTCTAAAAGGATCCATGGCAATATACCATTCATCAACCACCCGCCAGACTAATTCTGTCTTACAACGCCAACAAACAGGATAGCGGTGAGTATAAGGGAGAATCTTAAAGATATATTTTTCCATAAAAGGATGTTTTAAAATCAAATCTGGATTTTCCTTAGCATTTTTTCCTACTAAATCCCCAAACCCCTCTAAATAATTAGCCCCTTCATCAATTACAGCGATCACCGGTAAATCTACCTCTTTCCCCAAATGAAAATCTTCTTCTCCACAACCAGGAGCAATATGCACTACCCCTGTTCCTTCTTGATCGTTAACATATTCCTTCGAAAGAACAATTGTATGAAAGGTCTTGGGATTTTCCCCAAAAGCAGCTTTTACTGCCTTAAACTCATCAAACGGCCCTTTATACTTCAGTCCGGCGAGCTTTTCTCCTTTAACAATTTTAAAAACCTTTCCTTTCTTTCCAAAAATCTTTTCTTTCAGTGAAGCAACTAACCATAATCTTTCCTTATCTTCTGTCTCCAGCAAACAATAATCTAATTCTGGATGAACCGCCAAAGCCACATTTCCCGGCAAAGTCCAGGGAGTAGTAGTCCAAACCAAAAAGGAAAAATCTTCGTCTACCGCCGGATATTTCAAATAAACTGAGCTATGAGTCAACTCTTTATACTCCTCTGTTAGGATTTCATGTTGAGAAATTGCTGTTCCACAGCGAGGACACCAAGGAACAGAATCTCGTCCTTTATAAAGAGCGGAGTTATTTTTCCATTTTGTTTGCCAACATCTTTTCAAAAACTGCCAAATCATATAATTATTTTCCTCACTCATTGTATAGTATGAATTTTCCCAATCCATAAAGTAACCCAATCTTTTTGACTGCTCAGTTTGAATTTTGGCAAATCGAAGCGTTCTTTCCTTACATTTGTTAACAAATTTTGCAATCCCGTACTTTTCGATATCTTTCTTTGATTTAAAACCTAATTCTTTTTCTACTTCTACCTCTACCCATAAACCCTGATTATCAAACCCGTTTTGGAAACGCTGGCAAAAACCGCGCATATTTTTGTATCTTTGAAATAAATCCTTAAGGGTCCTTCCCCAAGCATGATGAACACCCATCGAGTTATTGGCAGTAATTGGCCCGTCTAAAAAAGAGAACCGTCTTTTAGCGTTTTTATTTCTCGCCAGATATTTTTTAACAATTCCCGCCTTATACCACCAGCGTAAAAGCCTTCTTTCTAATTTGACAAAATCAGTTTTTTGCGAGTTTCCTTCCATTTTCTAATTTTAACAAAAAATCGTCCTTTAAGGACGATTATAAATGGGGTTGAGAGTTATCACAACCCCTAACGAATAATAATTATTCCTACTAAATCTTTTTTTATTTTTAATTCCATCTTGCTTTGAATATAACAAAAAATTCCTAAAAAAGCAAGATTATTTTCCCTGTCTTAAAAAAGCAGGAATATCCAATTCACTTTCGAATTCTTCTGGAGAAACTATTTCTACTTTTTTAATTTCTTCTTTTTCTTCTTTTTCCTCTTTTCCTACCTCAGGTTTTGGTGGAGAAATGGTGCTAATCAATCCTTCGGGAAGCTTAGTTACCGGACGGCTAACCATTCTTTCCAATCTTAGCCTTGCCTCATCAAAACCGGTAGCAATTACTGTTATTCTTACCTGGTCAATCATGGTTTCATCGATTGTTGCCCCAAAAATAATGTTAGCATCGGCGTCTACTGCCTGAGAAATAATTTTTGCCGCCTCATCAACCTCACTCATTGTTAAGTCTGGTCCTCCGGTTACCTGAAAAAGTACTCCCTTTGCCCCCTCAATTGAAACATCCAGCAGAGGCGAAGAAATCGCCGTCCGGACCGCCGTTTGGGCCCGGTTTTCGCCTACTCCAGTCCCAATACCCAAAAGGGCAGAACCAGCATTTTCCATAATTGCCTTAACATCAGCAAAGTCACGATTAATTAAACCAGGAATAGTAATAATTTCCGAAATACCTTGAACTGCCTGACTCAGTATTCCATCAACTACCTTAAAAGCTTCCAAAAGAGTCATTTTCTTATCTACTACTTCCATAATCCGCTGGTTGGGAATAACAATTAGTGTATCGACGCTATCTTTGAGATTTTCTATTCCTTCTTCAGCAACAACCATTCTCCTTGTTCCTTCAAACATAAATGGCTTAGTTACTACTCCCACCGTCAAAATCCCGCTTTCTTTTGCTATCTTTGCAATCACTGGTAGGCCTCCAGTTGCCGTTCCCCCTCCCATTCCTCCAGTAAGAAAAACCATATCAGTATCTGCTAAATATTCCTTTATTTTTTCTTTTGATTCTTCCGTCGCTTTTCTTCCAATTTCTGGATTCCCTCCTGAGCCTAATCCCCGAGTCAAATTTTCCCCTATCTGAATCTTTGTTTGAGCTTTATTCATCAAAAGCGCCTGGGCATCGGTATTAACCGCGACAAAGTCAACGCCTTTTATTTGATTATCTTCAATCATTGAATTTATAGCGTTTCCCCCACCACCACCAATTCCCAATACCTTTATTTTGGCAAAACTCGCTGCATCAGGTTTAACAAGAGCCATCTTTCCACTTTCCGGGCAGAATGCCTTACCTGTCGAAGACAGGAAGTAACTCTATAATACTACGGCAGGAAGGATTTTAGCAACCCCCAAACTTTATCTACCATTCCCCTAACAGGAATCTTAAGCAGTGTTTTCTTTATTTGCCCCAATGAAGAACTAGTTACAGACTCCAGCTCTTTCTTTCCTCCATAAAGAAGTAAACCTGTAGCCACCGCAAAATCTGGCGTCTGAATATCATCAATCAACCCAGAAATCTTCTGGGGGATACCGATTCTCACCGGCATTGCCAAATTTCTTTTTGCCGCCGGAATAATCCCCACCGTCTGTGCTCCTCCTCCACAAATAACTACTCCCGCCGGAGTTAATCCTGCGGCTCCACTTTTCTTAATCTCCCCATCAACCATTGTAAAGATTTCATTAAGTCTAGGTTTGATAATTCCTTCGACTAAGGTCTTTCGGGAAACGGTCTTTATTTCCTCTGAAACTCCTAAATCAACAAGATTTATCTCATCCTCCTTCCCCTCTGAGGGTAAAGCAGGCTCCTTTTCTTTCTTCGATAAAGCAATTTTTATTTTTTCCGCTGTCTCCAAAGAAACCCGCAAGCCAATCGCCAAATCATTAGTAACATTTTTTGCCCCAATCGGTAAAACTGAAGTATAAAAAGGGGCTCCTTCAACAAAAACAATAATATTCGTTACTCCCCCTCCTATATCCACCAAAACTACCCCTAGCTCTTTTTCTGTTTCTGTCAAAATGCTTTCCGCCGCCGCCAAACCACCGGCAACTAAAGCTTCAATATTTGCTCCGACTTCCGAAATACACTTAGTTAGATTCCTTATTGCCGTAGTGGAACCGGTAATAATATGGGTCTCCACCTCAAGCCTCACCCCAGACATCCCAACAGGATCTTTAATTCCCGCTTGGCCATCTACTGTAAAAAATCGAGGAACGACATGAATTATCTCACGAGAAGAAGGTAGAGAAATTGCCCGAGCTGCGTCCGTAACCCGTTCAACATCTTGAAAAGTTATTTCTCCCTCTGGCTCGGCAACTGCCACTACTCCCGTTGAATTTTGGGAAGCTAAATGAGGACCACCAATTGAGACTAAAACCCGACTTAAATTATAACCAGCCATTCTCTCGGCTGCTTCAACCGACTCAATTACTCCTGAAGTTGCTTCTTCTATATCTACAATTTGGCCTCTCCGCATCCCCCGAGAAGGAATCGAAGCTACCCCAATGATTTTAATCTCTTCTTCCTCATCTGTTTTTGACCCGATAATTGTGGCAATCTTTGAAGAACCAACATCAATGCCGGCAATAATTTTTTGTTTACTCATAATTGACTACCGGTTTATCAAACCGCAAATCAATCTTTCTAACAATCCTCCCTTCTATTTTAGCCCGAGACAAAATAAATTGTAAAGAGTCAATTTGAATTTGACTTTCCTTCTTAGAAGAAAAAACTACCTTAATATCTTTTTCCAGCCAAACTTCTAAAGAGTAAGGAGAAATCACTTTAGCTATTTTTGGTTCGAGAAGATTAAGCCTAAGAATAGTCAAAAAATTTATCGCCTGAATAATTTCTTTTTCTTCAATCTTTTGACCAATGTTTAATCTAAGCGGTCTAGTAAGTAAAATAAGAGGCAAATCTGATTTTTTCTCTTTCGCTAGCAAAAAACCTTCTTCATCTACAATGTAAAAATCTTCTTCCGTCTCAAAAACTGATCTTTCTGAAAAAACTTCTTCTCCTTCGGTAACAGTTAGCTGAACTACCAACGCAGCCACACCTCTCCTTTCTTTAACCTCAAAAATTAATTCATTGGGAAATTTTTTTTTAATTTTTAAATCTTTAAAAGTTGGCATGGTATTTAAGAATTCTTCAATAATTTTCTTTTTCTTTAAAAAAATAATGTTTTTCCCTAAAGTTAAATTCATCAACTGAGACCAAACTTCTGAAGGACAAGGGTTTTTATTTTGCCAACAATCAATCTTCCTAATTTCCCAAGAATTACTCCTAAGAAAAAAAACTCCACCTAAAACCAAAATAAAGATGGCTAAAATTTTAGCTATCTTCACCGAGCAACCTCCTCTAGTAAGTTGGCAATTCTTTGAGCTGCCTCAAGGTTTACCAATTTCTTTGCTCGCCAAGAATTTTTTTGGTAAAAAGAACTATTATTCAGCATTTTTTGAATTAACCTTAAAAGCCTTTTTTCTGAAAGTTGAGCTTGAGGTAAAACTTCTGCGATTCCTGCCTCCTTAAGCATCTTAGCATTCTTTCTTTGCTCATCCTTATAAAGCCAAGGCAAAGGAATTAAAATGCAAGGTTTCCCTAAAGCAGCCAGCTCTGTTAAAGTATTCGCGCCCGCCCGAGAGATAACTAAATCCGCTTTATTTAACAAAGTTCCCATCTCTACAGCTGTCAGGTATTTCTTAATGTAGTAACGTCTCTTTAATTCTGGGGGCAAGCTTGCCCTTATCCTTCCCAGCTCCTCAAAATCTCCCAGGGCGCTCAAATGACCAGACTGATGAAAAACATTGGCGATTTTTACTAATTGAGGAATAATTTTTCCTACAACCATATTAATTGTATGCGAACCTTGATTTCCTCCAGTTACAAAAATTAAGGGAAGTCCTCTTTCGAAATTGAGGGCTTTCCAGATTCCCTCGTCAATTTTGAAAATTTCTTTTCGAACCGGATTCCCAGTCAAAACAGTTTTATCTTGAGGAAATTCCTTAAGCTCAACATTCCAGGAAACAGCAATTTTTTTAGCAAAAAGGGAATTAAATTTAGTCGCCAAACCTTTAACTGTTGTTTGCTCGTGAGTAACCACAGGAATTTTTAATAGCCAGGCAGAAAAAACAACCGGAGCACTCAGATATCCCCCAAAAGATAAAACGATGTTTGGCCTAAAGCGCAGTAAATAAAAAAAGGCCCGAAAAAAACCTAAAGGAATTTTTCCCAAAGAAGCAATCGCCAAAAAATCAAAATGCCGCCGGATTTTTCCAGTAGTGAGGGGGTAAAAGGGAATTCCCAATTGAGGGATAAGCTTTGCCTCTACTGATAATGTTCGATCACCTTCAGTAGCGTATTTCCGGCCAATAAAAATGATTTCCCAATTCCTTTTCTGAAGTTCTTCAATTACCGCTAGGGCAGGCGTTAAATGCCCTCCGGTAATAACAACCTTTCTCGCTTTCCCTCCAATTGTCATTTTCTTATTATCCTATATTTTGAAATATTAACTAAAATTCCTACTGCCGTCAAAGTTAAAACTAAAGATGAACCGCCGTAAGAAACAAAAGGTAAAGGAATCCCTGTTAGAGGAATTAAAGCCGTCATCGCTCCCAAATTTAATAAGGCTTGTAACCCTATCCAAGTAGTGATTCCCACTGCTAAAATTCGACTAAAATCATCAGAGGCTTCTCTAGCAATTTTAAATCCCCGCCAAACTAAAGCTAAAAAAAGTAAAAGAACCACACTCGCCCCTATAAACCCTATTTCC